>Ga0068700_100106_pt1 | contig 65140 bp, 53 predicted proteins | sample CeladaPassaD2F04_FD_62229 | JGI IMG/M metagenome (GOLD analysis project Ga0068700, IMG submission 62229) | Cellulose-adapted microbial communities from the Joint BioEnergy Institute, USA - Passage D2F04 | ecosystem: Engineered > Bioreactor > Continuous culture > Unclassified | place: USA, Joint...
CCCGTCTCATCAGCCACATTCCGGCGGCGACGAGCACCGCGAGCCAGATCATTTGCGCCGCCAATCCCGCCAGCGCCTCCTGCACGCCGATGTGGCCGGTGTACACACGGAACGGAAAGTCGACCGTCCAGCGAAACGGGAGCAGATGGGCAATCGTCTGCATCCAACCCGGCATCAGCGGCACCGGCACGATCTTCCCCGACAAAAAATCGCCCGCCACCGAGACGACGAGCAGCGAACCGACCGGCGACATCGTCCAGAAGACGGAGATGTAGATGAACATGGAAATCGCCACGACGAGCAGGAGGCCGGCAAAGAGCGACGCGGCGAACAGAAGCAGCGCGGCCGGCGACGCGGGCGGCGAAAACCGGTACGGCTCCGGCAAGAAGAAGACGACGAACGCGATGGGCAGGCAGCGAAGGGCGGCGGAAGACAGCCGCGCCGCCAGCAGCTTGGCGTACCAGATCGGATAGAGCCGCCACGGCCTGCACAGTTCGTAGGCGATGTTGCCTCCTATGATCATCTGGAAAAGTTCGCCGTCGGAAGACCAGATCATGATGAACGCGAGGAACATTTGCTGCAGCCAGATGTAGGCGACGACTTCCTTCAGCGTCATCGGCTGTGCCGCGCCGCTGTGCGTGTAGAAAGCGACATAGACCATAATGAAGATAAAGCCGAAGAAGAGCTGCGTCATGATGCCGGCCGCCGCCGCCGCCCGGTACTGCAACCCCATCAGAAACCGCATCCTCAAAAGCGACAGCGGCGCCATCATACGCGATGCTCCTTATACAATTGCAGAATCAATTCGTCCACGGGCGGCGACTCGATCTCGACATCGGCGAGTTCTCCTCCTTCTGCAAGCCGGTTGATCAGATCGGCGATGACGATCTGATCGGCGTTGAAGGTGTAAACCGCCCGCCCGGACGACCACGACAAGCATTCCACGCCCGTCACGTCGATCGGGCTGGCGGCGCCTTTGTACTCGACCGTGATCGTCCGCCGAGTGCCGTAACGGCTGCGCAGTTCGGACAAAGTGCCGTCGTAGAGCAGCATCCCCCGGCCGATCATCAGGATGCGGTCGGCCAGCGCCTCGATATCGTTCATGTCATGGGTCGTCAGGATGACGGTGACGCCGCGTTCCCGGTTGATCGTCTTGATGAAGTTGCGGACCGCGATTTTGCTGGCCGCATCCAGACCGATCGTCGGCTCGTCGAGGAACAGGATGGCCGGATCGTGCAGCAGCGAGGCGGCGATTTCGCATCGCATCCGCTGGCCGAGGCTGAGCTGCCGCACCGGAGTGCGGACGATGTCCCGCAAGTCCAGCATCTCGGTCAGCGTGTCGAGGTTTCTTTGATAGACGTTCGGCGGAATGGCGTAGATGTCGCGCAAAAGCTCGAACGAATCGATGACCGGCACATCCCACCATAGTTGCGACCGCTGTCCGAAGACGACGCCGATATGCCGGACGTAGCGGACGCGGTCCGCCCAAGGCGTATAGCCCATGATGGAGCAGGTTCCCGCATCCGGGACGAGAACCCCGCTCATGATTTTGATCGTCGTCGACTTGCCGGCGCCGTTCGGGCCGATGTATCCGACGATTTCCCCTTCGCGGACGGTGAACGAGATGTCCCGCAGCGCTTCCACGATCGCATGCTCGCGGACGAAGAGCGCTTTGACCGCTTCCGCGAATCCCGCCGACCGCTTCGCTACTTTGAACTTCTTGCCGATTCCCTGCAGTGTAATCAGACTCAAGTTTTCACCCCGTTTGGATATGGATCGTTCTTGACAGCAAAGAAAAATATATCCAAAAGGAGGAAAAAAGTATAGACTTATAATCAAAGATGAGTTATACTATTATCATAAGGAGCGGAAAACGCACCCTTAGTTGAATACTATCAAAAACAGAAATCCGGCACGCAGTGCCGGATTTTTTGAATGTTAAGGAATTATGTCCACGGAGGCTGCCGAATGGGACTGAAGCTGCTGGACACGACCAGGAACGGAGTGCTCCTGTACGAGAGCAAACACCAGCGCGGCGACAAAGTCGGAGAGCATTATCACCGCGTGCATCAGGTGCTGTTTGTGCTGGACGGCGAAGGGGAAATCGCGCTGGACGGCAGGAAACACCGCTTGTCGCAGGACAAGGCCGCGTTCATCGTCCCTTACTGCAGCCATTCGATCGTGTCGGAGGACAGGCTGACGCTGCTCGTGCTCGCCTTCGACAAGGACGTCGTCAACGTGCCGACGCTGGATGCGGTGTTGAACGCCGGTCTGAACACCGCCTGCCTGCTTCAATTGAATCCGCTTTCCGGCGGCGAATTGAGGCGGCTTTTGCGCAACATGCTGTTCGAACAGGCGAAACCGGATCCGCTCAGCGGCCAGGCGGTCGTGATCTATTTGCAGGAACTGCTGCTGCATTTGGCCCGAAACCGGCAGCCGTCCCCTTCCATGGACTCCAACCGGCTGCGCGCGGAACGCATCCGCAGCTACATCGATTCGCATTATTTCGAGAAAATTCATGTGCAAGACATCGCCGCCCGGCTCGGCATTACGGCCCGGTACGTCAACGACATTTTCAAATCCGAATACGGGATGACGCCGACGCAGTATTTGACGGAAGTTCGCATTGCATGCGCCAAGAAACTGCTCGCGGAAACGGACAAGGACATCGTTTCGATCGCCTTTGAGGTCGGGTACGAGACGCTGTCGACGTTTTACCGCAATTTCAAGATCATGGTGAACGTGTCCCCGCACCATTTCCGCCAAATGCGCCAAACGCGGATTTGACCTTGCCCGGCCGGCATTTTTTTCAAGAGCGCCTGCAGCGCTTTTTGCCGGTCGCCGTGCACCGCCGTTCCCACGGTCAGCCGCTGGATCGCCGCCTGCGTTTCGCACAATGCGGCGATGCCGTCGGGAAGGCGGCCCATCGTCTACGCGTCCCTCAGCGATCCGGCCCGAAGGATACCCCCGCGCCGATGATCACGATTTTGACCGATCTCATCTTCATTTCCTCCCCGTTTCGTCAATATGGTTCCATCTCCCAGCTAACCTGACTACAAGAGAGCGGCTGCCTGACCGTCCAAAACGGAGCAAAAACGCGGTTCCGCCGCATCGGTTCGGCCTCGAGAGGCAGTGTTCCGCATCGGGACTGCGGCCGCGATGAGTCGGACTGAGGTTGGCCGTCCGTCCTCCATCGGCGGTGCGCGGCATTCCTTTTCCCCTCGCGATTGTTGCAGACGGGAGCAAGGCGCGTTCGTCCCGGCCGTCCACTTCACATTACGCCATTTTATTTCCGAGATTCGGAAAAGGGTTCCGTTCCTTGTAAGATTCGGCATCCGCGTTCCGGTTACAATGGTTCCAACACGATGCGCCGCCGCGATGAAATGCGCAGGCGGGAACGCCGCGCTTTTTAGGAAAACGCATTCGGAAAAGATCATGACGTCATGGAACGATTGCGTCCGTGGCATCCGAACTGTGGAAAACGAAGGGAAGGGAGCCATGCAAATGAACGTTCGCAACATCGGCATCATCATGAACGGGGTGACCGGGCGCATGGGCACGAACCAGCACCTGATCCGCTCCATCGTCGCCATCCGGAATCAGGGCGGCGTGCCCGCCCCCGACGGCACGGTCATTATGCCCGATCCGGTTCTGGTCGGGCGAAACGGGCACAAGCTGAAGGCGCTGGCGGAAGCGCACGCAATCGAGCGCTGGAGCACCGATCTGGACGCATGTTTGGCCGATCCCCATAACGAAATTTATTTCGACTCGCAGACGACGGTGCTGCGCGCGGACAGCGTCCGCAAGGCGATTCGCGCGGGCAAACACATTTACTGCGAAAAACCGACGGCGGCGTCGCTGGCGGAAGCGCTCGAACTCGCGAAACTGGCGCGGGAAGCCGGCGTGAAAAACGGCGTCGTGCAAGACAAGCTGTTTTTGCCCGGCATGCTCAAGCTGAAACGCGTCATCGATTCCGGATTTTTGGGCCGCATCTTGTCGGTGCGTCTGGAGTTCGGCTACTGGGTGTTCGAGGGAGACTGGCAGCCCGCTCAGCGGCCGTCCTGGAATTACCGCAAGGAAGACGGCGGCGGCATCATCGTCGATATGTTCGCGCATTGGCGGTATTTGCTGGACAATTTGTTCGGCGAGGTGAAATCGGTGTCGTGTCTCGGGGTGACGCATATCCCGAAAAGGTATGACGAAGCGGGCATGCCGTACGAATGCACCGCCGACGACGCGGCGTACGCCACTTTTGAGCTTGCGGGCGGCATTATCGCGCAGGTCAACTCGTCTTGGGCGGTGCGCGTCGACCGCGACGATCTCGTCAACCTGCAGGTCGACGGCACGGAGGGCAGCGCGGTGGCGGGCCTGCGCGAGTGCAAGGTGCAGCACCGGGTCAACACGCCGCGTGCGGTGTGGAATCCGGACATCCCGAATCCGCACCGATACCGCGATCATTGGACGCCGGTGCACGACAATCAGCCGTTCGACAACGGATTCAAAGTGCAGTGGGTGCTGTTCCTGAAACACGTCGTCTGCGGCACGCCGTTCCGCTGGGATTTGCTCGAGGGGGCCAAAGGGATGCAGCTCGCGGAACTCGGGCTGCAGTCGTGGAAGGAACGCCGCTGGATCGATGTGCCGGAACTGCGCATTTGACGTACGGACGATTCGATCTCCACACACAACGACATGGGAGGAATGACGGATGGCCGCACAACTTCGTCTGCCGATCGGAAACGGTAGCTGGCTCGATTACCGGACGGGAAACGGCGCCGTGTTTGAGCGCCCCGACGGGCCGCTGCAAAGCCGGATCGCCTTTTCGGCCGCGCATGTCGTCTGCGATCCGCTCGCCGACGCCGATCCGCTGCATCACGCGCAGATCGACTGGAACGATACGCTCGCGTACCGGCGCTACCTGTGGTCGCTCGGGCTGGCCGTCGCCGAGGCGATGGACACCGCGCAGCGCGGCATGGGGCTGGATTGGTCCCGCGCGAAGGAACTGATCCGGCGTTCGGTCGCCGAGGCGCGCGCCGTCGGCGGCAAAATCGCCTGCGGCGCCGGCACGGATCATCTGGCGCCGTCGCCGAATCTGACGCTGGCGGACGTGGAAGCCGCCTACGAGGAGCAGTGCGCTTTTGTCGAGGAACAGGGCGGGCAAATTATCCTGATGGCGAGCCGCGCGCTGGCGGCCTGCGCCAAAAGCGCCGACGATTACGCGCGGGTGTACGGAAACATCTTGCGCCAGGTGTCACAACCGGTCATTGTGCACTGGCTCGGCGACATGTTTGATCCGGCGCTCGCCGGATATTGGGGACACCGCGATTTGGACGCCGCGATGGACGTCTGTCTCGGCATCCTTCACGAACATGCGCACAAGGTGGACGGCATCAAGATCTCGCTGCTGGACAAAAACAAGGAAATCGCCATGCGCCGCCGGCTGCCGGCGGGGGTGCGCATGTATACCGGCGACGATTTCCATTATCCCGAGCTGATTCGCGGCGACGAATTCGGATACAGCGACGCGCTGCTCGGCATTTTCGACGCGATCGCGCCGGCGGCGGCCGCCGCCGTCCATGCGCTGGACCGGGGCGACACCGCCAAATTCGACGCCATTTTGGAGAAAACCGTGCCGTTGTCCCGGCACATGTTCCAGGCGCCGACCTATGCGTACAAAACCGGGGTCGTGTTCATGGCGTACCTGAACGGCCACCAGTCCCATTTCCGCATGCTGGGCGGCGCCGAAGGGGCGCGCTCGATCGTCCATCTGTCGCGTCTGTTCGTGCTGGCCGACGAGGCGGGACTGCTCGCCGATCCGGAACAAGCCGCCGAGAGGATGAAGCGGGTGCTGGCGCTGGCGGGCATTCCATAGAAAGGGGAAAAGGCATGGAACGGACCGATTGGCAGCGTTTGAGTTTGAACCAGATTACGACGGAACGCTGGAGTTTGCGGGAGGCGGCGGAAGGCTGCGTGCGGGCGGGCATTTCTTGGATCGGCCTGTGGCGGCATAAAGTGCAGGAGACCGGCCTTGCCGAAAGCAAACGCATTTTACGGGACACGGGGCTCAAAGTGTCCAGCCTGTGCCGCGGCGGCATGTTTCCCGCCGCCACCGCCGCCGAGCGAGACCGGCGTCTGGACGACAACCGGCGCGCCGTCGAAGAATCGGCCGAGCTCGGCACCGACGTGCTCGTGCTCGTATGCGGCCCCGCGCCGGACAAAAACATCGCCGAAGCCCGCAAACAGGTGGAGGAAGCGATCGAACGCCTCGCTCCGTTCGCGGCGTCGCACGGGGTGAAACTGGGCATCGAGCCGCTGCATCCGATGTACGCGGCGGAACGGTCGGTGGTGAACACACTGGCCCAGGCCGCGGCGATGGCGGAACGGTTCGATCCCGCGCAGGTCGGCGTCGTCGTCGACGTGTTTCATGTTTGGTGGGATCCCGATCTGTTCGGCCAGATCGAGCGGCTTAAAGGGCGCATTTTCGGTTTTCACGTGTCCGACTGGCCGGTGCCGGTGCCGGATTTGTTGATGGGCCGCTGCATGATGGGCGACGGGGTGATCGACATCCGCCGCATCCGCGAAGCGGTCGATGCGGCCGGATACGACGGCCCGATCGAAGTGGAGATTTTCCACCAGGGGATTTGGGATTCACCGGGCGACGACGTGCTGTCGCTCATGAAAACGCGGTTTTTGGAACACGTATAGAATGCGGTTCAAGGCCGGAGGAAGCGCCGATTGCGGTCAAGCGGCGCGTTTCCTCCGGCTGTTCGTTTGCAATCCGCGCCGACAAGCTATACTCTAATAGTAACCGCACAACCAAAAGGAGGAAATGATGAACGCTTCGCGCATGATTTGGGCCGGTGTCGGCATCGTGTCGCTGCTTTGCACGGCGCTGTTGGCGACGGGGTTTTGGCACGCGGTGGAAACCGTCACGACTTCGCCGCCGTCCGCGGCTTCGCCGGAGGAGAAGCGGGAAGTTCCGGCGCCGCCGGAAGACGGCGTGTACCGGATTTTGGCGCTCGGCGATTCGCTGGCCAAAGGTACGGGCGACAACAGCGGCGAGGGGTTCGCGGGCAAAGTCAAGCGGGCGCTGGACGACCTTTTGGACGCGCGGGTGGTGCTGGTCAACTACGGCGTGAACGGCTACCGGGCGGAGCAGCTGCTGCGGGATCTCGAGCTCCGGGACGGCACGATCGCGCAGGTGCGGGAAGCGGAACTGATTCTCGTGTCCATCGGCGCCAACGATGTCTTTGTGCTGGACAATCCGACGCAGGCGGACATCGATGCGGGCAGGGCGAACACGTTGAAAGGCGCGGCGCTGGAACGCGTGCGGAAAATCATGGAGCGCCTGCACGAGCTGAATCCGCGGGCGAAAACGGTCTACATCGGGCTGTACAACCCGTTTTCCGACATCGAAGACGTGGCGGAGGACGCCGCGCAGTTCGTGCACGAATGGAATTACAGCGTGCAGCGGATGTTGGCGCCGTATCCGAACATGGCGCTTGTGCCCACTTATGATCTGTTCCAGGAGCGGGTGGCGGATTGGCTCGCCCCGGATCATTATCATCCGAATGAAGAGGGGTACCGGCGCATTGCCGACCGCATTTTGCAGCTGACGGCCGGGGGGTGGACGCATGGCGAGGCGGAACGATGACCGGCGGATCGATCCGGCGGCGAAAATCCCGCACGGCGGAGAGACGGAAGCGCGCGCGCTTCGGGAGGACGGGCGGAAAGGTCCTGAAGCGCCCGATCCCGAGGCGCACGACCGGCCGGTCGTGCTGTCGGTGCGCCATCTCAAGAAGCGCATCGGCAAAAAATGGATCATCCGCGACGTCACGTTTGACGTGCGGCAAGGCGAAGTGTTCGGATTTCTCGGACCGAACGGCGCCGGCAAGACGACGACGATCCGCATGCTCGTCGATCTGATCCGGCCGACGGAGGGCACGGTGACCGTCTGCGGGTACGACGTGCACAAGGAACATTTCGCGGCGCTCGCGCACGTCGGCTGCATCGTGGAAAACCCCGAACTGTACCCGTTTTTGACCGGTTGGGAAAACCTGGAGCAGTTTGCGGCGATGCTGCCCGGCGTCCGCGCGAGCCGCATCCGCGAAGTGGCGGAGATCGTCGGCCTGGACCGGCGCATTCACGACAAGGTGAAGACGTATTCGCTCGGCATGCGGCAGCGGCTCGGCATCGCGCAGGCGCTGCTCGGCGACCCGAAGCTGCTCATCCTCGACGAGCCGACCAACGGGCTCGATCCGCAGGGCATCAAGGAACTGCGCGAATTTATTCGCCGCATTGCGGCGGACGGGATGGCCGTGTTCGTCTCCAGCCACCTGCTCGGCGAAGTCGAGCTCATGTGCGACCGCGTCGCGGTCATCCGCCGCGGCGAAGTCGTCTCGGTGGGCACCGTCGGCGAACTTTTGTCGCTGCAGCCGCGAAGGATCGCCTGGACGGTGGACCCGGCCGACGCGGCGGCGCGGTTGTTTGCCGAGGCGGGGGTGCGTTTTGGCGAAGCCGGCGCCGACACCGCCGACGCGACGTACGAACGGGAGGAGACGTTCCACGGCGCCGCGCGTAACGACCCGTCTGTCGCCGCGGCGGCAGAACGAACGGGCGAACCGTTGCTTTCCGGCAAGCGCACGCTGCTCGCCGACATGGCCGCGGAGGCGGTGCCGGACTGGAACCGGTCGCTCGTGGAAGCGGGCGTGCGCGTCCACGCCGTGGAAGTCCGGCAGCCGACGCTGGAGGAACTGTTTCTCCGTCTGACGGAGGGTGACCGCATTGATTAGCATGACCGCGCTCGTGCGCAACGAAGTGTTGAAAATCTGGAAAAAGAAACGGTTTCTCGTGCTCGTGCTGATCATGCTCGCCATCGTGCCGCTGTTTACGTACGCCCAATACCGGGTCGCGCAGAACTTGAAGGAGCAGTTCGGCACGACCGACTGGCGCGTGACGGTGGAACAGCGCATCAAGGATTATTCCAACCGGCTCTCCAGCCCGCGGGTGACCGAGGAATTCCGGCGGTGGCTGCAGGTGGAAATCCAGCGGCTCGAATACCATCTCGACGCCGGTATCGATCCGGAGTCGCCGAACGGCGTCACTTTCACGCGGGAATTCATGAAAAACGCGGTCCACCTGATGCTGCCGCTGATGGTGATGGTCATCGCTTCCGACCTCGTCTCTTCCGAACACGCGCTCGGCACGATCAAACTGCTGGTGACGCGGCCGGCGCGCAGATGGCAGGTGCTCACGGCCAAATACGCCGCCATGCTGCTGTATACGTCGTTGATCGTCGTCACGCTCGGCGCGATCTGCTACGCGGTGTCCGGCCTCGTGTTCGGATATGGCGGATGGAAGGCGCCGGTGCTGACCGGTTTTTCCGTGGAAGGTTCCGTCGTGGACTTGTCGGCGGTGCGAATAGTCGAGCAGTGGCGGTTTTTGTGGATGGAGTTCGGCCTCGCCTGGTTTTCCGCCGCCGTCGTCGGCTGCATCGCGCTGATGGTGTCCGTGCTGATCCGCAGCACGGCCGCCGGCATGGGCGTCATGCTGGCCGCGCTGATCGCCGGCACGATTTTGACCAACATGGCGTCCTCTTGGGAAAGCGCGAAATATTTCTTCATGGTCAATCTCCAGACGATCGCGTATTTGAGCGGAGAGCTTCCGCCCGTCCCCGGCATGACGCTGCCGTTTTCGCTCGGCGTCCTCGGCGTGACGGCCGCCGCGTCCGTCGTCGTATCGTACGCGGTATTTACAAGAAAGGATATTTTCCATTAAAATGACAGCATCGAATGACACGGAAAGGGGAACCCGGATGGCCGAACAGCTTGATTTGTTTGCGCATTTGGAATTGGCGGACAAAGAGGCGGAGTCGGCCGGCAAAGAAGCCGGATCGCAAGACTCCCGGCGCAGAAACGCAGGCCAAGCTTCCGAACAGCGTTCCGTTTCGGCGGCGCCGGACAACGTCGCGGCGAACGCGGCCGCCGGGCAGCAAAACCGATCATCGGCCAACAATGCGAAAGGAGCCGGAGACGCTTCCGGCTATGATGCGGACGACATCCAGGTGCTGGAAGGGCTCGTCGCGGTTCGCAAGCGGCCGGGCATGTACATCGGCAGCACCAGTTCGTCCGGACTGCACCATATTATATGGGAAATTATCGACAACGCGGTGGACGAGCATTTGGCGAAAGCCTGCACGCAGATCGACGTCGTCATCCATCCGGACCAGTCGGTCACCGTGCGCGACAACGGGCGCGGCATCCCGACCGGCATGCACAAGACCGGCGTGCCGACGCCGCAGGTCGTCTATACCGTGCTGCACGCGGGCGGCAAATTCGGCGGCGGCGGCTACAAAAAGTCCGGCGGTCTGCACGGCGTCGGCGCCTCCGTCACGAACGCGCTGTCCGAATGGCTGGAAGTGGAAATCCACCGGGACGGCAAAATTCACCGGATGCGTTTCGAATCGTGGACGGACCCGGACGGAACGGAACACGTCGGGGAACCGGTCACCGGGCTCGAAGTCGTCGGGACGTCCCGCCGAACCGGCACGACGGTCACCTTCAAACCGGACAAACGCGTGTTCACCTCCGGCACGACGATCCAGTACGACGTGCTGTACGAGCGCCTGCAAGTCATCGCGTTTCTCAATTCCGGGCTGAAAATCACCTTGACGGACGAGCGCACCGGCGCGGCGGACACCTTTGAATACCGCGGCGGCGCCGGCGAATTCGTCAAGTTTTTGAACGAAGACAAAAACGTGCTGCACGACGTCATCCACTTCACCGCGGAAAAAGACGACATCGAAGTGGAAGTCGCGCTGCAGTTCAACGACGGATACACGGAAACGATCGCTTCGTTCGTCAACTCGATTCCGACGCGGGGCGGCGGCACGCACGAGACCGGTTTCAAAACCGCGTTTACGCGGGTGATGAACGACTACGCGCGCAAATGCGGCATTTTGAAAGAGAAGGACAAAAATCTCGAAGGCGTCGACCTGCGCGAAGGCATGATGGCCGTCATCAGCGTCAAAATGAGCGAAGTCGAATTCGTCGGACAGACGAAAGACCAGCTCGGCAGCGCGAGCGCGCGCGGCGCGGTGGACGCGGTCGTCGCCGAGCGGCTCGCCGTGTTTCTCGAAGAAAACCCGGAAGTCGGCCAAATGCTCGTCAGGAAGGCGGTGCAGGCGGCGAAGGCGCGCGAGGCGGCGCGCAAAGCGCGGGAAGAAGTGCGTTCCGGCAAAAAGGGCAAAAACCAAAGCTCCAACTTGAACGGCAAATTGACGCCGGCCCAATCGAAGGACTACGCCTCGAACGAACTGTTTATCGTGGAAGGCGATTCCGCGGGAGGATCGGCGAAGCAGGGGCGCGATTCCCGCTTCCAGGCGATTTTGCCGCTGAAGGGCAAGCCGATGAATCCGGAAAAGGCGAAGCTGGCCGACATTCTGAAAAACGAAGAGTACAAAGCCATCATCGCCGCGATCGGCGCGGGCGTCGGGTCGGAGTTCGAACCGGAAGCGGCCAATTACGGCAAAATCATTATCATGACCGACGCGGATACCGACGGCGCGCACATCCAGGTACTGCTCTTGACGTTTTTCTACCGGTACATGAAGCCGCTGATCGACGAGGGCAAAGTGTACATCGCGCAGCCGCCGCTGTACAAAATCAGCAAAAAATCCGGCAAGGACACGATTGTCCGCTACGCCTGGACCGACGAGCAGCTGCAGGAAATCACGGCGCAGCTCGGCAAAGGATGCGAACTGCAGCGGTACAAGGGACTCGGCGAGATGAATCCGGAACAGCTTTGGGAAACGACGATGAATCCGGAGACGCGCACGCTTTTGCAGGTGCAAATTGAGGACGCGGCGAAGGCGGAGCGCAGGGTGTCGATTCTGATGGGCGACAAAGTCGACCCGCGCAAACGGTGGATTATCGAACACGTCGATTTTACGGAGTTCGAAGAATAATAGGGAACCGTGAACGTTCCGCGCCGCCGCGTCGTGGGGCCGCCGGCGCGAACGCATGCACGGTTTCGATTGAAAAGGTGGTGATCGCTTGGGCATCCTGGAACAGTTTTTGCCCGCTTATCTGGAAGAGGTCGTCGGCGACCGGTTCGGCCGGTATTCCAAGTATATTATCCAGGACCGCGCCATTCCCGACGTGCGCGACGGGCTGAAGCCGGTGCAGCGCCGCATTTTGTACGCGATGTACGAAGCGGGCAACACCGCGGACAAACCGTACCGCAAGTCGGCGAAAACGGTCGGCGATGTGATGGGCAACTACCACCCCCACGGCGACGCTTCCATTTACGACGGCATGGTGCGCATGGCGCAGCCGTGGAAAATGAATCACGTGCTGATCGACGGACACGGCAACTGGGGCTCGCTCGACGACGATCCGCCCGCGGCGATGCGCTATACGGAGGCGCGCCTTTCTCCGATCGCGCACGAGCTCTTGCGCGACATCGACAAGCGCACGGTGCCGTTCAAGGACAATTTCGACAACACGATGAAGGAGCCGGTCGTGCTGCCGGCGCGTTTTCCGAATTTGCTCGTCAACGGCGTCAGCGGCATTTCTTCGGGCTTCGCCACGGAAATTCCGCCGCACAACTTGCGCGAGGTGATCGACGCCTGCATCGCGCTGATGGACAACCCGGACATGACGGTGGACGATCTGATGCGCATCGTCAAGGGGCCGGATTTTCCCACCGGCGGCATCATCATGGGCGAAGAAGGCATCCGGGAAGCGTACCGGACCGGCAAGGGAAAAATCGTCCTGCGCGCGAGGGCGAACATCGAGACGCTGCGCGGCGGCAGGCAGCAGATCGTCATTACGGAGCTGCCGTTTCAGGTCGTCAAATCCCGCCTCGTCACCGCGATGGAAAACATCCGGTTGGAGAAAAAGGCGGAGGGCATCGCGGAAGTGCGCGACGAGAGCGGCCGCAACGGCCTGCGCATCGTCGTGGAGCTCAAAAAAGACGCCGATGCGGAAGGGCTGCTCGCGTATTTGCTGAAAAAAACCGATCTGCAGGTGACGTACCATTTCAACATGGTCGCCATCGTCAACCGCACGCCGCGCCAGCTCGGGCTGAAGGAACTGCTGCAGGCGTATATCGCGCACCAGAAAGAGGTCGTCCGCTACCGCTCCCAATACGAGCTGGAGAAGGCGGAAGACCGCGCCCATGTGCTGGAAGGGCTGGTCAAGGCGCTGAACCTGCTCGACGACGTCATCGCGGTCATCAAGGCTTCGAAAAACCGCCAGGACGCGCAAAAAAATTTGGTCGAGCAATTCGCCTTCACCGAACGGCAGGCGGACGCGATTCTCACGCTGCAATTGTACCGGTTGACGAATCTGGAAATCACTTCCTTGCAAAAAGAACTGAAGGAGACGGAAAAAACGATCGCTACCCTGCGCGCCATTCTTGCCAGCGAGCGCAAGCTGATCGGCGTGATCAAGGGGGAAATTTCGGAAATTCGCGACAAGTACGGCACGGACCGACGTTCGGAAATCCAGCGCGAAGTCGAAGAGCTGAAGGTCAACGTGGAGGTGCTCGTCAACGCCGAAGACGTGCTGGTCACGCTGTCCAACGACGGTTACATCAAACGCACGTCGCGGCTGTCCTACACGCGTTCCGGCGGCGAAACGGAACCGACCGGACTGAAGGAAGGCGACTATTTGCGCCATCTGTTCGAGTTGAACACGCTCGACCATTTGCTGCTGTTTACGCGAAAGGGACAGTGCTACACGCTGCCGGTGCACATGATTCCCGAATACAAGTGGAAGGAGAACGGGACCGCGGTCGTCAACGTCGTGCCGCTGCCGAAGGACGACCGCATCGTGAGCGCCATCCCGGTGAAAGACTTCAACGACGCGGGGCTGTCGGTCGTGTTTGTCACCGCGCAGGGACAAGTGAAGCGGACGGCGCTGAAGGAATACGAAACGAACCGGACATCCGGCATCGTCGCGATCAAACTGGCCGCCGGCGACGAAGTCGTGCGCGCGCATTTGAGCGACGGGCGGAAGGAAATTTTGCTCGTCACGAAACTCGGCATGAGCATCCGGTTCCACGAGCACGAGGTCAGTCCGATGGGGCGGGCGGCGGCAGGCGTGCGCGGCATCCAGCTGAAGGAAGGCGACGCGGTGGCGGAAGCGCTGTGGGTCGAAGGCGAAGAGGGCGAAATTCTCGTCGTGTCCGATCTCGGTTACGTCAAAAGCTCGCTGCTGTTGGACTACAACATTCAGGCTCGCGGCGGCAAAGGGCTGCATACGTTCGAGTTCAAGGAAGGCAAGCGCGTCAAACCGAACGGTACGCGCCTCGTGCGGGCGTTTTTCGTCAAGGAGAGCTACATGCTGACGGCGGTGGCGGACAGCGGAGCGACGTACACGTTTTCCACGGAGGCGGCGCCGATCGAAGACCGCAAATCGCCCGGCAAACCGGTTGTTCCGCTGAAAAAATCGGAAACGCTGGTCGACGTCGTGAAGCCGACCTGATCCGCCGCGGGCAAGCGGCTGGATCCGTTGGTATTCGTCGGCGGCTGCCGTTTGTTCCGACGCCGGAGTGGAGTCACGTCGGCGGGAGCGCGTATCCGAAGGCGGGATGCCCGGCCGAAACCAACGGAACGAAGACCGTAGGGGGGCCGCCGCGGCCTGCGTCGCGATCCGGAGTCCGGATGCAGTCGGCTGCCGCTTACACTGGCCAGCTGCTCATCCAACTTCACTGCGGGTTCGTGTCCGTATGCGGGGGCGCCGCAGCTTTCGTTGCTATCCCCATTCCGGTTGCGGAGCATCCGCAGCTTTACAGTTCGGAGGGAAAAACGATGGGCAAGTTCGCGATTTTTGCGGTGCTGTGGTATATTTTGGGCAACCCGATTCTTGCGCTGCTCGTCCTGCTGGCGGTGCTGTACCTCTTGGACCGCCGCTATGTGGGCTTGCTGCCCAATGTGTTTCGGCCGCTTGCCGTGCGCCGGAACATCGCGCGCTTGCGGAATGCGATCCGGATCAACCCGCACGACACCGCTTCCCGGCACGAACTCGCCCGGCGGCAAATGGAGGCGGGACGTTACCGCGACGCGCTGGATGCGCTTCGCGCCATCCGGCCGGTGCTGCACGATTCCGACGATCTGCTGGCCGAGATCGGCATATGCTGCCTCAAACTGAATTCGCTCGAAGAAGGGGAACGTCATATTCTGGAAGCGTTTGAACGCAATCCGAGAGTCATGTACGGCGAGCCGTATCTCCACCTGGGCGAAGCGTTTGCGAAAACCGATCCGGACAAGGCGGTTCAGTATTTGGAACGGTACCGGGAAGCGCAGTCTTCGTCATGCAAAGGGCTGTACCGGCTCGGGCAGCTTTATGACCGGCTCGGCCGCAAAACCGACGCGACCGAAGCGTTCCGCGAAGCTTCGGCGCTTTATCGCGCTCTTCCGCGGTACCGGCGCAAAACGGAACGCCGCTGGCATATTCTCTCCAACTGGAAGCTGCTGCTGCGCGGCGGTTGATTGCCGACCCGCGGCCCGCGGTTTGCGGCGCCGCCCAAAGATTTTCGGAGCAGAAGCCGGTGCACAGGGTGGCGATTGAATCGGAAAGACACAAGGAGGGATTTCCGATGACGGCGGACGAGAGAGCGAAGACGGCGAATGAGTTTGCCAAAGTGTGGTTTGCCTTTTCCCGCGACTACCGGACGTACATGGAAACCGCGCTCGCGCCCGGGTTGACGGAAGGGCAGCTCATCGTGCTGGAATTTTTGTTGTCCCGCGACAACGTCAAACCTTCCGATCTCTTGGATTATTTGGCGACGACGCCGGCGGCCGTGACGACCCTGCTCGACCGCATGGAAAGAAACGGTCTGATCGTCCGCGAGCGCAATGAATCCGACCGCCGCATCGTTTGGGTCAGGCCGACCGCCAAAGGACGGGCGGAGGCCGAACGGGGCATCGTCGTTCGCACCGCGTATTTGCAATCTTTGCTCGATCGCATTTCCGCCCACAATCAAAAGCTGCTCTTGTTTTTGCTGAACAAACTGCTGCCTCCCGCCGCAACGGAGGTCGCCGCCGACGCGAATGCGGAGGCGGGGCGGGACAACGCGCCGAATCCGCGCTGATCCGGTCTCTCTCACATCAAATGGATCACATGCACGACCGGGCCGTCGGGCTTCACCTTGATCAGGTGTTTTCCCGCGTCATACTCCACCGTGCCCGAACCGACATCCACCCGACGTTCCGTCCCGAGACAGTACAACAAGTCGTCCGCCAGCGTCCGGATGCAGTCCAGTTTTTCCCGATCCTCCATACGCATCCAATCCTCGTGGGACATGCCCAAAAAGAGATGCCAATTCTCGATTGACGCAATCGCCGGAACCATATCGTCGATAATCTCCCCGTATACCCGGCTGAATTTGACGCCCATTCGGATAACGCCGCCTTTCCTTGTTTTCCCTTCATCATACACGCTCTCCCCGCACAGGGCAAAAGGCGGTTGAACCGGTTTCCCGCGTTCACCCGCTTTTTCCGGAATATGCGTTTTTCGGCCCGAAACCCGAAGCGCCCGAAACACGAAAACGGTGGAAAGATGGGTTTGCCCTCATGCCGCATGTCCGCCCATATCCCCGAGGTCGTCCCTGTCCCTGGATGCCGTTCCTGTTCTTTCGGAGGCTGGAAAGGCATGGTATACTGGTAAGAACAAAGCACTCGTTCATCCATGTCTCGGCAAGGGATTTTCCCCGCGGCCGGAACAAAAAGGAAGGATTCATCATGACCAGCGGCAGTTTTGCCAAAAATCCCATTCAACACGAGCGGCTCGAAGCCGTCGGCCGGCTGGCCGACGAATTGCGCGAAAAGGCGCATGAAACCGATGCGCGCAACGAATTTTCCTTTTCTTCGATCGAAGCGCTTCGCAAATTCGGATATCCGTCCTACACGGTGCCGCGCGAGTACGGCGGTCTCGGCATTTCGCTTTACGAGATGGTGCTTTACCAGGAACGGCTCGCGATGGGAGATCCGGCGATCGCGCTCGGCATGGGCTGGCACTTGAGCGTCGTCGCCGAGCTGGCCGAACAGCGCGCGTGGGAAGAAAGCAAGTTTGAACGGCTTTGCCGTGACATTGTCGAATCGGGGGCGCTCATCAACAAGGCGGCCACGGAGCGGGCGACCGGCAGCCCGTCGCGCGGCGGGAAACCGGCGACCGCGGCGGTGCGCGCAGGGGACGAATACGTGCTGAACGGGCGCAAGTCGTTTACGACGCTGGCGCCGGTGCTCGATTATTTTATTGTGACGGCGACGTTGACCGAGGAGGACCGGCGCGCGGAGTTCCTTTTGCCGAAACGGATCGGCGGACTTTCCGTCGAACCGACGTGGAACATGGTCGGCATGCGCGGAACGGCGAGCCACGATCTCGTGCTGGACAACGTCCGGGTTCCCGCCGATGCGCTCGTGACCGTCGAAGCCTCGCGCACGTTTACGGCCAATCCTTGGCTTTTGCACATCCCGGCCTGCTATCTCGGCATCGCCCTCGCCGCGAAGCGGGAGGCGCAAAAGTTCGCCGCCGCGTACCGGCCCAATACGCTGGATCGGCCGATCCTGTACGTCCCGCATATCGGACAGCAATTGGGACAGATGGAGTTTGAACTGTCCGCGGCCAGACACTATTTGTACAGCGTCGCGTCAAGGTGGGAGGAAGAACCGGAGCGGCGGGCGGAGCTTGTCCCGGAACTGGGCGCGGTCAAGGTGATGGCCGTTCAGACGGCGCTTTCCGTCGTCGACAAGGCGATGCGGATCGCCGGCGCGCACGGCTTGGCCATGTCCCATCCGCTGCAGCGGCTATACCGGGACGTGCGGTTCGGATTGCACAATCCGCCGATGGAAGACCAGGTGATGCAAACGTTGGCCAAAAGAGCGATTCGGGAAGCGGAGCAGCTGTTTCCGCCGCCTGAAGGAAACGAGTAGCGGCGCAGTTTTTACGTCCTGCCCAAACGAGGGCAGGATTTTTTTTTATGGCCGCGAAACGGGAACGGTCGTTGGTGTCCGTCGATGCGATTTCGCGCGGTTTTTCATGTTGGAACGACATCCGTGTCCACAAAAACGGAACGCGGGACCGTCGATCGGTGACCTTGAAACGCCCTTGGGCATAGACTGTCATCATACAGATTCCATATTTACGAATCAGCGAAAAACCATTATAATAATAAAACATATTGGTTAACTTGGAATAAGGTTGGAGGAATGGCATGAGAAGGCTGATTCTGTTTTCCATTATCGGATTTTTCGCACAACTGGTGGACGGCGCGCTGGGTATGGCCTACGGTGCCACCTCCGCATCGTTGTTGTTGCTGTTCGGCGTCGCGCCGGCCGTCGCGTCCGCATCGATTCACATGGCGGAAATCGCCACGACCGCCGCTTCCGGCGTATCGCACATATGGTTTAAAAATGTGGACCGATCGATCATTTTGAAACTGGTTGTGCCCGGTTCGATCAGCGCCTTTATCGGCGCTGCGTTTCTCAGCAGCCTTCCGGGAGAAGTCATCAAGCCGTATGTTTCGGTTTTGCTGACCTTGCTGGGACTTTACATCGTCGTTCGTTTTCTCCGGAAAAACACTTCGGCGCAAACGGAAGCTCCCGCCCAATACTCCAAATCTTTTCTGATTCCGCTCGGTTTGGTCGGAGGATTTTTCGACGCGGTCGGCGGCGGCGGATGGGGGCCGATCACGACGCCGGCGCTGCTCGCCAAGAAAGGGGCTACTCCCCGCAAAGTGATCGGCACGGTGGATACGAGCGAATTTGCGATCGCGGTATCCGCGACCCTCGGATTCGTCCTGTTTCTCGGCTGGGAGCAGTTTCATTGGGCGTGGGTCGGCGCCTTCGTCATCGGCGGCGTATTGGCGGCGCCGCTGGCGGCCTGGCTCGTCCGCATCATCCCGTCATATTTGCTCGGCGTGTTGGTCGGCGGTTTCATCGTGCTGACCAATGTGCGCACGTTGCTGGAATCGTTCGACGGCATTTCCGAAGCGGCATTGGTGCCCGTCTATGCGGCGATTTTGCTGCTGTGGGCTTCCGCCATCCTGTATCAAATCCGGTCGCGGAAACGGCAACTGCAGAAGGAATCGGGAGACGTGTCCCCGATCGCTTCATCCGCAGAATCGCGATCCGGGAAATCCGGCGCCGTCCACCGTCCCGATCGCGCCTCCGGCAGCGCGATTCCGGCCGCCGCAACGACCGGCGGGCATCCGCGGGATCACCGCTGACCGACATCCCCTATCGTATTCCAAATATCCGGCGAAAAGCCGGATATTTTTTTGCCATTTTACGAAATAAAACACTTCTAAAAGCACAATTTTTCGTAAAATAGTATGTAATATATTGCCGAATTAATTTAAATATGATATAACATAAATCAAAAATGATGAAAGGATGTTTTGCATGCACGGTATCGGCATCAACGGCACCGGCAGGATCGGCAGATTGCTGCTGCGCAAACTGTTCGAGCCATCCTCTCCGATCGCAGGCAAGGTGAAGGCGGTCAATTCGCTGTACCCGCCGGAAACGGTCGCCCATTTGCTCCGATATGACAGCATTCACGGCAAATGGAAGGCGGACATCGCGGTGGAGGGCGAAACGCTGCGGATCAACGGGCATGTGCTGCACGTGTTTCACTGCCAACATCCCGCCGACATTCCCTGGCGCTCCGCTGGGGTGGATACCGTGGCGGAAGCGACGGGAAAATTTACGGACCGGCAAGGCGCCTCCGGCCATTTGGCTTCCGGAGCGGCCCGGGTCGTCGTCACCGCGCCGGGCCGGGACCTGGACTGCACGTTGGTTATGGGCGTCAATGACGACCGGTACGATCCCGCCCGGCACCGGCTCGTCTCGGCGGCTTCCTGCACGACTCAAGCCGTGGCGCCGGTGCTGCATGCGCTGGATCAACGATTCGGCGTGGAGTCGGGCTGGGTGACGTCCATTCACGCGTTCACCAACGACCAGCGGCATTTGGACAACCCGCATGCGGACTTGAGGAGGGCGCGCGCCTGCACGCATTCGATCATTCCGACGTCTTCCGGCATCGGCAAGGCGCTGAAACAGGTGCTGCCGCACTTGTCGGACGCGCTGCGCGGCAGCGCGGTCCGCATTCCCGTGGCGGACGTGTCGCTGGCGGACATCACGCTCCTGCTTCGCCGCGAGGCGTCGCTCGGCGAAGTTCGCGAAGCGTTTGCGCAGTCCCCAATCAGCCGTTATGTCGAGTGGACGACGGAACCGCTCGTGTCCGCCGACTATGTCGGATGCTCGCGTTCTTCCGTCATCGACGGCCTGACGGCGGAATGCGCGGGAAGGCAGGTCAAACTGATGGCATGGTACGACAACGAATGGGGGTACACGAGCAGAGTCGCCGATTTGCTGGAACATATGGCCGCGGTCGAAACGATGGAACTGAAGGCAGGTGCGGCAAAATGAAGGAGCGGACCCATGAATCGGGGCTCGGCATCATATTGTGCCGAAGCTGCGGCAGCATCATCGCCGTCCAGGATACGGAAAAGGTGACGAAATATTATCACGTTTGCGATGCGTGCCGGGTTCGGGAAACGAAAGTCGACAACAGCAAAATGTTTGACGGGGGTAGTGCGCGTGAGTAAAAAGAGGGTTTACGCTTTCCACGAAGGTAATGCATCGATGAAACCGCTGCTCGGCGGCAAAGGGGCCCATTTGGCCGAGATGACTTCGATCGGCCTGCCGATTCCGTCGGGGTTTACGATTACGACGGAGGCGTGCCGGGAATATTTGGCGTCCCACGTGCTGTCCGACGCTCTGTGGGCGGAAATACGCAGCGCGATGGACCAATTGGAACAGCGGGAGCAAAAAAGATTCGGCGATCCCGACAATCCGCTGCTCGTATCCGTGCGCTCCGGCGCGGTCACGTCCATGCCCGGGATGATGGATACGATTTTGAATCTCGGTTTGAACGACCGGACTGTCGAAGGATTGGCGCGCTTGACCGGAAACGAGCGTTTCGCCTATGACTGCTACCGCCGGTTTATCCAGATGTTCGGCGATGTGGTGCTCCACATTCCCCATGCGCTGTTTGAAAAGCATCTTGAAACGGTCAAGCGGGAAGAGGGAGCGGCGTCCGACCGGGAGCTGTCGGCGGCGGGGCTGAAGCGCGTCGCGGCCGCATCGCTCAAGACCGTCAAAGAGCGCACCGGACGGGATTTTCCCCAGGACGTGCACGCGCAGTTGGCGATGGCCGTGGAAGCGGTTTTTCGCAGCTGGAACAACCCTCGCGCCAAAGTGTACCGCAAGGAGTACGACATTCCCGACGACCAGGGAACCGCGGTGAACGTGCAGGCGATGGTGTTCGGCAACCGCGGCGACGACAGCTGCACCGGCGTGCTGTTTACGCGCAATCCCAACAGCGGGGAGAAGGAACTGTACGGCGAATATTTGGTCAACGCGCAGGGAGAGGACGTGGTGGCCGGCATTCGCACACCGCGCCCGATCGCCGAGATGCGGGAGGAGATGCCGTCCGTCTACGAGCAGCTGACACGGGTGGCCGCGCGGCTGGAGGCGCATTTCCGCGACATGCAGGATATCGAGTTCACGGTCGAGGCCGGCAAACTGTACATTTTGCAGACGCGCGCCGGCAAGCGCACGGCGCGGGCGGCGGTGAAAATCGCCGTCGATTTGATGGACGAGAGCAGCATTGCTCCGGAGGAGGCGATTCTGCGCATTGAGCCGCGGCATCTCGACCAGCTGCTGCACCGTTCGGTGGATCCGTCATCCGCGCGGGAGGCGATCGCGCGCGGGCTGCCCGCGTCGCCGGGAGCCGCGTCCGGACAAGTGGTGCTGGACGCCGATCGCGCGGCGCGTCTGGCGAAAGAAGGGCACAAGGTCATCCTGGTGGCGGCGGAGACGACACCGGAAGACATTCACGGCGTCATCGCCGCCGAAGGCGTGCTGACCGGCCGCGGCGGCATGACGAGCCACGCCGCCGTCGTCACGCGCGGCATGGGCAAGCCGTGCGTCTGCGGGTGCGAAGCGGTGCGGATCGATGAAGAGAACGGGACGGTGCGCATCGGCGATCGGGAAATTCGCGAAGGCGAACAAATCTCGATCGACGGAAGTTCGGGGAACGTTTACATCGGCGAGGTGAAGCTGTCCGAGCCGGCGCTGACGCCGGAGCTCGAGCGCCTGCTTGCGAAAGCGGACGAAATTCGCACCTTGCGCGTCTACACCAATGCGGACACGCCGGAGGACGCGCGGAAGGCGAGGCGGTTCGGCGCCGAGGGCATCGGACTGTGCCGCACCGAGCACATGTTCATGTCGCCGGCGCGCCTGCCGGCGGTGCAGGCGATGATTCTCGCCGACAACGACGAGGAGCGCAGGCGCGCGCTGGCGAAACTGCTGCCGATGCAGCAGGCGGATTTTGAGGCGATTTTTCGCGAGATGGACGGACTGCCGGTGACGGTGCGCCTGCTGGACCCGCCGCTGCACGAGTTTCTTCCCGATGAAGCGGAACTGCTGAACGAGCGCAGGGAACTGGAAGGGGTAGCGGGCAGCGAGGCCGACAGCCGCAGGCAGGCTCTCGACGCCGTGATCCGGAGAGTGCAGTCGATGCGGGAAGCGAATCCGATGCTCGGTTTGCGCGGATGCCGGCTCGGCCTCATGTTTCCGGACATTTACGACATGCAGGCGGAGGCGCTGTTCCGCGCGGCGGCCCGCTGCATTCGGGACGGCGTCCGCGTCGCGCCCGAAATCATGATTCCGCTCGTCGGCCATCCGAACGAACTGAAACCGCTGCGCAAACTGATCGACAGCATCGCCGCCCAGGTGCTCGGCGACGATCTGCGCCATTGCCCGTACCGGATCGGCACGATGATCGAAGTGCCGCGGGCGGCGCTCGTCGCCGACCGGATCGCCGAAGAGGCGCAATTTTTCTCGTTCGGCACCAACGATTTGACACAGATGACGTTCGCCTACAGCCGTGACGACGCGGAAGGGAAATTTTTGACCCGCTATCTCGATCAGGGCGTGCTCACGTTCAATCCGTTCGAAACCCTCGACCAGGAAGGCGTCGGCGCCTTGATCGAAATGGCGCTGGCCAAGGGAAGACGCGTCAGGACGTCCCTGAAGGCGGGCATTTGCGGCGAGCACGGCGGAGACGGCCGGACGATCGCTTTTTGCCACCGAATCGGCCTCGACTACGTAAGCTGTTCCCCGTATCGCGTGCCGTATGCGCGCATCGCCGCGGCGCAGGCGGCCATTCGCTACGGCGAACCGGGCTCGGCCGCGGCGGAACAAGTCGCGGCGGCGGCGCAGGGATAACCGTCATATCCGCAATTGCCATATGCCGCCGGTCCGGGTTCAAAATGGCCATAAAAATAGCGGCCCCAGGATGTGATCCTTCGGGCCGCTATTTGTATCGAGCAAGTTATCGCGTCGCCGCGATCGATTTGGAGCGGTAAATCCACGATCCGATCGCGAAGGCTGCGGCGCCCCACAGCACCATGATGCCGACGCCGATCCACAAATCGGCGGAAACGGGGCCGATCGCGTACACCATGCTGTCGCGCAGCCCGTCGACAAAGTAGGTCAGCGGCAGCACGTGCGACACCGGCTGCAGCCAGGAAGGCATCATTTCCAGCGGGAAAAAGACGCCGCTCAAGAACATCATCAAGAAACTCAAAATGTTGGCGATGCCCATATAAGCTTCCATCGTTTTGCTGAACGACGAAATGAAGTAACCCATCGCACTAAACGTCAGCGCGCCGATCAGGAAGCAGACGACAAGGCTCGCGATATGAATGTGCAGCGTGGCGCCGAAAATGAACACGCCGATCAACGACAGGATGACCACCTGAAACACGCCGAAAATCATGCGCATGACGACGTCGCTCAATCCGAACAACCCCATGCGCGCCGGGGTCATGCGCAGGCGTTTGAGCAGCCCCTTGCGGCGCATTTCCACCATGCCGACCATGCCGAACAGGCCGCCCTGCGCCACGGACAGCGCGATCATTCCCGTCAGCAGAAAGTCTTCGTATTTCAAATCGTCGTCGCCGGCCGATACCGCTTCGAACTGGAGTTCATAGACCGGCGCGGCGCCGGCGGCGGCGAGATTGACCTGCTGCACCATTTTGTCGAGAATGCCGGACACGGCCTGGACGTCGGCGCCCCGTTCTTCTTCCTTGTTCACGATCAGCCGGATCGTCCCGCTTTCCGCCGAAGTCGAAAACACGATCGCGGCGTCGACGTCTTTTTCCTTGACCCATTCCTCCGCCTGTTCCAGCGACACCGGTTCGCCGGATTCAATGTTGAACACGGACATGTTCCGGATTTGTTCCAGCATCATTCGCGTCATTTCATTCGGAGAATCGTCGACGACGGCGACTTTCGCTTCAAAATCGTCATTGGAACCTCCGGTGAAAATCACCATGAAAACGACCATCAGGATGACCGGGAAGAAAATGCCCCAAAACCAAGTCTGCCTCTCTCGAAACGTCATTTTTAACTGGGCGAGAAACATGTTGGAGAATTGTTTGCGATAATTCATCGTCAATCCCTCCATTCCTTGCCGGTGAAGGCAATGAACACGTCTTCAAGGCTCATTTCGCGAATGGATACTTGCTCCACCTGGTATCCGCGCTCTTTCGTAAAACCGAACAGGGAATACAGGGTGTCTTCGGGCTGCACGGACCAGAGGCGCAGCGCCGCGCCTTCGCGCTCCGTGCGCGTGACGGAACCGAGATCCCGGACAAACTGTTCCGCCTCCGCCGCCGCCCCGTTGTCGCCGGTAAACGCAAGCCGCACTTCCCGTTCCTTCGTGAGACGGCCGATCAGCGCGGCGGGCGTATCCAGCGTCACGACGCGCCCCTGGTCGACGATGCATACCCGGTCGCTCAGTTTTTCCGCTTCCTCCATATAGTGCGTCGTCAAAATGGTCGTTTTGCCGAGATCTTTCAGGGCGAGCACAATGTCCCAAATGTTGCGCCGCGCTTGCGGATCCAGTCCGGTCGTCGGTTCGTCGAGAAAAATGATGTCCGGGTCGCTGATCATCGCGAGCCCGATGGCCAGCCGCTGCCGCTGACCGCCGGAGAGGGACTTCACTTTTTTCTTGCGGTGGTCGGTCAGGTTGACCATGCGGAGAATTTCTTCCGTCGGCCGAGATTTCGGGTAAAAAGAAGCAAAAAGGTCCAGATTTTCTTCGGGCGTCAAAAGGTCGAACATGGCGCTCGACTGCGGCTGCACGCCGATTTTCATGCGGATGGCGTCGGCGTGTTTGCCCCAGTTCAACCCCCCGAAGGAAATGTGCCCCGCGTCGGGCGTAATGAGCCCTTCGATCATTTCCAGCGTGGTCGTTTTTCCCGCGCCGTTGGGGCCGATGATCGTGAAAATTTCGCCGGCCTCCACGGAGAAGCTGATATCTTCCACCGCCTGCACCGTTCCGAACGATTTGCGCAAATGCTGCACTTCCAGAACAGCCATTGTTTACCTCTCCTTTTCATTACACGTCATCAACATTGTAGCGAAACCTGCCAGAAGTGTATACCCAGCCGGCGGATAGTTGTTTCCTGGACTTTGGTCGGGGATGCCTCCGAATTTTAATCTTTGACACGCAGCGAGCGGAGCCGGTTGACGGCGGCGGCGAGCTCGAACGGCCTGGGCAGCGCCAAATCGCCGGGATGTTTGCCGGCGTACGGCGACACGATGTCCAACCCTTCGTCGGCGATGCGGCGGTACAGGTTGCCGATCATGTCCGCAAGCGGCGTTTGGCCGTCCGCGAACGTGCGCGATAGAACGGACAACATGCAGGCGATCGCCCGCGTCTGGGAAGGGTCCACCAGTTGTTCCACGAAGGACAGGTCGATGTCATGGCTGCCGTAACGAATGTGAGACAGCCCTTTGGCGTCGGCCTTGTGTTTTCCGCCGCTTGCGGGGTCCAGGCTGTCCGGCACGACGACGCGCCGCGAAATGGCGCCGAAGCGGTCGCCGCCTTCTTTCCTGCGGGCATGCTCCGGTTTGCCCGCGATGCGTCTCGCCGTCGAAGTGGCGTCGGAAGGCTCGTAATCCTCCATCAAGATGACCGTATCGGCTTCGCCCAAATAGTCGCCCGAACCGCCGGTGACGAGAATCGTGGACACGCCGTGTTCCTCGAACAGCTGCCTGACCTTGTCCACATACGGCGTGATCGGTTCCTTGTCTTTGGCCACGAGCTCCTGCATGCGCGCGTCGCGGATCATGAAATTGGTCGCGCTCGTATCCTCGTCGATCAGCAGCACTTTGGCGTTCATTTCCAGCGCTTCGATGATGTTTGCGGCCTGCGACGTGCTTCCGCTCGCGTTGTCCGTGGAAAAGCGGCGCGTGTCGCGTCCGAACGGCAGATGGGTGATGAACGGGGAAATGTCCACTTTTTCCACGCGGCGCCCGTCCTCCGCGCGGATTTTGACGGCGGAGTCGTCCGTAATGACGAATTCCCTGCCGTCGCCGGGCACGTGATCGTAGACGCCTCTGACGAGCGCGTTCAGCAGCGTGCTCTTGCCGTGAAATCCGCCGCCCGCGATCAGTGTGACGCCTCTTGGGATCGCCATGCCGCGGATCGGCTCCCGGTGCGGCAGCGGAATTTCCACTTCCAGCGAGGCGGGGGAGCGGAAGCGAATCACTTGGTCTCCCCGCAGCGGACGGTCGCTGATGCCGCTTTCCCGCGGCAGTACGGATCCGTTGGCGACGAATGCGACATATCCGCGTTCCTTGAGAAAAGCGCGGATGGCGGCCTGCTGATCGGCGAGTTCGATGCGCGCGCGCAAATGGCTTGGATCGAGGCCGCGCAGCGTTTCCAGCACGATGTCGGGCAGCCGGCCGCACAACAGGCGCGCCGCCGCCTCGCCCAATATCGTGCGGCCCGCCGCGGGCAGTTCGACGGACAGGCGAAACTCGACGCGATCGGGGCGGGCAATCGCGGCGGTGCGCGGCAGCACCTGCTGGCCGGGCGTGTCGATGGCGATCCGCCCGCCGTTTCCGCGGCCGCCGGTGCGTGCGAAATGCTTGCGTATCGTCTCCGCCGCGGCGCGCACGAGCGCGTCTTCCAGCGCGGTGCGCCGATGCGGCGCGGTGAACCACTGCGGATCGAACCGTCCGGCGGGAACGTCGGCCGCCGCGCGCACGCGCGACGGCGGAGCGAACGGATCGCCTTGGACATGGTCGATGTGCAGCGTCAGGCCCGCCATGGTATATGAACCGAGAAGATCTTTATACGCTTTGTATCCTTTGCCGTCGATCTTCATGCACAGTTGTCGCAAACGTTCCATCCACGATCCCTCTTTTCGATACCGATTGCGTTCCAAACGTTCTATATGATACCCAAACAATGGAATTCGGGCAACGGAGCGGCATGGAGCGCGTGTCCGGCGAGAGTGGAGTGCACGTCCGACGAGAGAGTGGAGTGCATGTACGAATGGAGTGTACGTCAGATGAGGGTGGAATGCGTATCTGACGAGCGTGCAGTGCATGTCAAACGAGGATGAAATGCAAGTCATACGAAAACGGTGTGCATGTCCTACCAAAATGGAACGCATGTCCGACCAAAATGGTGCACTTGTCCGATGAAAATTGTTGTATTTTGGATTGATTCGCGTTCGGCCTTGTGGTAGTTTAAAGTATAGATTTCTAGTAATGTATATATGTTTTCTAGGAATTGAACTTGCGAGGTGTTGATGGTTGGTGCTTCAGGTGACAAACAGCCCGTTCAGTCAGGAGCAGGCGGAGCTCTTGAACCGGGTGCTGCCGACGCTGTCGGACGCGCAAAAAATCTGGTTGAGCGGGTTTCTCGCAGCGCACTCGCATGCGCTCTTGTCCGCGCCGCAGGGGGGACCGGCGCTGCCGGCGGGAACTTCGGCCGCCGTATCGGAACAAGGACTTCCGGCGGCGGAGGCCGGCGCCGTGCCCAAGGAGGCGACCGTACTGTACGGCTCGCAAACCGGCAACAGCCAAAAACTGGCGAAGCGGCTGGCGGACCGGTTGCAACAACAGGGGGTTCAAGTCACGCTGTCGGCGATGAACGAATTCAAGCCCAACACGTTGAAAAAAGTGCGGCTGTTGTTCATCATCGTCAGCACGCACGGAGAAGGGGATCCGCCGGACAACGCGCTCTCCTTCTACGAGTTTTTGCACAGCAAGCGCGCGCCGCAATTGGATCAGCTGCAGTTTTCCGTGCTCGCGCTCGGCGATACGTCGTACGAGCGGTTTTGCCAAACCGGCAAAGATTTCGACAAACGGTTGGAAGAGCTCGGCGGACGTCGGCTGGTGCCGAGGGTGGACTGCGATGTCGACTATGATGAAGCCGCCGCGGGCTGGATCGATCGTGTCGTCGGCGCTTTGGGCGAACAAGCGAACGCCCCCGCCGCCGCGGGTTCGGCGCAGGCGGCCGCCGCGCTGTCCGTGGCGCCGGCCGCCGCAGGAACGCCGGTGGAGTATTCGCGCTCGAATCCGTTTTGGGCGGAAGTGCTGCAAAACATCAACCTCAACGGGCGCGGATCGAAGCGGGAAACCCGGCACATCGAACTGTCGCTGGAAGGTTCGTCGCTGCGCTATGAGCCGGGGGACTGCCTCGGCGTGTTTCCGGAAAATCATCCCGGCTTGATCGGGGAACTGCTCGAGGAGACGGGATGGAGGCCGGACGAACCGGTGAAAGCGCCGAAAACCGGCGAGGACATCCCGCTCTACGACGCGCTCGCCAAACATTATGAGATTACGGTGCTGACGCGCCCGCTGCTCGAGCAAATTGCGGAGCGGTTCGGCGTGACCGCCATCGCGGATTTGCTCGCCGCCGGCAAAGAAGAGGAATTCCGGGCGTACGTCCGCGAGCGGGACTTGTTGGATCTCGTTCGCGATTTCGGATTGAAAGGGCTGCCCGCCGCGGAGTTCGTGCCGTTATTGCGCAAAATGCCGCACCGCCTGTACTCGATTTCCAGCAGCCCGTCAGCCTACCCGGAGGAAGCGCATCTGTTGATCCGCAAAGTGTCCTACGAAGCGCACGGCAGAACGCGTTACGGCGTCTGCTCGACATTTGTCGCGGAACGGTTGAATCCGGGTGACACGCTGCCGGTGTTCGTCCACCACAATCCGAATTTCAAACTGCCGGGCGATCCGGAAGTTCCGGTCATCATGATCGGCCCGGGCACCGGCGTCGCGCCGTTCCGCGCGTTTCTCGGCGAACGGGCGGAAACCGGCGCAAGCGGCAAAACGTGGCTTTTTTACGGAGATCATCATTTCACCACGGATTTTCTGTACCAGACCGAATGGCAGCGGTGGCTTAAAGAAGGCGTGCTGACGCGCATGGACGTCGCGTTTTCCCGCGATACGGACCGGAAAATTTACGTGCAGCACCGGATGCTGGAAAAGAGCAGGGATTTGTTCGGTTGGCTGCAGGAAGGCGCGCACGTGTACGTGTGCGGCGACGAAAAACGCATGGCGCACGACGTCCATGAGGCGCTCGCGTCGATTCTCGAACGGGAAGGCGGATGGAGCCGGGAGCGCGCGCTCGAATACTTGTCGCAAATGCAGCAGGAAAAACGGTATCAGCGGGACGTATACTGAGGCGAACCGAACCGGCTCCGATCGTTTAGCGATACAAACGGACCCCGGACGGCGGAACCGCAAGACGCGCCGCAAGCGCGGGCGGCTGACGGATGGAGGCGCCCGATGGACGCCGTTCCGGGAGGCGCGATTTGTGTGCCGGACTGACGAGGCCGGAACCATGCAGACGAGAAACGGGGGAGGAAAAGCGACATGTCCGAAAACAACCTGCTTTCGCCGAACAGCGCGCCGCACAGCGATGTGGAGCGCATCAAGCGCGAAAGCAACTATTTGAGGGGAACGCTGGCGGTGACGATGGAAGACCCGATCACGGCGGGAATTCCCGAGGACGACAACCGGCTGATGAAATTCCACGGCAGCTACTTGCAGGACGACCGCGACGTCCGCAACGAACGCGCCAAACAAATGCTGGAACCGGCCTATCAGTTCATGGTGCGCGTGCGCGCGACCGGCGGCATCGTCACGCCCGAGCAGTGGCTCGTGATCGACGATCTGGCGCAGCGGTACGCCAACGGCACGATCCGGCTGACGACGCGCCAGTCGTTTCAGCTGCACGGCGTGCTCAAATGGAATATGAAAAAGGTGATCCGGGAAGTCAACGACGCGCTGCTCAGCACGCTGGCGGCATGCGGGGACGTGAACCGCAACGTCATGTGCAATCCGAATCCGTACCATTCGGCCGTCCATGAGCACGTGTACGAATGGGCGAAGAAAGTCAGCCGTCATCTGGACCCGCGGACGCGCGCCTACTACGAAATTTGGCTCGACGGGGAAAAGGTGGCGGACAGCCGAGACGGCGTGGAGGAGGAGCCGATCTACGGACCGGTCTATTTGCCTCGCAAGTTCAAGATCGGCATCGCCGTTCCGCCGTCCAACGATGTCGACGTGTTTTCCCAGGATCTCGGTTTCATTGCGATTCACGAGAACGGTCGGCTGCTTGGCTTCAACGTGGCGGTGGGCGGCGGCATGGGCATGACCCACAGCGATCCGAAAACGTACCCGCAGTTGGCGAGAGTCATCGGGTTCATCGAGCCGGAGCAGATCGTCGATGTCGCGGAAAAAACGGTGACGATCCAGCGCGACTACGGCGACCGATCCGAGCGAAAGCACGCCCGCTTCAAATATACGATCGACGATCGCGGCCTCGACTGGTTTATCGGCGAACTGGAGCGCCGGCTCGGTTGGAAGCTGCAGGAGGCGCGCCCGTATCATTTCGAACACAACGGCGACCGCTACGGCTGGGTGAAGGGCAGCAACGGGAAATGGCATTTCACGCTGTTCATCCAGAACGGGCGGATCAAAGACGAAGAAGGCTATCCGCTGATGACCGGACTGCGGGAAATCGCGAAGGTGCACACCGGCGATTTTCGCCTGACGCCGAATCAAAATTTGATCATCGGCAACGTGACGCCGCAGCGGAAGAAAAAAATCGATGAGCTGATCCGGCATTACGGATTGACGGACGGCGCACCGTATTCGGCGCTGCGGCGCAATTCCATGGCCTGCGTCGCGCTGCCGACCTGCGGCTTGGCCATGGCGGAATCGGAGCGCTATTTGCCGACGCTGCTCGGGAAGCTCGAGGCGATATTGGACGAAACGGGCTTGCGCGATGAGGAAATCGTCATCCGCATGACCGGCTGCCCGAACGGCTGCGCGCGTCCCGCCCTGGCGGAAATCGCCCTCATCGGCAAGGCGCCGGGAAAATACAACCTGTATTTGGGCGGAGCGTTCAACGGCAGCCGGCTGGCGAAGCTGTACCGCGAAAACGTCGGAGAAACGGAAATTCTCGCGGCGCTGCAGCCGATTTTTGCCCATTACGCTCAGGAACGCCTTGACGGGGAACATTTCGGCGATTTTTGCATCCGCGCGGGGTATGTGCGGGAAGTGAAGTCGGGTCTTGATTTTCACGATTGAGTACGAGGGGTTGCGGGAGAGGACGGCCGACAGGTTGCCGTCCAGTCTCAGATCGGATGTCGGACCAAGAGCTTACCTACGATGATGTAATCGAAGGCGGAACGGGATTCCCGTTCCGCCTTCGATGCCGATGTGGGAATATCGCGATGATGGCAATGCCGCGGTCCGCTGCACAAATGTTCCTGCCGTTTGAGATGGTGCTTCGTGTGGCGGGATGGCGCCGTGTTACGGCCGCGAAGCCTCGGTCTGCGCTTCCGCGGGAACGGCCATCGACTGAATGTGCGCGGTCATTTCGGTCAAGTAATCTTCCAGCATCCGATAGTGCTGATCGGTCAGGATGGCGTCGTTTTGTTCCTTGAGCACGGAGGCGATCGGCAGCACGCGATATTGGCGCCGGCCGCCTTCCCTGTATTTGTGCACCCAGGTCGGCTCCGCCGTCACCTCTCCGATTTCGACGACGCCTTCCGGCATATGTTTGCGCACCTGGACGCGGAAGATGACGCCCACATCGGTATACTTCGCCGTTCCCTGATCCGGCCCCTGATTGGAAATGAAGTTGCCCAACGAATACATGACGAGCCCTTTGCGCGGCGTACCGTCCGCGCCGCTCGTTTCCACCCATTCATAGGGCTGGACGACGTGCGGATGGCTGCCGAGCACAATGTCCGCGCCCGCCTCGATCAGCCGCCTCGCCAGGCGTTTCTGCTCCTCGCTGGGCTGACGTTGATATTCGTTGCCGAAATGCATCGACACCGTCACCACATCGGCGCCCGCCTGCGACGCTTTGGCGATATCGGCGACGATGCGCTCCTCGTCGATCAAATTGACGAGATACGGCTTGTCCTCCGGAACGGGAATGCCGTTGGTGCCGTACGTATAGGCGAGAAACGCCATGCGGATGCCGTTTTTTTCCATGATGAGCACTTGTTCCGCTTCTTCCGCCGACATATGCGTGCCGACCGTGGCGATGCCGCGCGAGCGCACGTTTTCGAGGGTGCGCAGCACGCCCTGCTCGCGCCGGTCCATCGTGTGGTTGTTGGCGGTGGACACGACGTTGAATCCGGCTTCGCGAATCGCGTCCGCCAGCGCCTCCGGCGCGTTGAACATCGGATACCCGGAAAACCCGTTCAAATCTTCGCCGGCAATCGGCGTTTCCAGATTGGCGAACACCCAGTCTCCCTGAAGCAAATGCTTCACTTCCGGAAAATAGGCGGCGAAAGAGTACGATCGGGTTTCCGGATCGTAGGCGCCGGTCAGCTGCGGGCTGTGCATCATGATGTCGCCGACGGCGACGAGGTCGGCTTCCAGCGTATACGGTTCGGGTTCCGCCGGCGGCGCAGGTTCCGGCGAACCGGACGGCGTCCGGTCTTCGCCCGCGGCGTCCATATCGGTCGTGCCGCCGTTTCCGTCATCCTGCCGGATTTCGCTGCCGCCGTCCGTACTCGACATGTCTCCGCATGCCGCGGCAAAACAGGCGATCACCGCCGACAGCAGCAGTTTCGCGAACAGGGAAACGGCGCGATCAGGCCATCGATTCATGCGTTCCTCCATCTGCGATGACGGATTCGTCATCACGCGTTGATTGATCATGATGGTTCGGCAACCATCGCGATTTCGGTTCTTTCAACTTTCCGATACGCCCCATCCCGCGTCCTCGCGGTACAGCCGTTCGTCCCAGAGATCCCACGGAAAGAGGCGCGGCGGAGTCGATACAAACCGCATTTCCCGCTTTCCGACCGGGTGATTGAACGCAAGCAGCGCCGACCAGAGCGCGAGCTGCTGCCCGGGCTTGTTCCGCGCCGCTCCGTATTTCTGGTCTCCGTACAGCGGGCAGCCGATCTGCGCCATCTGGACGCGGATCTGATGCGTCCGCCCCGTATGCAGCCGGACGCGGACGAGGCTGAGCCGGTCGGGTTCGCGGACGGCCGTCCGCGCCGCCCCGTGCGGTTTCCGATCGCGATGGTTCCCCGTGGCGGCCGCTTGTCCATGATTCGTCACGTCCCGCGCGAACTCCGGCGCGCCGGCGTCGGGCAACGTCCCGATCACCCGGTAATCGAGCACCGCTTCCTTCGCCTGCTTGTGGTTTTTGCGCACCGCGTAGACGATATGCCGCGCCGGATCTTTCCACAAGTAATGGACGAGCGTCGCTTCGCGCTCAGGCGGGCAGCCGCGGACGACGGCGACATATTCCTTGCCGATGGAGCGCGTGCGAATCGCGTCCGACAGCCGGCTTGCCGCCTTGGACGTTTTGGCGAGCACCATCGCGCCGCCGACCGGCCGGTCCAGCCGGTGGACGAGGCCGAGATACACGTTGCCGGGCTTGCCGTCGCGAACTTTGATCCAGTCCTTCATGACCGTCAGCACGTCCGGGTCGCGCGACTCGTCTTCCTGACTCGGCATGTTGACCGGTTTTTCCACGACGAGCAGGTGGTTGTCTTCATATAAAATCGGCATCGGAGGGCGGTTCACCGGGACGCCTCCCATCGGCCGAGGATGCCGGCGGGCAGCACGAGCCGCGAGCGGGTGATCGGCAAGCCGATTTCCCCGGTCACGATGCGGCCTCCGAACCGCCGTTTGATCGTCAGTTCGAGCAAATTGCGCAGAACGGCGGGGGACAGCCCGGTCGTGTAGGAGTTGATCAGGAAAAACAGCGGCTGTTCCGAGACGATGCTCATGCAGGACTCCAAAAACGGAAACAGATCTTTTTCCAGCTTCCACATTTCGCCGTTCGGTCCGCGCCCGTACGACGGCGGATCCATGATGATCGCATCGTATTTGCGGCCGCGGCGCTGTTCCCGCTGCACGAATTTGAACACATCGTCGGTGATGTATCGGATCGGCCGCTCGCCCAAGCCGGTCAGATGCGCGTTTTCCTTCGCCCACTGCACCATCCCCTTGGCCGCGTCGACATGGCACACTTGCGCGCCGGCGCTGGCGGCGGCCAGCGTCGCTCCTCCGGTGTACGCGAACAAATTCAGCACGTTGACCGGCCTTCCCGCCGCGCGAATCGTGTCCATGATCCAGCGCCAGTTGACCGCCTGTTCCGGAAACAATCCGGTATGTTTGAAATTGGTCGGCCTTATGTAAAAGGAGAGGCCGCCGTAGCGGATCGTCCAACGCTCGGGCAGCTTTCGCCGAAACTCCCAGTGTCCGCCGCCCGAAGCGCTGCGGTAATAGCGGGCGTCCGCCCCGGTCCACCGACCGTCTTCCCGTTCCATCGGCCAGATGATCTGCGGATCCGGCCGGCGCAGCACGACGTCGCCCCAGCGTTCCAATTTTTCGCCGTTTCCCGCGTCGATCAGTTCATAATCGGTCCAATCGTCAGCCAAAAACATGCCACAGTCCCTTTCTGCTTGCGAATCCGTCCGCAGCTTGTCCCGAATCGCCACGCGTGCGGCCGGTTATGTTCCCCATTGTATCACAAAGGAAGTTCCGCTAAAACTTTCGCGGCGGCAAGAGAAAAGCCCCGCAATTCGCTGGGCTCGATTTCGCGATGGGAGGGGCCTGCCGGCGCCGCTACCAAATGCCGCCGTAAGGACCATACGGCCCGTAAGGTCCGTAAGGTCCATATCCGTAAAATCCGGGGTATCCGCCGAATGCGTAGGGGGCGGTCCCGATCGCCAGCAGGTCGAACAAGACGAGCGGCACGAGCGCCTTCGTCCGCACGGGGCCGGCCTTCGGCCGAATATGCAGCGTCTTGCCGCTGACGCGAACGAGCTTGCCGGACACGACTGTGCCGTCCTTTTTCAGGGCGTACACCTGTTTGCCGATCAATTTCCGAACCGAGGACGATGTCACGCGCAAAGGTCTCTCCTCCTTTCCCGAAGCCCTACTGTCATCATATGAGGCGGCGGTGGAATCGGACTGGTTGACTGTTCTCGGCATTTTCATTTGTGCCGTTGTCCGTGGGCGGGACCGGCGCCCCTTCCTTCGCGGTGCGATCAGCATATATTGCATCAAACGGAACAAGGGGCGGGCGCATGATACGAAAAAGGATCGCGGTTCGTGACGACAGGCGAATTTTGCGCATGGTCCGGCGATATTTGCTTCCCTACAAACGGGTGTTTTTTCCGGAAGCCGCCGCGTCAAAAAAAGAGCTCGCACAGCGTCTGCGCCGCGGCGTCACTTACGTTTGCTGCGACGGCAGGGGAAGGGCGATCGGATTTTGCCATGCGATGATCGTGCGCGGCCGGCTGTGGATCGACCTGCTGGCCGTGGAACGCACCGAACGCGGCAAAGGGTGGGGCCGAGCGCTCATCAGCCGCGCGGAAGCTTACGGGATTCGGAAAGGCTGCCGGGAAGCCGGTTTGTACGTCGATGAAACCAACGCGGGGGCACGGCGGTTTTACGCGCGTCAGGGGTACGCCGTGGCGGAATATTTGCGGGAACTGCACGTGTATAAGCTGGAAAAAACGCTGGAGCGCGCCGACATTTCCAAAACGCGGAAAAAGCATTGACAAACGCCGAAGCGGTGCATATGATCTCCAATAGAGACCCAAAAAACCCAAAAAACCAAAAAAGCAAGAGAGGTGCAAAGAGCCATGCAGCAATATGTGAAGGAATTCACGTCGCATCCGATGATCCGGTTTATCCTGCTGTTGGCCGTGTGCAGTACGGTTGCAAGCGCTGTCATGTTTTCCGGCGTCCGGACCGTGGCGGCGTTTGCGGCGGGCGTGCTCGTCTACGCGGTAATGGAATACGTGGTGCACCGCTTTTTGCTGCACGAGTTTCCGCGTCTCATTCCCGCCATGTACAAAGGTCACATGAAACATCACGAACATCCGTCGGAATTCGCCTATTTGTTCAGTCCGCTCTGGTACGACGTGGCGGTGTACATCGTTTATACCGCCGTCCTGTGGGCGGTGCTGCGGGACGTTTCCCTTATCGCCGCCGTTGTGGCGGGAACGTCGGTGTATCAGGTGTACTACCAGTGGATGCACTACGTCTCGCATCGTCCGGTGAAACCGCTGACCCCGTTCGGCAGATGGCTGAAGAAAAAGCACCTGCTTCATCATTTCAAAGACGAGCATACGTGGTACGGCGTCTCGCATCCCGCCATGGATTATTTGATGGGGACGCACAAGTCCGCGCCGGAACAAACGTCCGGCCGGACCAACGCTTCGGTGTGACCGCGAAATCGGCCAATGGTGTAAAATTCGGCGATCGTGTAAACTGGAAGCAAGGAAAGCGCGCATATCGGAGTGATCGTATGGATTTGACCGGCAGAAGAAAACAGTTTTTGCAAAAAGTGACGGAGCTGTACAACAAAACCCGTCTGCCCGTGCATTACGCCACGTTGGCGAAGGCGCTCGGCGTCAGCAAATGGACGGCGTACGATATGTTGAACGCGTTGGAAAAGCAAGGGTATTTGACCCGGGACTACGAGACGAGCCCGGGGGAGACGGGGCGTTCCCAGGTGGTGTTTCGGCCCGCGGAGAACGTCATCGGCGCGTCCGCTGCGCAGTCCGCGGACGCTTCGCCGGACCACGACGACGACAAGCTGGCGGAAGAGTGGCGCAGCATCAAATCGAAAGTCGTTTCGCTGTTGAACAGGCTGCGCCAATGTTCGGCCAACGAGGCGCTGCGGAAAGCGGCGGAGGAGCTGCCTCGCGACGAGACGCGCGTCGCCTACTGCGCCCATGTCGTCGGCCTGCTGCTATTGTACTTGAACAAGCTCGGCGGCAGCGGCGCGGCGGCGCTGAAACACATGATCCGCAGCGCGCCGACCGGCGAAATGCGGCTGTCGATGCTGGCGGGCGTCGTGACCGGCACCGTTCTGAAGACGGCGAACCATGAGCTGTCGGCGAAAATCGCCGACTGGGCGGCGCGCTGCATGTCGGCGGTCGGCGAACTGTCCGAGCGCGAGCGCGGGCTTTTGTCCGAGTTTCTGAACGAAGCGCTCGCCTGATGCGGCGGCGGCAAAAAAATGTCCCCGCGGACAATCTTGGTCCGCAGGGACGTTTTTGATTGGACAGCACGCACGCAGGAATCAGGAACGCTTCAACATCTGGAACACTTGTTCCACGTCCTTGTCGCCGCGGCCGGACAAATTGATGAGCAAAATTTGATCCTTGCGCATCGTGGGCGCGAGCTTCTTCGCGTACGCGACCGCATGGGCGCTCTCCAGGGCGGGGATAATGCCCTCCGTGCGCGACAGTTCCTGAAACGCGTCCAACACTTCTTCGTTGGTGACGGTCACGTATTCGGCCCGCCCGGACACTTTCAGGTAACTGTGTTCCGGCCCGATGCCCGGATAGTCGAGTCCGGCCGCAATTGAATACGTTTTTTGCGGGTTGCCGTTTTCGTCAAGCAGCACGAGGCATTTGAATCCGTGAATGACGCCGGGCACTCCCTTGGTCAGCGTGGCGGCCTGATCGGGCTCGACGCCGATCAAGCGGACCGACGGCTCGTCGAGATAGTGGGCAAACGCGCCGATGGCGTTGCTGCCGCCGCCGACACAGGCGAGCACCGCGTCCGGCAATCGGCCTTCCTTTTCCAAAATTTGCCGTTTGGATTCTTCGCTGACGACGGATTGGAAATGTTTGACGATCGTCGGATACGGATGCGGCCCGACCGCCGAGCCGAGCAAATAGAACGTGTTGCGATAGTTTTGAACGAGATCGTTCAGCGCTTCGTCCACCGCGTCTTTCAACCGCGCCTGCCCTTTGCTCACCGGAACGACTTTCGCGCCGAGCAGTTCCATGCGGAACACGTTCAGCGCCTGGCGGCGCGTATCTTCCGCCCCCATGTAGATGACGCACTCCATGCCGAACATCGCGCACGCCGTCGCGGTGGCGACGCCGTGCTGGCCGGCGCCGGTTTCGGCGATGACGCGCTTAGCGCCCATCCGCTTGGCGAGCAAAATTTGCCCGACGACGTTGTTGATCTTGTGCGCGCCCGTATGGTTCAAGTCTTCCCGCTTCAGGTAAATTTTCGCCCCGCCCCATTTTTCCGTCAAATTCCGCGCGAAGGTCAGCGGATTTTCGCGGCCGACGTATTCCCGCAAATAGTAGCGGTACTCCTCGTTGAATGCCGGATCGTCCTTGTATTTTTCGAATTGCTCGCTCAGATGGTCGAGCACTTCCTGCAGTTCCGGAGGAACAAAGCTGCCGCCGAACTCGCCGAAATATCCCTTTTCCGTCTGCTGCTGTGTCAATGTAAACGCCTCCGTTACGAGTAATGATGAAGATGATATGGTGAACGTTTGCCCGGGCGGCGCCCGGAACCGCCCGCGCGCCGCAAGGCAAACCATTCGCCCGGCTTCCAAGCGTCATCGTTTTTCGAACAGTTTCACATATTCGCCGTAGCCTTCTTTTTCCAGATCGTCCTTGTGGATAAAGCGCAGCGCCGCGGAGTTGATGCAGTAGCGCAGGCCCGTCGGTTCCGGACCGTCTTCAAACACGTGCCCGAGATGGGAGTCCGCTTCTTTGCTTCTCACTTCCGTGCGTACCATGAAATGGCTCAGGTCGAGCTTCTCCTTGACGCTGTCGGGATGGATCGGCTTCGTGAAGCTCGGCCAGCCGCATCCCGAATCGAACTTGTCAAGCGAGCTGAACAGCGGTTCACCCGAAACGACGTCCACATAGATGCCGGGCTCGTGATGGTCCCAGTATTCGTTGTCGAACGGCGGTTCGGTGGCGTTGTTTTGCGTTACTTCGTACTGCAAGGGCGTCAGGCGTTTTTTCAGCTCCTCCTTGTCCTTCTTCATGCTCCAATGGCGTTCGATGAACGCGTCGCGTCCGGAACCTTGGCGGTACAGCCGGTAGCGCAGCGGATTTTTTTTGTGGTAATCCTGATGGTAGTCTTCGGCAGGATAAAATTCCGACGCGGGCAAAATCGGCACGACGATCGGCTTGTCGAAAATGCCGCTTTCCTCCAGTTTCCGTTTGGATTCTTCCGCCAATTTTTTCTGTTCCTCATTGTGATAAAAAATCGCCGGACGGTAGGACGGACCGCGGTCGTGAAATTGTCCTTCCGCATCGGTCGGGTCGATTTGCCGCCAATAAATGTCCAAGAGCTGCTCGTACGGAAACACATCGGGATCGAAGGTGATTTGCACCGCCTCATAATGACCGGTGGTGCCTTCGCAAACTTCCTCATACGTGGGGTTCGGTTTGTGTCCGCCGGTGTAGCCGGATACGACGCGGATGATGCCCGGTCTTTCCTCGAACGGAGACACCATGCACCAGAAACAGCCTCCGGCAAACGTGGCCAATTCGTGGCGGTTTTGCATCGGATCATCCCTCCCGCATGAAATGAACGGAAGCGGGCCGAAGTTCGGCCGTCTTCCGCGAATGTCCATTGAATATGATTGTATCATATTCGCAGTGTATCCAAAAAGGGCGGGGAAAAGCCCGTCAAGCGGACACGAACTTGCATTCCGTGCGCGGGATGATGTTGGGCATTTCGTATGCAGGATAACTGTGCACTTCGTGTGCGGGATAATTCCGCACGCTTCCGATGCCGGCCAAAGGAAGCGCGAACGCTTGCGCATCCGAAACGGCCGCATACGGCCGGACTGGGGCGCCGATTTCGCGGACGGTGCATGCACCACCGGGCGTTCGCCCACATACACTGTTTTTAGCGGGCGGGGTGCGGTGTGAAAATGCGGCGGTCACAGCGTTTTTTGCAGGCGGTGGCTTTGCGGGCGGTAGCATTGCGGTCCGGAAGATGCAGGCGGAAAAAGCCGCAGTGGGCATATCCGGATAAACGTCGTTTGTTGTATACCGATCGATGCGAGAGGTGGTTGCGAGATGCGGGTGCGTTTTCGCGCTGGCGATACGTTTTGGAAATACAGTCAGCTGTTTCGGATTCCGCTGAATTTGATCGTCGACTCGAACCGGGGGCTGGATCCGGCCAACATCCGTCCGGGGCAGGAAGTGCAGGTGCCCGGATTTGTCCTTGAATCGCATACCGTCCGTCCGGGTGACACGTTCTGGAACCTCGCGTTGCAAAGAGGGCTTCCCTTGGAAGCGATGCTGATCGCCAATCCCGGCGTCGATCCCGCCGCTTTGCGTCCGGGCATGACGGTGAACGTGCCGCTGAGGGTGACTTGGCGAGTGGTGGATCCGCGCCGGCCGTACGATTTCGCCGCGTTCACCGCCGATTTCGGGAAATTGGCCGACCTTTACCCGTTCATGGCGCAGCGGACGATCGGCCGTTCCGTGATGAACAAGCCGCTGACCGAAATACGGGTCGGCAGGGGCGGCAAGCGGGTGCACGCGAACGGAGCGTTCCACGCCAACGAATGGATTACGACGTGCGTATTGATGCAGTTTTTGAACGATTACGCGCTGGCGTTGACGAACAACGGCAGCATCCGCGGTCTCGTGATGGCTCCTTTCTACGAAACAACGATGCTGTCCGTCGTGCCGATGGTCAATCCGGACGGCGTGGATCTCGTCATCAACGGCGCGCCGGCGGAGGAGCCGTATCGGACGCGGGTGCTGGACATCAACGAAGGCAGCGCGAATTTTTCCGGCTGGAAAGCGAACATCCGCGGCGTCGATCTCAACGACCAGTTTCCCGCGCGCTGGGACTTGGAGGCCGCTCGGGGACGACAGCGGCCCGCGCCGAGGGATTATGCCGGCGAAGCTCCGCTGACCGAGCCGGAGGCGCTGGCGATGGCCGAAATGACAAGCCAGGGGGACTTCCTGCGGGTGCTCGCGTTTCATACGCAGGGCGAAGTCATCTACTGGGGGTTCGAAAATTTGGAGCCGCCGGAATCGCAGGCGATCGTGCGGGAGTTCGCGCGGGTGAGCGGATACGAGCCGGTGCGGACGATCGAAAGTTACGCGGGGTACAAGGACTGGTTCATCCAGGACTGGAGGCGGCCGGGGTTTACGATCGAGGCGGGGTTCGGCGTCAATCCGCTGCCGATCGCGCAGTTTGACGAAATTTACGAGGAGTGCCTCGGCATATTGCTCGCCAATCTGTACTTATAATATTGCGCGTGTCATCATGTCGGATCGTCCGCCGCGGCGCGGGCGGGGGGCTGGGCAAACGGAATGCGGCCGGCGGGAAGCGGGGGGACCTGTTCAACGGGTGGGCATTTTTTTCACGGCCAGCCAAATGAGCAAGATGATGCCGATATAGCCGAAAAACGGGTACAAATACGACAGCAGCGGTGAAAACCCGACTTGGCTGATCAAATACCCGGCCGCCAGCACCGCCGCAACCACCGCGTTTCCCGGAAGTTTCCACAAACTTTGCAGCTGCCGGCTGATGCCGAACACGTTGCCGATCAACGTGGTGAAAATTTCCCCGTAAACGACCAACAAAAACAGCAGGTGAACCAACCATCCCAAGTCTTCGATGATTTCGGCCATCGGAATGTCGTACTGGACGATGCCCGGCATCCGTTCCTGCATGGCGAGGTGGCTGACGACCAGCATCAGCCCGAGGCCGATTCCGCCCCAAAAACCGCCCCATTTCAACACTTTTTCGTTTTCCGCCTCGCCGCCGAGCGGCACGAGTACCGACTGGACAAAAGCCATATTGAGCGCGACGTAGGTGAACGGGTTCAGCATCCAGAGCAGGTCGTGCCATTCCGCCAGCCGCCAGGCGACGGCGGGGAACAGGCCGTCCGCGCCGACGGCGAACACCGCCACCAGCGCGAGAAACACGATCATCAGCGGCACGACCAGCGAGTTGGCCGCCACGATTCCTTTCATATCTCCCATCATGACGAGATAGCCAAGCACGAGGCTCGTGACAATGCCGAGCTGGTACGGCAGGCCGAGCCGCTCTTCAAAGATCGATCCGGTTCCGGACAGCATGACCGTCGTGACGCCGAACAAAATGACGAACGTCAGCGCGTTCGCGGCTTTGCCGACGTGCGGCCCGAAAAGGTAGCTGTTGAATTCCTGATAGGAAAACGCCTTGATGCGATGGGAGAGCACCATCATTTTCGTGCCGATCCACGAAAACAGCGCGGTGCTGACGACGATGCCGAACAGTCCCAAGTATCCGTTGACGGTGAAAAACTGCAAAATCGACTGGCCGGACGCGAATCCGGCGCCGACGACCGTGCCGATATAGGTGGCGGCGATTTTCAGGACGTCGGCCGTGAACGACGGCCGGCCTTTTTTTCCGTTGCGTGCGGCAGAAACGAAGTTCATCGTGACCCGGCCTTTCTTGGACAGTATCCGGACGGAACGCCATTTGGCATTTTTCGCCCGCCGTCGGTGTCCCATTCTATATGTATTCACGATGGACAACGATATGCGCACGGATATCCATATGGGGGGCGCTGCAACGGCCGGCGCGCCGCAGTCCGTTTCCGCCTGACGCTTGCCCGCTGACTACGGCGTCTGTCCGATCGTCAGCCGGCTTTCGTCGAAACCGAGCACCTGCTCCTCCAACGTCTTCGCTCTCCGCACCGCTTCGTCCTCGCTGGAAAGCGGCGGCTCGTTCGCCATCATTTCGATGATGCGGTCGTTCATGTAAGGGAAATAATGGGCGACGTCCATATAATGGTCGATCCGGTGCGTGATTTCCGCGCGGTCCTGAAAATCGTACAGCTTCGCGTTCGGAAACCGGCTCAGTTCCCGATACATGGCGACTTTCGTGCGGGTAATTTCCTGAATGTAATTGGCGTTCGTTTTTTGGGCGCGCACGTGCCAGAACACGGCGTACGGAGGATAGAAAAACCAAAATTCCGTGTCCGGATGCGCGCGCACCGTTTCCAGCACGTTGGCGCGAAAGTTGCGCATCATGACCGATTCCCGGTAGTTGGACTGCGACGCGGCGTTCGGAATGTCGACGAGTTCGCGCACTTTCGCAAGCGTCAGCGGCGGCTGGTCAAACCCGAATTTGAACAGCATCTCCCGGTCCCGGTTTTGTTCCGAACCGTTCCGGTTGGCCCTCCAGATGTCGAACATGCGTTCCAGCGGATACGGGTTGAACAAATATTTCCAGTCGTTCCAAACGTTCATATCCCACAGATGATAAGGAAAGTCGTCCTGATCGTCCTCCACGTCGTCCGCCGCCCGCGCGAAACTGTAAAAGTTCAACTCCCAGATGATCCGCTTCACCGGCCGGGTCGAAAGCGCCAGTTCCGCCGCCAGACGCTGCTCGCGCGCGGTTCCCGCCGGAAGCGCCGCATTCAGGCTCGTTCCGCCCAACACGCGGTCGACGTGCGATTCCCGGAAATTGCGGGACATCGACGTCCCGACCAAAATCGTGTCGTATTCGGCGTTGCGGATAAAACCGGGCAGTTGATGGCGCGCGTTCGTGGAATATTGCGCGCGGTACAGCGACGGAAACCGGTAAAAACAAAGCGGATCCAGCACATAATTCAGCGTCATGATCAGCATCGCGGAGACCGCGGTCATGGCGGCGCATTTCAGCAAAAACGTTTTCACGAACCCACACCCGCTTAAAAGTTAAAGTACAAAAATTCGCTTACCCTGTTTAAATACAGCACGGCGACGGCGGTAACGGCGCCGAGAAAGGCGGCGGTACGCCAGCCGAAGCGCGGTTGTTCCATGCGCTCCACCGAGTTTTTGGCCAACACGCAGACGAGCAGCAGCATGAGAAGCGAAAACAGCATCAGTTTGTTTTCCCAAATCGCGGGCCACAGCACGTGCAGCCGCAGTTCGTCGAAGGCGAACATCGCCTTGAGCACTTTCCAGGCGTCCTGCCACGTGGCGGCGCGGAAAAACACCCAGGAGCAAGTGACGAACAAAAACGTGACCAGCCAGCCGAGCGCCGGCGGCAGGCGCAGCCCCGCGTTTTTCCACAGACGGTGCACGACCATCGCCGCTCCGTGCAAGCATCCCCAGAACACGAACGTCCAGCCGGCGCCGTGCCAAATGCCGCTGACGAGAAAGACGATCATCAGATTGGCGCAGGTGCGGACGGCGCCTTTGCGGCTGCCCCCCAGCGGGATGTACAAATATTTGGTCAAAAATTGCCCGAGCGTCGCATGCCACCGGCGCCAAAAGTCCTGAATGTTCGTCGCTTTGTAGGGGGACATGAAGTTGACCGGCAGCCGGATGTTGAACAAGAGCGCGGCGCCGATCGCCATGTCGCAGTAGCCGCTGAAATCGAAATACAGCTGAAACGTGTACGACAGCGACGTGATCCAGCCTTGCACGAACGACAACTGCTGCGCAACGTCGAACCCGCGGTTTGCATATACCGCCAGCGAGTCGGCGATGACGGTTTTTTTGAACAGCCCGATGAAGAATATGTACAGCCCCTTGGCTACATTTTCCAAACGGATTCGCTTGGCGGCTTCGTCGCGGAACTGCGGCATCATGTCGTTGTGGTACACGATCGGTCCCGCGATCAGCTGCGGAAAAAACGACACGAACAGCGAATAGTCGAGAATGCCGTATTTTCGCGTTTCCCCCCGATACGAATCCACCAGATAGGCGATCTGCTGGAACGTATAAAAGCTGATCGCCAGCGGCAACGTGACCGACAGCAAGGGCAGGGAGGAGCCGAACGCGGCGTTGACCGTCGAAATGGCGAAATCGGCGTATTTGAAATAGCCGAGCAAAAGGACGTTGACCGCGATGCCGAAAGCGAGCAGCGCCTTGCTTCGGCGTGCATACAGAAGACGTCCCATGAAATAGTTGAACACAATGGAAAACAAAAGCAGCGGAAGATACCGCACGTTCCACCAGCTGTAGAAAAACAGCGAAGCCAGCGTGAGAAACGCGGAGGATACGGCGGACAGCCGCGTTTTGTTCAACAAAAAATACACCGCGAACGCGGCGGGCAGAAACATAAAGATGAATTCATAGGAGTTGAACAGCATGCGATCAAGATTCCTTCCCATGTGAAAATGCGGCTGTTTCGCCGGCACGGGCAGCGCCGCCGGTCGAAGCGGGGAAACGGCCGGGACCACGCGGCCGGATGTGACGGCGGTTGCCGTGAGGTTCCACGATGAGCCGCGGCGTTAATTGCCGTGGGACGATCATGGACAAGCCCATGTCGAGTATAAAACGATTTGTCGCCGCTGCAAAGCGGCGCATTCGGGGACAAATGGGAAAAAAGGCGCATTTTGGGTCCGGCGGAGCACCCAGCGCCGTTTTTTATAGACGGTCTCCATCTTTTGATCCTATCGCTAAGAAACTCGCAACCATTCGTCAAAAGTTCGCAACATTTTCATGGTATGATCACGTTGCCGAAAGCGGAACAGCCTGACAAGACGCCGAACGAGGCGGGCTGTTCGCATGAAAGAAAGGGGAAGCGCGAAAGAGGGGAGGGGAGGGAGCCGACATGAAAAAAGTCGTGATGGGCGCGGCGGGGTTTGCCCTCGGGTATGTTGGAGGCGCCGTGCTGGCCAAAATGACCAGCTTGGCCGTCCTCCAGTACGATGATCAGCCGACATGGCTGTGGCCGCTCCGATATTTCCCGATGGCGGGTGCGCTGATCGGCGCGGCGGTCATGCCGGCGCTGTTTCGCGACCATTCCCGGAACCGATGAATGCCGCATGCGGCGACGGATTTCGTGAAGGCGGCACCCGTCAATGCCGCGGCAGTCTTACGATGAACGTCGTGCCTTCCCCCGGGCGGCTCTGCGCTTCAATGTCGCCGTTGTGGGCAAGGACGAACTGTTTGGCGATCGCGAGCCCGAGTCCCGCGCCGCCGCGGTTTCGCGCGCGCGCTTCGTCCGTACGGTAGAACCGTTCGAAAATGTGCGGCAAATGTTCCGGTTCGATGCCCGGCCCCGTATCGGTCACGGTGATCGTCAGCAGGTCGGACGGTTTGCGGTCGGCGTCGATGAGGACGGCCTTCCCGGCTTTTCGGTCGGTGGACGGCGCCTGCGCCGTCTCCCTATCATCGTCCCGCAACGCGATGCGCACGAAACCTCCCGAAGGCGTATATTTGACGGCATTGACGACCAAATTGAAAAACACCTGCATCATGCGGTGCGGGTCGACGTAGGCCGTCGTGCGTCCGGTTCGACACTCCAGATGAATGGTGATACCCTTGCCGTCGGCATCGGGCGCCATGCGGTCGACGATCCGCTGCAGCAAACCCGCCATATCGGTGGATTCGCGCTCCAGCGGCAGCTTGTTCGCTTCCGCCAGCGAGAGTTGATGCAAGTCATCGACGAGCCTCGTCAGCCGGATCAGTTCGTCCTGGATCGGCAGCAGCTCGACCGGTTCGACCGGCCGGCCGTTTTGCTGCATCAGATCCAGATGGCCGCGCAGGATCGTCAGCGGCGTTCGCAATTCATGGGCGACGTCGGCGACCATGTTGCTGCGCAGCTGCTCGGCCGTTTTCAGCCGCACCGACATGTCGTTGAACGTGGCCGCCACGGTTCCAAATTCGTCCTTGGACACGACCGGCACCTGTACGCCGAACTGTCCCTCTTTGAGACGGTCGATGGCCGGGATCAGCGTGTCGAGCGGTTTGGTGAGCTTTTTGGACAGACGGTAGGCGACGGTCAGGGAAATCAGCACGAAGACGACCGCGCAGGCGAACAGCAGAAACGTCACGGAACTCGTGACGCCCAAGCGTATTTTGGACAAGTTGCCGACTTCGCGATCATAATAATGCAGCGTGGCGACGGTTTCTCCATTGATCCGGACGGGACTCCGGACGCCAAGACCGATCATTTCGTCGCGATCGACGGGGCCGTCCGCGTACAGCGTCCGCCTTTCGGGATCCAGGAGCACGACGCCGGCGTCGGGACGCGCCGTCTCCAAACGTCCCAGTACGGAAAGCTGCGCGACGCCGTCCCAGGAGCCGCCGTTATCCCGGTAGTACTGTTCCAGCATGCCGGAAATCGCGGCAATCTCGTCTGTTCGGTCCACTTCCAGCATGACGTTCAATATGCCTCTGACGACAAAGTGGGTCGTCAGGGCAAAGACGACGCCCATGGCGAGGATGAACGACGCCATCGCCGTGAACAGCTTGCGGCGGATGCTCATTTCACGTCACCGAACCGGTATCCGAAACCGTAAACCGTCTGGATGTACCGCGGGTGCACGGGGTCGTCCTCGAGTTTTTTGCGCAGCCGGCTGATATGGGCATCCACCGTCCGTTCGTCGTTCCACGCGTCGTCTTCCAGGATCGTTTGCAGCAGCTGCAGCCGGCTGTAGACGACGCCCGGTCTTGCCGCCAGCGTATGCAGCAGCTTGAACTCCATCGGCGTAAGCGGAATTTCCCGGCCGTTTTTCAGCACGCGGCGCTCGGTTTCGGAGATGGTCAATTCCCCGCGCAGAAGCGGCAGGTTGGCGGTATCGGCGCCTTCAAGCCGCCGCAGCACCGAACGGATGCGGGCGGCGAGCTCCCGCAGCGAGAACGGTTTGGTGATGTAGTCGTCGGCGCCGACTTCCAGACCGATGATTTTATCGGTTTCGTCCGCCCGGGCGGTGACCATGATGATGCCCGTTTTTCCGCCTTCGCGCAGCTTGCGGCAGACGTCGATGCCGCTCATTTCCGGCAGCATCCAGTCGAGCACGACGATCGAAGGCCGGTGCTCGGCCGCCTTTCGCAGCGCTTCCGTCCCCGTCTTGGCGGTGACGATGCGGTAGCCTTCCTGGCGAAGAAACGGTTCCATAAACGCGAGGACGCCGTCCTCGTCGTCGACGAGCAGCAGTGTGTGCGGCATCGTTGTCCCTCCCACGATTCGCGGGACCCGCATCGCGCGCCGGGGCTCGGCGCAGGCGAGCCTTCGGGTCTCATCCGATGCTTCCATTATACACAAAACGCGAAGGAAAAAGCGGCGGCACGGGAAAGCCGAAACGTTTGCAACATGGTGTACCCAGATCTTCATTCGATCAAGAGGGAATTGGAGGAATGTGACGTGAAGGAAAAGGAAAATGACCCAAAAACCGGCGGACGCCGGAGCGCAATCGTGTTTTTGGTGTTGGCTTGGGCTACGGCGGCGTGCATCGTCGCGCAAATCTTCCTGGCCGGTGTCGCGGTTTTTACGGACCCGTCTTATTGGTATCATCACCGCATCTTTGTTCATCTGTTCGAATGGCTGCCGGTGTTCATGCTCGTCGCGGCTTTGGTCGGCAAACTGCCCAAGTCGCTGCGCTGGCAGTCCGCGGCGCTCGTGGCGCTCGTCTTTATCCAGTACGTCACCGCGAATGTGGGGAATTTGGGAGCGGTTCATCCGGTCATCGCCGCCGTCATGTTCTGGCTTTCGCTGACGGCGGCGAGGGAGGCCGCGAAGCGGGTCCGCGGGTAACGCGCAGGAGGTGCGGCGCGCCGATGGGGCGACGGCAGCGTGCCAGCGCCGGCCGGGATGAGCCGGTGCGCGGCGAAGCGGCGGTCGCGGAGTACGCCGAGATGATGCGCGGCAGCTTTTGGGCGCGGGACAGCTCGCTGGAAGCCGTGCCGGAGCTCGCCGCGTCTTCGGCCGCGGGAGAAGAACAGCAGGCGTTCGTCGGCATGGTGAAAGACACGATCGCCATTCATCGCATGCAGGAACCTTGATACGGCGCCGCATCGAACGCTTTCGGCGCGGAGGACGGCCTTGCGCGCCGTATTTTTTTATGTGATAGAATTTATAAGTTTCGAAAGCGCCTGTCGCGGAATGGAAAAATATCTGGACGTGAAAAATCGTAAACGGCGAATCGTCCGGATTGTGAATCGTTTGAACCGGAATCGTTTGAACGGGCATCGTCTGATGCGAATCGTCTGAACCGGAATCGTTTGAATGGGAATCGTCTGATGCGAATCGTTTGAACCGGAATCGTTTGAACGGGAATCGTCTGATGCGAATCGTCTGGACCAGGATCGTTTGAACGGGAATCGCTCCTGGTGAAGTTTTGTACGAAATTTGGTACTCATGGACGCCGGAAAAAGGGTATGGCGATGAATTTTGTGTGAATTTTCATACAAATTCACAAAACAAATCGAGAGGGGACTCGATATTGTGTGAAATTTAGCATATATGAACCGATGGATACGGGTGGGGGTATAGATTTTGTGTGAAATTTTGTATAAAACAACCCGAGCGGCCGATGGGGCAGGAAGAAGCAGGCCGGAGCGGGCGTCGATTTCTCCCATTATCCTGTCTGCCTATGCTCGAATTCGGAAGATTCGTCGGGAAGACGATTTTTTCATGCCGCGGCGACGAACAGTGCGGCTAAGTTGCCCGGCAGGCGTACGGCAGCAATTGCCCATCATGCGATGTTTGTGACGGCTGTCACGTTGTCGGCGCGAAAATTGAGATATGGTTAAGATAACCGGAACGTGCGGTCCGGCGATGATAAGCAGCGGGGAGAAAGCGCACAATGAACGAAGGAGCGTGGACTGCGGAAGCTTCCGGTTGCCTGAAGACGCACAATGAACGGAGGGACGTTGGACCGCCGCGGAAGCTTCCGGTCACCTTAGGTACGATGAACGGCGGACCGCGAAGCTTCCGGTCACCTGAAAGCGCGCGATGACGAATCCGGAACTGCCGCGGACACGGAACGGCAGCAGTGAAACGGTGAAACCGCGTGAAAAACCGTTAGACGCGTCATTTTGGAAGAATGGGGGAAATCCATATGAAGGACAACGGAAAACAAGTCGAGGCTAATGCGCTCCGGGACAATACCCGGAATATCCCGAAAGTTCCTCCCAACGTGCGCATTTTTTCCTTGTCCTTCAGCTTTTTTGCCGCGGCCGGCCTCATGTTTTTTGCGGCGATGCTGCTCGGGGTCGCGTTCGCGCCGGAGTTGATCCGTGCCGGGTTCCGCAGTCCGGCCGGATGGATGCTTTCCCATATGATGATTCTCGGGTTTGCGACCATGCTGGCGATGGGCGCCAGCATGCAAATCGTCCAGGTACTTTTGCACGTCCATTTGTTCAGCCGCATGCTGGGGTTCGCGCAGTTTGCCGTGTATGCGATCGGTTTGGCGATTTTGCTGCCGTCCTATTATATAGGAAGTTTTGTCGGAATCGGTGTCGGCGGAAGTATCGTCACCGCCGCCGTGCTGCTCTACGCCTTCAACTTGGCGGCCACGTTCGCCCGCGGGCGGACATGGAACGTCTATGTGTGCGGAGTCCTCCTGAGTTTGCTTGCGCTGCTCATGACCGTCGGACTCGGGATCGCCATGGGCGTCGTCGGCGGTTCGGGCACGGGGGTTCAATGGTACGGACGTCTGTTCGTTTCGCATCTCTGGTTCGGCCTCGGCGGCTGGATGTCCGGATTGATCATCGCCTTCAGTTTCAAACTGCTGCCGATGTTTTATGTGTCCCCCCACAAAGCGGGCGCAAGCGGCTGGTGGATCGTCGGCTTGTTCCAGGTCGGCATTTGGCTGAAAGCCGCCTCCGTCGCCGTTCAGGCCGATGGGCTGCGCCTGTTGTCCGCGGGCTGCTTGCTGGCGGCCATGGCGCTGTTTCTTCGCTTCATGCGGCTCGTCAAAAAGAAGGCGAAACCGCTGCGCGGAACGATCCCGGTCGTGGCGGGCATGAATGCGGCCGTCGCGGCACTTTTTGGCGTATGGCTCGTCGGTAGGGAAATTTGGCCCACGGCGGCGCGTTTGACGGCGTGGACCGAAGCGCTCGTCGTGTTTCTCGTCGCCGGATGGTTTGCCGCCGGCATTCTCGGTTATATGGCCCGCATCGTGCCGTTCCTCTGGTGGGCGTACCGTTTTCACACCGTCTGGCAAAAAAAGAGCAAGGTGCTGCTCTCCAACATGGTTCCGGAGCGGAGAATGGGGGTCGAACTATGGATGTTTTGCGCCGCGGTCGGCGTCACGGCCGTTTCGATCGGCTTGGCGTGGCCGCCGGGCGCCGTGATCGGCCAGGCCGCGGCCTTGATTACGGCGGTCGTGTATGTGATCGATCTGTCCAAAGTGTTTCGATATTGAACGGTTCGCCCGACGCATCGAGCTGAAAAAAACCTATGGTTCCGCCCAGACCGAATTCCGCTCCGGCACATATGCTTTATGGGATGAAATCCCGGTTGAATGGCGCCAAAGGAGCGGAATTGTTTTTTTTCCGCATTCGGGTCACCACCATGTTAACGCATTCAAAAACGTATCTATACAGGAAAAATTCGGAGGAATTCGGCGGATACCGTGATGAAAAATCCGATAACCGTTCCTGATTCGGAATGACGTGGAATTTTTGCAAATTTTGATTGATTGTTTGACCATTCTCTTATATAATCGTTCTTGTTTTAATTCGTTATATGAAATGGAGGTAAGTTGAATTGGGGAAAGCTCTTATTATTGGCGCTGGCGGCGTGGCGAGTGTTGTCGTTCACAAATGTTGTCAAAATCCTGACGTTTTTGAGGAAATTTGTATCGCAAGCCGAACGCTTTCCAAGTGCGAGGCTCTCAAAAACAAACTGGCCGGAGGCCGCACCAAGATTCACACCGCTCAAGTCGACGCGGACAACACGGATGAAGTGATCGCTTTGATTAAGAGCTTTCGCCCCGACGTCGTGATCAACGTTGCGCTTCCGTACCAGGACTTGTCCATTATGGACGCGTGTCTGGCAACCGGCGTGCACTATTTGGACACGGCCAACTACGAACCGCCGGACGTGCCCAAATTCGAATATAAATGGCAGTGGGCGTACAGGGAAAGGTTTGAAAAAGCCGGCATCATGGCGCTGCTCGGCTGCGGCTTCGATCCCGGCGTGACCGGCGTCTTTGTCGCCTACGCGCAAAAGCATTATTTCGACGAAATTCACTACATCGACATCGTGGACGCCAACGGCGGAGACCACGGCTATCCGTTCGCGACCAACTTCAACCCGGAAATCAACATTCGCGAAGTGACGGCCAACGGCCGCTACTGGGAAAACGGCCAATGGATCGAAACGCCGCCCTTGGCGATGAAAAAGACGTACGACATTCCGGAAATCGGCCCGAGAAACATTTATTTGCTGTACCACGAAGAACTGGAATCGCTCGCCGTCAACATCAAGGGATTGAAGCGCATCCGGTTCTGGATGACGTTTTCCGACAGCTATTTGAACCATTTGAAAGTGCTGCAAAACGTCGGCATGACGTCGATCGAGCCGATCATGTTCGAAGGCCGGGAAATCGTTCCGCTGCAGTTTTTGAAGGCGGTGCTTCCCGATCCGGCGACGCTCGGACCGCGGACGAAAGGCAAAACGAACATCGGCTGCATCATCCAGGGCATCAAGGACGGCAAGCCGAGAACCTATTATGTGTATAACGTGTGCGACCATCAGGAATGCTACAAAGAAGTCGGTTCGCAGGCGATTTCTTACACGACCGGCGTTCCCGCGATGATCGGCGCGATGCTGATGATGAAAGGCATCTGGATGAAGCCGGGCGTCTACAACGTGGAAGAATTCGATCCGGACCCGTTCATGGACGCGCTGAACCGGTACGGTCTGCCCTGGAAGGAAGACTTCTCTCCGGTGCTGCTCGATCCGATCGAGGTGTTCGCATGAACTTGGACGTTGATGCCGTGCCTTCGCCATGCTTTGTCGTGGACGAAGACCTGCTGGAACGGAATTTGGAACTTCTCGATTCGGTGCAGCGGCGCGCGGGATGCAAAATCTTGCTTGCGCTCAAAGGTTTTTCGATGTTTTCCACGTTTCCGCTGGTGGGGCGGTATTTGCACGGCGTGACCGCCAGTTCGCTGAACGAAGCGCGGCTCGGTTACGAGAAGATGGGCAAGGAAGTTCACGCGTACGCCCCGGCGTATGTGGAAGCGGAGTTCGACGAACTGCTGCGGTATTGCGACCATATCGTCTTCAACTCGTTTTCGCAGTGGAACAAATACAAATCCAAGGTGAAGTCGTTCGAAGGCAGGACGATCGAATGCGGCATCCGCATCAATCCGGAGTATTCGGAAAGCGGAACGCCGATCTATGACCCTTGCGCGCCGCATTCCCGGCTCGGGGTGACGATCGCCAACTTCCGGCCGGAAGAATTGGACGGCATCGACGGGCTGCATTTCCATACGCTCTGCCAACAAAATTCCGACGTGCTGGAACGGACGGTCCGCGTCGTGGAACAAAAATTCGGCCCGTACCTCAGCCGCATGAAGTGGCTGAATCTGGGCGGCGGCCATCATATTACCCGGCCGGGTTACGATGTGGACCGTCTCGTGAGCGTCATTCGCCATCTGCGGGACAAATACGGCGTGGAAGTGTATTTGGAGCCGGGAGAAGCGGTGGCGCTGAATACGGGATTTTTGGTGGCGTCCGTGCTGGATATTATCGACAACGGCATGAATATTGCGATCCTCGACACTTCCGCTTCGTGCCATATGCCGGACGTGCTGGAAATGCCGTACCGTCCGGAAGTGATCGGTGCCGGGAAGCCGGGGGAGAAAGCCTACACGTACCGGTTTGGCGGACTGACGTGTCTGGCCGGGGACGTCATCGGCGATTATTCCTTCGACGAACCGCTCAAGCCGGGCGACCGGGTCGTATTTACGGACATGGCGATTTATTCGATGGTGAAAACGAACACGTTCAACGGCGTCAATCTGCCGTCCATCGCCCGTTTCAACGCGCGGGAAGGCGTTCAGGTCGTCCGCCGCTTCGGTTACGAAGATTTCGTGACCCGGTTGTCCTAGCCGGTTGTTTGCACCGAAGAGATGACGAAACCGCGCCCCATGTGTGATGCGATCGTCCGCGCGGGGAAAGGCGAAGATCGGGCGTATCCGAACCCGGAAGGAGAAGGCCGCGATGTACGAATTGAAGACGAAAGAAAACGACCGCAGCGTGTTGGAGTTTATCGAATCGGTCGACCATCCGGGAAAACGGGAAGATGCCTACCGGCTGCTGGACATTTTTACCGAAACGTCGGGATATCCGGCCAAAATGTGGGGGACGAGCATAATCGGTTTCGGCTCCTACCATTACAAATACGCCTCCGGCCATGAGGGCGACGCACCGTATGTCGGCTTTTCCCCGCGGAAGGCGAAGCACAGCCTGTATTTGGCTTCCGGAGATCCGGAACGGGAAAAGCTGCTTGCGCAGCTCGGAAAGTTTACGACAGGAAAAGGCTGTGTCTATGTAAACAAATTGGCGGACATCGACGTGGAAGTTCTGAAAGCCATGATTCGTTCTTCCATAGACTATTTAAAGAAGACGTATCCGGGTTCTTGAGACCCGTCATTCTTAAGAAACAGCACCATCCTCCGGGAAACGGGGTCGTGCTGTTTTTTCTTTTACATACGCCGTTCCGGTGTGGCCCGGGCCTTTTCACGGTTCGGATGCGGCGCTTGCGGATTTCAACCTTTCCAATTAAAGCGGTACAATCCGGGAGGAGAGATCGTGATGGAATCGTTCGTCATTGCCGAGTCCAACTACAAAGGCTGGCCTTCCGTCGTAACGGAAACGCCGCGGGTGCGGGTGGAGATCGTGCCCGATTTGGGCGGCAAAATCGTGTCCATGTATGACAAAACGACGGGCAAGGAATGGCTCGTCGATTCTGGAAGCCGCCCGCTCGCGCGCGTTCCGTACGGCAGCTCGTTTGTCGAGGCGGATATGAGCGGTTGGGACGAATGTTTTCCGACCGTCGACGCGTGCCGCTATCCGGGAGCGGAAGACATCCTGCTTCCCGATCACGGGGAGCTGTGGTCCGTGCCCTGGACGTGGACCCGGGAGGCGGGAAAAATACGCATGATCGCGAAGGGCACGGTGTGGCCTTACACCTTCAGCCGGTCGCTCGTGTGGATGGATGAAGCGTCGCTGCGCTTGGAATACCGGGTGGAAAACAGGGCGGAGGAGCCGCTGAAATTCGTCTGGGTCGCGCATCCGCAATTTGCGGTCGACGAACCGAGCGAAATCGCGGTGCCGTCCTCGATGGAACGTTGGCTGTGCGTGTACGGTACCGGAGCTTTCGAGAAGGGGCGCGAGTACGCCTGGCACGATACGGGCGGGAACGAGCTGACGAACGGGATCAGCGGCCATGCGCGCAAATTTTACTATCGCGGCCCCGTGCCGCAAGGCTGGGTCCGCCTGACGGGAAAAACGTCCGGCGCGCGGCTTGCGTGTTCGTTTCCGAAGGAAGAGGTTCCTTATCTCGGCATTTGGATCGACGAAGGTCTGTTCAACGACCGTCCGGTATGCGCGCTGGAACCGGCGATCGGATATTACGACCGGCCGGATTTCGCCGATCAAGGCGGGACCGCGGGCGTCGTCCCGCCGCGGGGAGCCGTGTCCTGGCATCTGGATCTCGTGTTCGGAACGGCCGAAACATCAACGCAAAGCCGCGCGTGAGTTCCCCGCGCGGCTTTGCCGGTTCATGTGCGGACACTTGTGGCGAACGGCAAACGAAGGCGGGGAGGAGGCGAACCATTCGCTTCCTCCCCGGATCCGGGTTTTCTCGATACCGGCAGCGGTTGACCGGCGCGACGAGCGGTCAAATTTACCGCACCGTTATGCGCAGCAGCTTCGATTGCGCCGGTTCCAGTACTATCGTCAGCGCATCGCCGTCCGCCGTGACCGTCTCGTTCGTCCACAGATCGGTGACGGCATATCTCGTCGCCGGGGGCAGACCGACGCGCCGCGCGTCGAACGTTTTCTCCACGCTTTCCCACGTATAGTTGAACACGGCCATATAGTATACGCCTTTCTTGTCCTCCAGCACAAAGGCGTCCGCCGCCGCCGTGCCCGTATTGCCTTCCAGCGGCCGGAACGCTTTGCCCTTGAGCGCCACTTCGTTGATTTCCGGATTTTTCAAGAGCTCGACCATATACTGCCGCGCCGTCGGGTTGCGCACGTCGTCCGAGTTCAAATACACGGTGCCCGAGATGGCGGCGGCGTTCACCCGCGTGCGGGCCGCCTCAAACGTTTCTCCCTTGGCGAGCGGCATGTAGTCCGGATCGGTGTAGCGGTAGATCGTCCCGTTCTGCCACCATCCGTACGTCAGGTTGTTCAGCTGATATTCCGTCAGTCCGAGCGTCCCGTCCACATCGCAGGATATTCGCCTGGAGTGGGCGTATTGGCTCGGGAACAGCGGCGCGATGGAGGCGCTGATGAACATGCGCCCGTCCAGCGCGTCGACGATGTACGCCATCGCCTGGTTGTAAGCCTGGATGCCCGTCTCCACCTTCTTGTCGTAGTGCGCTCCTTCCAGCGCGCCGTGGGTGAGAAAATCGATTTTGAGAAACTCGAAACCGAGATCGAGGAATCGCCGGAAATAATAGTCGATGCGCCGTTTGGTCCCCGGATGCGTCGGATCGAGCGCGTATCCGCCATCCAGCGGAGGCAGGATGTTGCCTTCGCCGTCCCGCAGAACGAGATCGCCGTATGTGTATGCTCCGTCCGTTCCTTCCATGATTTGGTCCATATTGGTTCCCCAGAAGACGAAGGGCGAAAAATAGATGCCGGGCTTCTGTTTGTTGCGGCGGATGAGTTCCACGGCCGCCTTCAGCTGTTCTTCCGTCAAATTGTCCCAGTAAGAGTCCAGGTTGATGTAAATGTCGCCTTTGTTGTGAAACTCGTCCTGCAGATGCTGTCGGAAAAAGTCGGACACGTCGACGACATGTTCATAGTTCAGGCTGCTGCCGTAAGCGTTCCAGCTGTTCCATCCGACCGGCACGCCTTTGGGCACGCCGCGGGTGAAGGCGAGCGGCGGAGCGACGTTCGCGTTCGCCAAGCCGTACGTTTCCAGTCCGTCGCGGTAATCGTCGAAATAGCCGACGAAGATTTGCGGCGAACGGATGACCGTTCCCGTCACCCGGCCGTGCGGAAGCGTATCGCGGGTCGACGAGTAGGCGGTGAAGCCGCCGAATACGGCGAGTTCGTTGAGCCGGTCATCGGAACCGCTCCAATAGATGCCCGTTTTCCACACGTCGTGGGTGACGGAGCCGATGACGAGCCCGCTGCGCTCCGTATTGTCGAAAATGGCCGTCAGCTCGGCGCTGATGTGACGGTCGTTGTTGAGATACGTGTTGATCGTTCGCGAATCGTATCGGGACCATGCGTCGTTGTCAAAGGGGACGACCAGCACGCGGTTGTCGCCGTAGCTTCCCAGGTCGACGCCCCCTTTGGCGGAGATGACGATCGGCGCCATATAATTGGTGGCAAGCCGTTTGTCTCCCGCCACTTCTTGGTGAACGAGGAAGTAGGACAAATCCTTGTAAAACCGGTAGATTTGCCTGATCGTCGGCTTTCCGGGATGACGGTTTTCGATCGTCACCTCGATCCCTTGCCCGTGCGCGTCCGCGATCTTCTTCAGATCGCCGAAGCGGATTCGGTGTTCGGCATAATGGTTGCTGTCGAGCTCCGTATCCAGCCGGACGCTGCTGTAAACGCCGGTCGCCACCCGGCGGCCGTTCCAGTCGTAGGCGGCCAGACCGGTTTTCGTGTTGTAAGCGACCGTGTAAATGCCGTTGGAGAAAGTGGCGCCGTGCTCATATTCCGCAATCGCGATGTGGCGAACGGCGTACTCGCGAATTTTGCTCCCCAATTTGCCGATGTCGCCGCTCCCGTAGCCGTCGCTCGGGTTCCCGGACCGCGAAAGCGCCAGGTCGATTTTGTCGATGTCGGGCGCCCATCCGCCTTCATCGCTGAACAAAATCGTGTTGGCGCCGGCGGAAAGTTCGACTTCGATCTCAAAGACGCCCAGCGTGTTCCAGTCCGCCGTTTTGGGCGGCGAAAACATGTCCTTCGGACCGCCGTTGACGCTGACGTGGATCGGGCGCGGATCGCCGGATATGTAATGGATCGTCATGACGTAAATCCCGGCGGTGTTGACGTTGACGTTATTGAACTGCAGCGAGGCGCCGGCCCACAGACCGCCGACGATTTTGCCCCCCGAGCAGCCGGTCTGCGGCTGGCAGTCGCGCGCGGCCGCATTGCCGGTCAGCGTGTTCTCCGGCGATTCCGCCTCGAAACTCAGCGTTTCCGACGCGGCGCCGGAGCTGCCGCTCGCGGCCTGCCGCGGCACGATCGACAACACGAGCAGCAGGACGACGGCGGCAAGGGCGATCCGGTGAACGTACGAAGACGGATGGTGCACCGTTCGATCATGTTTCATCACGATTACCTCCTCATGATTCTCCGCCATCGAAGCGGAGGTGATAAAGTTTGGCTTCGGCCGGCTGCAGCGTGACGTCCAGCGCGTCTTTCGCGGTGAAAGCGGGCGCATCCGCACCGTCCCACATATCCGTAACCCGCACTTCGCACGATTCGGGCACGCCGATGCGGCCGAAGGGGATGCGTTTGCGGGCGGGAGCGCCTCCGTCGAAATTGAACACCGCGACATGGCATTCCCGGTCTCCGGAGAGAACGAACACGTCCGCCGCCTTGCCGTAAACCGCGCTTTCCGCCGGCTTGAACGATACGCCCTTCCGGGCGAGGTCGAGAATCCCCCCTTTCGCGAGCCATTCCCGCGCCCGCCGCGCCGCTTCTTCGTTCCGGAAGTCGTCGCCGAGCAGGAGCGAAGTGCCCGCGATGATCGACGCGGTGAGCCGGCTGCGCCCTTCGTTCGGACGGCTCGGTTGCTGGTTGGCGCTTTTGTACAGCACCGTATGATCGGGGTCGTTGAACCGGTACAGCGTGTCGTTGACCCACCAGCCGTACGTCAGCGCGTTCAGCAAATACTCCGTGTCGCCGATCAGCCCGAACACGTCGCAGGACATGCGCCGGCCGTGGGCGAAACCGTGCGGAAACAGCGGCGCGATCGACAAATTGATAAAAAAAGGACGCCCGATGCGCTCCGGAGACAGCGCGTCGCGGATAGCGGCCATGCCCATGCGGTAAGCCTGTATGCCGGAGCGCACTTCCGGCAAATAGTGCTTTCCTTCCAGCGCGCCGTGCGAAAGAAAATCCAGTTTGACGTAGTCGAAGCCCAGGTCGACGAAGCGCTGCAGCTCGCGCCGGATGCGTTCCAGCACCGCCGGATGGCTCGGGTCCAGCGCGTAACCGCCCGCGAGCTTCGGCAATATTTCGCCCGCTTCGTCCTTCAGCAGCAGATCGCGATACGTATACGTTCCGGAAACGCCTTCCACCGGGACGTCCGGGTCTTTGCCCCAAAACGTGAACGGCGTGAAATAAATGCCTGGCTTTTGTCCGTTCGCTTTGACCTTTCCGACCGCTTCGGCCAGCTGTTCGCGGGAGAGCTTCGACCAGAACGCGTCGAAATTGACATAGACGGTTCCTTCGTTTTCAAATCCCCGTTTCTGAAGTTCGCCGCAAAGAAAGTCGGCCGCGCTGACGTAAGTTTCGAAATCGAGCTGATCCATGACCGCGGACCAGCTGTTCCAGCCGAAGGGCACGCCGCCGGACCAGGGAAGCTTCGGTTCGACGACGGCGTTCGCGCGCCCATATGCTTCGAGCCCCGCGCGGTAATCGTCAAACGCGCCGACGAAAATGCGCGGAGAAGCGATCGCCTTGCCGCGCGCCGCGCCGTGAGGAACGGTGTCGCGGGTGTGCAGCCCCGCGGCTCCCCCGTACACGCGAAGCCGGCTGATTTCGCCGGGCATCGCGCTTTCCACGCGCAGTCCGGTTTTCCAGAAGTCGTGCGTCACCGAGCCGAGCACAAAGCCTTTGCGGCTTTCCGGCTCATAGACGGCGGTCGCTTCACAGCTTTCGACCGAGACGGGCAGCGGGTAAGAGGCATATCGGACCCATTTGTCGTTGTCGAAAGGCACGAACAGTACGCGCGCGTCGCGGCCGCCGCCTTCGCCGAAGTGAATCACGGTGCCGTCGTTTTGCAGTGCGGCGAGCGGGCTGATGTCGTTCGTTTCCCATTCCTCCGCCCGCACGGCTTCCAGTTCCACGAAGGCGTAAGGCAGCTCTTCATAGCACCAAAAGCGGTGCCGCAGCAGGATGGCCCCCGGCATGACGTGTTCGACGGTCCACCGGATGCCGCGTCCGAAGCCGTCCGCGACGGACTCGACCGATTGCGGGTCGAAGCGGTGTTCCATGGAACGATTCGTCCGCCAACGCCGATGTCCCGCCGCCGCTTCGCCGAACAATCCGGCGATCGCCATGCCGTCCTTCCAGCGGAACGAAAACTCGCCGGTCGCCAAATCCGTTTCGATGCGGATGCGGCCGTTGTCCGCCACGACGTTTCGCTCGCTCCTGCTCAGCCGAACGCTCGCTTCACGTATTTCCATCTTGCATCCATCCCTCCGTTGGAAAATAAACGGCCGATCTTGCGATCAGCCTTTGATTGCGCCCATCATGATCCCTTTGACAAAATAGCGCTGAATGAACGGGTACACGAGCAAAACGGGAATCGTCGCCACCATCGTGACCGCCATGCGGATGCTTTCGCCGGAAACCGGAATGCGCTTGTTCGTGTTCGCGAGCTGTTCCGCTTCGGACAGCATCGCTCCCGTCTGGTACTGGTTCAAGATTTTCACCAGCACCGCCTGCAGCGTCTTCAAGTCCGGATTGTAGGTGTAAATGTACGAATCGTACCACGCGTTCCAATGTCCGATGCCGACGAACAGCGCGATCGTCGCCAGCACGGGCACGCACAGCGGCATGACGATCCGGGCGTACAGCTGCAAATCGTTGGTGCCGTCCATTTTCGCGGATTCCTCCAGCTCGGCCGGCAGCTGCTCCATATACGTCCGGATCAAAATCATGAGAAACACGCCGATCATTCCGGGGAAAATAAACACCCAGAACGAATCGATCAGCCCCAGCGATTTGACGATCATGTAGGTCGGAATGAGACCGCCGCCGAAATACATCGTGAAAATGAAAAACAGGTTGAACCATTTCCACGCGATGAGATCCCGCTTGCTCAGCGCGAACGCCATCATGCTGATGACGATCACGGAGAGCGGGGTGCCGATGATCGTCCGCAGCACCGTGACTTTGACGGAATTGATCAGCTCGCCGTTCCGGAAAATCGTGCGGTAGCTGTCCAGCGTAAATTCCCGCGGCCACCAGTACAAACCGCCGCGTACGGCGTCCGTCGCATCGTTGAGCGAGACGACGAGAATGTTCCAAAACGGGTAAAAGGTCACGAGAAACACGCCGCCGAGAAAAACGGTCAGCATGAGATCGAACAGACGGTCGGAAAGCGAGTGGTTTCGAATCATGCGCAGCGTCCTTCCTAAAAAAGGGATTGATTGTTCAGCTTGTTGGAAGCTTGATTGACGATCACGACGAGCGCGAACGCGACGACGGAATTGAACATGCCGACGGCGGTCGCGTAGGAAAACATGGAATTTTGCAGCCCGTAACGGAACGAATAGGTGGAAAGGACGTCGGAATAATCGCGGTTCAATCCGTTACCGAGCAAAAAATGCTGGTCGAAGCCGGCGTTGAGCACGCCGCCGAGAGCGAGAATGAGCAAAATGACGATCGTCGGTTTCAGGTGCGGCAGCGTGATGTGCCAAATTTGCCTGAACCGCCCGGCGCCGTCCACGCGGGCCGCCTCGTACAAATCCAGATTGATCGAGGAGATCGCCGCCAGAAAAATGATCGCGTTGTAGCCCATGTCTTTCCACGTGTTTCCCAGCGCCACGATCCACCAAAAATATTTTCCTTCCTGCAGGAACAAGATGCTTTCGCGGGTTACGCCGAAAAACTTGAGCAAATCGTTGACGATCCCGTCCGAGGACAGCATGGTGACCATGATGTTGGCCGCGATGACCCATGAAATGAAGTGGGGGAGATACGAAACGGTCTGCACCGTTTTTTTGAACAAAACCCCCTTCACTTCGTGGAGGGCGATCGCGATCAAAATCGGCATCGGAAACGAGATGACGAGCGTCAGCATCGTCGAGGCGACCGTGTTTCGCATGATGATCCAAAAGTCGCCGTTTTGAAAAAAGTAGCGAAACCAATCGAATCCGACAAATTCGCTGCGAAACAAACTCGGCCAAAAGTTGCCGAGCGAAGGCTGGTAATTGACAAATGCCATATAAAGCCCCGCCATCGGCAAATAGCAGAACAGTATCGCCCAGACGACGGCGGGCGCCAGCATCGCCAGCAAATAACGCTGGGCGAACGCCTTTTTCTTCCAATTTCTCGTGTTTTTTATGCCCGATCGGGGCGGCCGCGCAGTCATAATGTTTGGATGTTCCATGGGTCCACCTGCTCTTTTCGTCGATTTGCTTTTGAATTATACGGGCTGCAATGAAGCGCTCTCAATATCAAAAAGCGCCGATCCGTGCGTGAAAACATCTTACATTCGCCGGCGGTCCAATTTGGAAATGTTCCCGCCAACGGATGGTTGTATAATGAGAAGTACGAGAGAAGGGGGGACGCGAATGTATTCGTTGTTTCTCGTGGAAGACGAGGCGCTGGAGCTGGAAATGCTGGAGCGGCACATTCCGTGGGCGGAGATGGACTTCCGGGTCGTCGGCAGCGCGCGCAACGGCAGGCGCGCCTGGGAACAAATCCGGCAGCTGGTTCCGGACGTGGTGCTGACGGACGTTCGCATGCCGATCATGGACGGTCTGCGCCTGGCGACGATGATCCGGGAGCGGTTCGATGGGATGAAGGTCGTATTCCTGAGCGGGCATGACGAGTTCGCCTACGTGAAATCCGCGATCGAATCCGGCGCGGCGGGATATTTGCTCAAACCGGTGGATACCCGGGAACTGACCGCGGTCATGGCCAAAGTGAAGGAAGAGGTGGACAAGGCGAAGCTGCTGAGCCGCGCCAGCCGACTGTGGGAGGACGCCCAATGGGAGAAGACGGTGCTCGGCCGCGACGAATCGGAAAGAGCGCGCGCTTTGGCGGAACTCGTGAAAATTCATCCGTCCTTTGGCGAAAGCCTTTTTGAAAGCGGCATCATTGTCTTGGACCGAAGCGGGGAGGCGCAGCCGGCGGAGCACGAACCGTTCAAAGCGCTGCTTCGCGACGCGCTGGACGCCTGCGGCGCGGAAGGCATGGCGGCCTGCACCGGGCCGGACGAATGGTTTGTCGCGGTTTGCGCCACAGGCGTGCCTGATGACGATTCGTTGTGGCACCGCCTGTTGGATCAGGTGAAAACCGCGTGGGGGAGCACCGCCACCGTCGGGTTGTGCGGCCGGAAGCTGCCGTTGTCGGAAGCGCCGGCCATGCTGCGGGAAGCGAGGCGAGCGGTTGAAGAACGGTTTTATCTCGGTGCCGGCCGCATCTATCGCGCGTCCGGCACCGCGCAGCCGCCGACGGAAGGTTCGTGGGAGGAAACGCTCGCTGCGTTTTCGGCCATGATCCGTCCGGATCGGCTGAAGGAGGCGCTCGAACACGCCGATTCGACTTTTGAACGGATGGCGCACTGCCGCGTACCGCGAAACGCGCTCGTCGCCCGGCTCACGGCTTCCTTGCGGGAACTGCACGATGAGCTGGCGAAATACGACGATTGGAAAACGCGGGGGGCGGGCGTCGCGGACGAATGGGAGAGCATCGTTTCCCGCCTCGGCACGCTGGAGGACATCAAGCGGCATTTGACCGGGCTCTTGCGCGCGGCCGACGATTTTCTCGTGGAAAAACAGAAAGACCGCCACGAACGCATCGTACAGGAAGTCGTGGACATCTTGGAAACGCAATATATGGAAGCGCTGTCCGTGGAATATTTGGCCGGCAAGGTGTATTTGTCTCCCAACTATCTCCGGTGGCTGTTCAAGGAGAAAAAAGGATGCACGGTGCACGAATATTTGACGCGGGTCCGCATGAACAAAGCGTTGGAACTGCTCGGCGACCGCTCGCTCAAAATCAAGGATGTCGCGGGCCGCGTCGGATATGACAACACGTCGTATTTTTGCTCGATTTTCAGCCGAACGCTAGGGGTTACGCCGAATGAATATCGCAACAAATATTTATAACAGCCTGCGCGGGCTGATGCGGCGGCTCGGCAACCAGCGTCTGAAAAGCAAGCTGTTTCTCGTTTACTTGCTCGTGACGATTTTGCCGATTTTGTCCCTCGTGGTTTTTTCCTATCAGCTGGTGCGGGATCAGCTGATCCGGCAGGCGGAGGTAAACGTCAACAGCACGATCGACCAGATCAACATCAACGTCCTGAACCGGCTGGACACGTACTCGCAAATTTCCACGCTGATTTATCTGGACAACCTGCTGCGCAATTATTTGCTGCACACGTATGGACCCGACGACCTGTTCTATCTGGACGCGTACGATTACATCAACCAAACGCTTTACAAGATGATGGCGATGTACCCGAACCTGACGTCGATTTCGATCTATACCGACAACCGGACGATCCGGTCGGACGGGATGTTTATCCGCTACACGGAAGATTTGCCGGACGACATGAAGCGGAAAATCATGGCGGCGGAAGGGAAAATCACGTCGTTCGTTACGACGTCGGAAGACGGCGCGGATACGATCACTTTGGCCCGCGCTCTGAATTATTTGAGTTTGAACTATCCCTACGGCATTTTGCTGATCGAGTTTTCTGAACGCGAGCTGTATTCGCTCATCGTGAAGGAGAGCAACAACAAGTCGATTTTCATCGCGGACGAGCAGGGGGCGATCATCACCTCGGGAAGGCAGGACCGGCAGTTCCGCCATTTGTCCGAACTGGAAACCGCGGGAAACAAAGTGATGGCCAAAAAGCTGCCGAACGGGTGGCAGACGGTCGTGCTGCTGTCCTACGACGAACTGCTGCGCGAAGCGCGGACGGCTTCGGCGAAAATGCTGATCGCTTCCCTCGCCTGCGTGGCCGCCGCCGTTGTGCTGATTTACGTGACGAGCCGGTTCATGACCAAGCGAATCGAAATTTTGGTACGCCCAGCATGGGCGTCATCTATACGGTGAAAGTCCGGAATGGGGGCTGGCGAGCGCCTACCATTAGCCAAGGGCAAGGGTGTCGGTCGTGAGGCCGAATCTGAAGGAAGC
>Ga0068700_100122_pt1 | contig 60154 bp, 67 predicted proteins | sample CeladaPassaD2F04_FD_62229 | JGI IMG/M metagenome (GOLD analysis project Ga0068700, IMG submission 62229) | Cellulose-adapted microbial communities from the Joint BioEnergy Institute, USA - Passage D2F04 | ecosystem: Engineered > Bioreactor > Continuous culture > Unclassified | place: USA, Joint...
AACTTGTTTTTCCGTGGACATGGCAACCTCCAACCATGACTTGATTTGCGCCGTCCGCCCACCGGAGGCGCTGATCGACGAATGTTCCTATGTATGGCCGGAACGCGGGCGCGCGCCCCGATTCCGGCAAAGTTCAGCCTTTAAACAGACGCAAAATATCGTTGTACGTGACCGCAATCATGAGCAGCATCAGCATCGCGAAGCCGATAAAATGCACCATGCTCTCGCGGCGCGGATCGACCGGCTTTCCGCGCACGGCCTCCAGCGCGAGAAACACGAGCCGGCTGCCGTCCAACGCGGGAAACGGCAGCAGATTGAAGATGCCGAGATACAAACTCAGGATGCCGGTCCAAAACACGTACATATTCCAGCCTTGGCTGTAAGCTTCCCCGGTCACCTCGGTAATCCGGATCGGTCCGCCGAAATCTTCCAGGGAAAACTGCAGCGTCACGAGCATTTTCAATCCGACCAAAATTTGCTCGGTGGCGTTCCACATCGCCTGACCCGCCCGTACGAGCGCCTCCCCCGGCGCGGGCAAGCGGGTCGGATACGCAAGCGCGACGCCGACAATGCCTTGGCCGGCCTCGTTTTTGACCGGTGTGACGCGCAGCTCCAGCTCCGTGTCGCCGCGGCGAACTTTCCAGACCATCTCCCGCTCGGCGGACTGCCGGATCTGCTCGATCAGCCGCTGACGATCGGCGCCCACCGCCTGGCCGTCCACTTCGACAATGATGTCGCCCTTGCGGAGCCCGGCTTTGTCCGCCGGCGTCCCTTTTTCCACACTGCTCAGCAAAATGTGCTGCGGGTTGTCCACCGGTATGCCCGACATATAAATGAAAGCAAAAAACAACAGGAAGGCCAGGATGAAATTCATCATCGGCCCGGCGAAAATCGTCATCATCCGCCGGCCGACGGTTTTGTTCCCGAACTGCCGGTCGAGCGGCGCAATTTGCGTCTCCGTACCGCGCGCCACGATCATGGCATTGGGCGCCACGTCATAGGAGCGCAGTTCCCCGTCGACGTTCAGCACCAGATTCAGGCGGCGTTCCAGATCGACGCGTTCCACGACGCCGCGCTCCGCCTGGGTGCGCGTATCCAACTTGTCCAGGTAAATGCGGCTGACGCGGCCGCCGGATTGTTCCACCGCGATCGTATGGCCGGCCTGCACTTCGACGATTTCCGGATCTTCCCCGGCCATGCGCACAAAACCGCCGAACGGCAGCAAGCGGAACGTGTAGCGCGTCTCCCCCCGTTTGAAAGAGATCAGGCGGGGGCCAAATCCGATCGCATATTCCCGCACCAAAATTCCGGCTCGTTTGGCAAAATACATGTGGCCAAATTCATGGCAGCTGACCAGCACAAAAAACATGAGCAGCGTCAGCAAAATCACTTCGGCAGTCAACGGTCCAGCGTCCTCCTTTTATGAATGAGACAGTCGGGTTGATCGCGCCCGGGGGCGGCGAGGGCGCATGCCGCGGGAAGCCCGGACTCTTCGCGCGGCGGCCGTTCACAGTCTCCCTCGATTCCGCCGAAAGTTCGGCCTTGTTTCCTTAGCTTAACATTTCCATTAGCCATTATACAAGTTTCCCGTACCGTTCATGCCAAATGGAGGCGAGCCGGATGAATGGGCTGCGCGGAAGAAAAACGTCTATGACATTGCGAGTTGTTCGGCGCTCGGGGATCGTCGGGTGCCGCGAGGCCCGCGCGGGAACGCCGATTGCCGACCACAGGGGCAGACGCTACAAGCGGGCGGCGGTGTCGCGCGCCCACCGGTCCGCTTCCAAAATTTGCTCCAGATCGGGAGAAGCCACCGGCATGTGAAGATTCATTACTTCTTCCAAAATGGTTTCAATCCGCAAAAATTCGATCTCGCCGCGCAAAAATCGCGCAACGGCGACCTCGTTGGCCGCATTGAACGCCGCGGGAGCGGTTCCTCCCGCCGCGGCGCTGTCGAGGGCGTATTTGAAGCAGCGATACCGGTCGAGGTCGAGTTCGCGAAAATGCAGCGCGCCGATGCGGGCCAAATCGAGCGGTTCCGCCGCGCTGGGCAAACGCTCGGGATACGACAGCGCGTACTGGATCGGAACGCGCATGTCGGGCGTGCCCAACTGGGCGATAACGCTCTTGTCTTCAAATTCCACAAACGAATGCACGATGCTCTCCGGGTGGATCAGCACGCCGATGCGGTCGTACGGCATCCCGAACAGCCAATGCGCCTCGATCACTTCCAAACCTTTGTTGACCATCGTGGCGGAATCGATCGTAATTTTCGCGCCCATCGACCAGTTCGGATGCCGCAGCGCTTCGGCGACGGTGACCCCCCGCAGCTCTTCCCGGCTCCTGTCGCGAAACGACCCGCCGGAAGCGGTCAGCGTAATGCGCCGCACTTGTTTCGGATTTTCTCCATTGAGACATTGAAAGATGGCGGAATGCTCGCTGTCGATCGGCAGAATGCGGACGCGCTTTTGTTCCGCCAGCGCCGTCACGAGATGGCCGGCGGCCACGAGCGTCTCCTTGTTGGCGAGCCCGATGTCGATCCCCTCGCGGATCGCTTCCAGCGTCGGAGCCAGTCCGACGCTTCCGACGAGGGCGCTGACGAGAAAATCCGCGCCCGACCGCGCGGCGACCTCCATCAAGCCTTCCGGACCGTACAGCACCTTGACGCCGGCCGGCGCCTCGGCTCTCACCCGCTCCGCCGTCTCTTTGTCCGCCACGGAAACGACCGCGGGGCGGAAGCGCCGGATTTGTTCCAGCAGCCGTTCCGCGCTGCGCCCGGCCGCGAGTCCGACGACCCGGAACCGTTCGGGATGCCGGCCGATGACGTCCAGCGTCTGACAGCCGATCGAACCGGTCGAGCCGAGAATGGAGACGTGTTTCATGATCTTCGGTTTCCCCCCAAATTTGCCTTTGCAAACGCCTCTTGCGGACGTGTGCCGATGCCGCCGTTATCGGGTGCACATGCCGCAGCGCCGGGACGATCGCCTATATCAGCTGCAGCACGTGCACGAGCGGAAACACGATCAGCCAGCTGTCGGTGCGATCCAGCACGCCGCCGTGGCCGGGCAGCAGCGTGCCCGAGTCTTTGACGCCGGCGACCCGCTTGTACGCGGACTGGATCAGATCGCCCATTTGTCCGGCAACGGCAATCACGAGCCCGATAAGCACCGCGTTCGGCACACTCAGCCGGCCGGGATCGATCCAGGCCATGACGAGCGCCGCCAGCACGGCAAACACCGTGCCGCCAATCGCGCCTTCGATCGTCTTCTTCGGGCTGATTTCCGGCCACAGGCGCCTTTTGCCCAGCACCATGCCGGTAAAATAGGCGCCGATATCCGTCAGCCATATGCAGATAAACACCAGGTAAGACCAGAACAGACCGTGTTCCGTTCGGGTCACGGTCATATAATGGAAGCCGAGGCCGATATACAGCGCTCCGAGCAGCACGACGGCGGCGACGGCCAGCGTCGTGCGGTTTTTGGTCACGACCGTCGCCGCGAGCAAAACGAACATCGCGATCCAGAGCACCGAACCGACAGGCAAGCCGCCCAACGCATCCCGCACGTCATCCGGCGACGCCAGAAACGCCGCCGCGGCAAACCCGATCAGCGCGACCGCATCGGTCGCCGGGATGCGGTGGATGCGCAAAAACTCATGATAACCGACCAGCGCCATCGCGATCATCAGCAAGGAGAACGCCCATCCGCCCATTTGCAGGAACAGCAAAAAAAAGACGGCGGCGACCGCTCCGGTCACTATTCGCTGTTTCATCTGACACCTCCGTGCTGGGCGGCCTAATCGAAATTACAGTCCGCCGTATCTGCGCCTGCGGCACTGGTAGTCGCGCAGCGCCTCATAAAAATGCTCGCGCTGAAAATCCGGCCAGTACACATCGGTGAACCAAAGTTCCGTGTAAGCCAGCTGCCATAACATGAAATTGCTGAGCCGCAGTTCGCCGCTGGTGCGGATGAGCAGGTCGGGATCGGGCAGTCCGGCGCTCTGCAAATACTGTTCAAACATCGCCGCGTCGAGCGATTCGGGTGAAACGCGGCCGGCTGCCGCTTCCTCCATCAATCGCCGGACACCCTCGAGAATTTCGGAGCGGCTGCCGTAGTTCAGCGCGAAATTCAAAATCATGCCGGTATTGTGTCGCGTCCGTTCAATCGCGTCGCTGACCGGCTTCCACGTATGTAGCGGCAGATCGGATGCGCCGCCCATCATCCGGATGCGAATGTTGTTGCTGACCAGTTCATCGATCTCCATCGCGTAAAATTCCTGCGGCAGACTCATCAAATAGTCCACTTCGTCTTTCGGCCGCTTCCAGTTTTCGGTGGAAAACGCATACAGCGTCAGCGTTTCGATCCCGAGTTCATTGGCGGCGATCGCGATGTTTTTCACGTTTTTCATCCCCGACCGATGGCCCGCGACGCGGGGAAGACCTTTCCGGCTGGCCCAGCGGCCGTTGCCGTCCATGATAATGGCCACGTGTGAAGGGAGATTGTTCCTGTCCGGGACGGCGCTCTTTCTTTTCCCGAACCATTTGCTCCAGATCCCCATCTTCCTGCTCCCCCAATGTTCGATGAATAACCCAATCCGACGCGGCGGCAACTGGAAAAAAAGCGATCGCCCACGAAAGCGGCGGGGCAATCGCCGGAGAAAGATCACACTTCCATGATTTCCGCTTCTTTGGCGGACAGCACTTTGTCGATTTCCGCAATGAAACGGTCGGTCGTCTTCTGGATGTCGTCCTGGTGGCGGCGCACTTCATCTTCGGAAATGCCGCCGGTTTTCTCCAGTTTCTTGATTTCGTCGTTGGCGTCGCGCCGGATGTTGCGGACGGCCACTTTCGCGTCCTCGCCGAACTTTTTGGTCATTTTCACCAATTCGAGCCTGCGCTGTTCCGTTAACGGAGGAAGGGAAATGCGAATGATCGATCCGTCGTTGGAAGGCGTCAGACCGAGATCCGATTTCAGAATCGCTTTTTCAATGTCGCCGAGCACGGACTTGTCCCACGGCTGGATGACGATCGTCCGCGGATCCGGCGTATTGATGCTGCCGAGCTGGTTGATCGGCGTCGGCGTTCCGTAATAATCGACGGTCACGCGGTCCAACAGCGCCGCGTTGGCCCTGCCCGCCCGCAGCGTGGCCAAATCTTTCTTCAGGGCGGCGACGGCTTTTTCCATGCGTTCTTGTGCGTTCTTTTTGACGGTTTGCGGCAAGTTACTCACTTCCTTTCACTACAGTGCCGATTTTTTCGCCAAGCACTACGCGCTTGATGTTCCCTCTTTCCATGATGGAGAAGACGATCAGCGGAATGTTGTTGTCTTTGCAAAGGGATGAGGCCGTTGCGTCCATGACGCGCAAATTCCGGTTCAAGACGTCCATATAAGTCAGTTCGTCGTATTTGACGGCGTTCGGATCAAGGTTGGGGTCGGCGGAATACACGCCGTCCACCTTGTTCTTCGCCATCAGGATGACTTCGGCTTCGATTTCGGCCGCCCGCAGCGCGGCGGTGGTGTCGGTGGAAAAGAACGGATTGCCGGTGCCGCCGGCGAAGATGACGACGCGTCCTTTTTCCAAGTGGCGGATCGCCCGGCGGCGAATGTAGGGTTCGGCCACCTGCCTCATGTCGATCGACGACTGCACGCGGGTGGGGACGCCGACCGTCTCCAAACGGTCCTGCAGCGCCAGCGCGTTCATCACGGTGGCCAACATGCCCATATAGTCGGCCGTAGCCCGGTCGATGCCCTTGGCGCTTCCGGAAATGCCCCGCCAGATGTTGCCTCCGCCGACCACGATGGCCACCTCGACGCCGAGTTCGACCACTTCTTTGACCTGGTCGGAAATCGAGGCGATCATCCCGGCGTCAATGCCGAACCCCAACTTGCCGGCGAGCGCTTCGCCGCTTAGCTTTAACACCACTCGTCTGAATTTGGGCTGTTCCAACCTTCGTGTACCTCCGTTTCTGCCTGGGCGCCAGTCCAAGGGATTCTCGATGTCTGAAAAAAGAAGGAACACGGATGGTGTTCCCACATGTCAGCGCAAATTCGCCGCTCGTTATTTTTTGACCTGGGCCATCACTTCTTCAGCGAAGTTCTCCTGCTTTTTCTCCAGTCCTTCGCCCAGTTCGAAACGGGCAAAACGGCGGATGGAAATATTTTCGCCGATGGTGGCGATCTTCTCGTTGACCAGCTGGGTGATGGTTTTGTCCGGATCTTTGATGAACGCCTGTTCCATCAAGCAGTTTTCTTCGTAAAACTTGCTGATGCGGCCTTCCACGATTTTGTCGATGACTTTTTCCGGCTTGCCTTCATTCAGCGCCTGTGCGCGCAAAATTTCTTTTTCTTTCTCCAGCGCTTCGGCGGGTACGTCTTCCCTGCGCAAATATTGCGGATTCGCGGCGGCGATTTGCATCGCGATGTCTTTCACGAACTCGCGGAATTGGTCGGTTTTCGCCACAAAGTCCGTTTCGCAGTTGACTTCCACCAGCACGCCGATGCGGCCGCCCGCGTGGATGTAGGATTCGACCAGCCCTTCCGTGGCGATGCGTCCGGCTTTTTTGGCCGCTGCGGCCAATCCTTTTTCACGCAAAATTTCCGAAGCTTTGCCGATGTCGCCGCCGGCTTCTTCCAGCGCCTTCTTGCAGTCGAGCATGCCGGCGCCCGTTTTTTCGCGAAGTTCCTTGACCAAAGAGGCAGAGATTGCCATGAGTGTTCATCCTCCCGAAACAATATGGTAAAGACCGCCGAACGATGATTCGGCCGTCGCACTGCGTGCCTGATCTTCCCGTTCACGACCGGCAATCCAAAAAAAGGGCGGTGATAGGTTTTGATGCCAACCTTCCAACCACCCTTGTCAAATTTTGTCCAATTTCCCGATGGCCTATCAGGAGCGCAATATGCCGGCTCCTGTCCCGGCGCGCATCCGGCCTTCTTCGAGCCGGACTTGCCGGTTCATGCCGTCGTTTACGCCGTGGTTTGTTCTCCCTGACGCGCTTCGATGACCGCGTCGGCCATCTTGGAAGTCAGCAGTTTGACGGCGCGGATGGCGTCGTCGTTGCCCGGAATGACCACGTCGATTTCGTCCGGGTCACAGTTGGTGTCGACGATGGCGATGATCGGAACGCCGAGTTTGCGGGCTTCCGCCACCGCAATGCGCTCTTTGCGCGGGTCGATGACGAACAGCGCGTCGGGAATGCGTTTCATTCCCTTGATGCCGCCGAGGAATTTTTCCAGACGGGCTTTTTCCTTGTTCAGCAAAATGACTTCCTTTTTGGGAAGCACGTCGAAGGTTCCGTCTTCCTGCATTTTTTCCAGTTCCTGCAGGCGGTTGATGCGCTTTTGAATCGTTTCAAAGTTGGTCAGCGTACCGCCGAGCCAGCGCTGGTTGACGTAAAACATGCCGCAGCGCTCCGCTTCTTCGCGGACGGAATCTTGCGCCTGCTTTTTGGTGCCGACGAACAAAATCGTCCCGTTGTTTTCCGCGAGATTTTTGACGAAGTTGTACGCTTCCTCGACTTTTTTGACCGTTTTTTGCAGGTCGATGATGTAAATGCCGTTTCTTTCGGTGAAGATGTACTTTTCCATTTTCGGGTTCCAGCGGCGGGTTTGGTGGCCGAAATGCACACCGGCTTCCAGCAGCTGTTTCATGGAAATGACAGCCATCCTCACACACCTCCTTCAGATGGTTTTCGCATGCTCCTCCGCTGCCTTCATCTTCCCGCAAGACTCGCCCTTTCGGACCGAGCACCCTTGCGGAAATCAGAACAGCGTGTGTAGTGGCCGCGTTTCAAATTTACACCGTCAAATAATATACCACATGTCATTTCCGGATGCAACAAATGCGCTTGGCGCTTGGCGCTTGGCGCCAATGCGCGTTCACAATCGCGTGGGAAATGAACGTTCAAACGCGGCGTTCCAAGACGCGGCGATCCTTGAGCACAACCGTCACCGGGAAATGACTTTGGCGATATCCTCATAGGAAGGAGCGCCGTTGAAAAGGTAGTAGCCGGCGACAATGCGCCGCTGCAGCTTCCGTTCCTTCATCCAGTTAATAAAGCGCTGTTCGTCGTCGATCAACGCAAGCCGCGCCAATTCCTTCGCCACATCGGTCAGATTCGAGCCGGACGGGATGATCAGTTCCGTACGCTGCTCCTGCGCATCTGTCTCCCCGCCTTGCCCCTCCGCCGGGTCGGCCGCAACGCCGCCGGCGTTGCCCGCTTCCTTTCTCGCTTCTTCTACCGCCCGCTCCAGCTCTTCAGCCGTGTACATTTGCTCCTCGGCGGGCACGAGCCGGTATCCGAGCCGATCCGCCGCTTCGCGCAGCGCGTCTTCGTCCGCGGCGTTACGGTCGCCGCTGCCGCCCAATACGGACATGACGGATAAATTGGCGGATGAAGGAGCTTCGTTGACTGCGCCGGAATCGGCGCTGTCCGAATCCGGAATGCCCGCGATCAGAAGCAGCTGCAGGAGAAGCGAGCCGCAAATCATGCCGACGCCGACGCCCATGGCAAATTTACCTTTCACGGAGCGCTTCCTCCCGTTTGGCCAAAGTGAGCACGAGCTGCACTTCCCCTTTGTTCATGCCGGTTTTCTTGGCGATGTATTCCACCGATTTGCCGGAATGATGCAGATCGAGCACCGACTTGTACCGTTCCGAAATGCTGTTTGGCGTCGCCGCCGGTTCTCCCGCGGAAACGGATGCGGGCGCGCCGGAAAGGTCGGCCGGATTCGGCGGGTGATTCGGTGCGGATGAAGATGCGGAAGCCGCTTCGGAAGCGGAGACGCCAGGCGCGGAATGGACCGGCGCTTGTCCGTTCGATTTCTCCTCGACCTCTGTGGAGACGATCGCGGCGTCGTAAGCGGGCGCGGCAGTCATCGACGCGGAAGCGGCGGCAGCCGGCGCGGCGGCGGCAAGCGCATTTTGCCGCTGCTCCAATTGCGCGACGCGTTGTTCGAGTTTGCGCAGCTCTTCTCCCCATTGCTTCTTCATCGAAGAAACGTGCCGTATGATACGATCATTGTCTTCTTCCAGCTCGCGAGCGAACATCTCCAGCGTCTCTTCCATCTCCGCGGCGCTGACCCGTGGACGCTCTTTTTGGACGTCGGCCCGGTATCGGATCCAAGCGTAGACGAAAATGAGCAGCCCGAGCGCGAGCACGATCAACCACGGTTCGTTCATATGCTTCACCTGCCCGGCGGCCGGCGCGTCGAATGGACGAAGGCCTTCCCGCCGTAATGTCTGTTATAATGTCAAGTCAATATGGTGTCCTTTATAGGGATGAGTGACGGTGCCGTCCTCTTTTTTTTCTTTTTTCTTGGAACGCCGCGCATCTTGCTGACGATTTTGTCCGGGGCCGGATTCGGAATCCCGGATCGCCGTCTCCGCGGTCTGCTCCAGTTTTTCCGTCGTCGTCCGCTGCAATTCCGCCTGTTTGACGGCGGCCTGCATGGCGTGCTGCTGATCGACCGCCGGTTTGTGCTGCATTTGCTGGGCGATTTGCGACATTTCGGTCGTGCGGGGCATGGCGATTTGCATTTCCACCGGTTTGAAGTTCATGACCGGGCGCCTCCCCCGTATACGGACTGGATGGTAATTTCGCCGTCAGCAATCGTAAAGCGGGCCGCTTTCAGGATGTCTTTGACATAGCGGACATAGCGTCCGATCGTAATGCGCGTGCCGGGATACACATGGGACAAGATCGACACTTCCGCCCTGGACGTGTCTTCCAGCGCCTTTTCAATTTCCATGATTCTTTGACGGATTTGCGCGATTTCCTCCTCGGCCGCTTTGCGCGTGGAGTTCAGTCGGATGCGCATCGCCAGCTTGTCGCGCGACAGTTGTCCCGCGGCGGCCGCCTGGTCCAGCAGCTGCAGCGCCTTTTCGGTTTTTTCCGCATTGGTTTTGACGTCTTTCAGCCGTTCGCGCAGGTGGTTCAACTCGTTCCGCAGTTCCGGCAATACGCCGACTTCGATGGCCGTCGGGGTCGACGTCGTATTGCCGACCGTCACGGCGGTCACTTTCTCGCCCGCCTGGATGACTCCCCCGACGATCAGGCCTTTGTTGCCTGTGCAAACGACGTTTTTGCCGGCGCGAATCTGGGAATGCATGATGCTCTGGCTCACGATGACATCCCCGGCCGCCTCGACGTTCGCCTCCAGCATGAAGGAACTGCTGACGTTTTTCCCCGCCTTGACCAGCCCTTTACCTTGTCCGAGGATGCCGTTCGTAATCTCCACCGATCCGCCCGCTTCCAGTTCGGCCGCTTCCACGCCGCCGATGACGCGGATGTCTCCGGCCGCCTTCACGCGAAATCCCGGAAGAACGTTGCCGCGGATGACGACGTTTCCGACAAAATCGATGTTGCCGACGTGAAAATCGACGTCCCCGTTGACTTCGTATACGGGAAACACATTGATTTTGTCGCCGTCCGTAAAGGTGACCAAGCCGTCGATCGCCGCGTAGATCGTCTGGGTTTCCGGATCGGCGACGACATTTTTGCCGAGTTTGACGTGCGCTTCTTTCCCGTTCCTCGGGACGATCGTCTCCCCGGTCACCGCCGTGCCGGGAGTGCCGGGGCTCGGAGGAACGCGTTCGACGATCGGCTGACCCTTCAGCACATTGTTCAGACGGCGGATTTCCCGATAGTTCACGGTGCCGTCTTCCATTTGTTGCGGCCGGATTTCGCCGTCTTGATTCGTGTCGAACAAATACCGCAAGCTTCCGTCCGTGCCGGGTACGGGCTCGATGCCGCGGGCCACCTCCAGCCTCCTGCCCACATATTTCAGCGGGTGGGCGGCGGCGTCTTTCAGCGCGTCGTCCAGTACGCCGAACACGACGCCCTTGGCGGTCAAAAATTGTTCCAACTGTTCCGCCGTCAGCTCGTCATCCTCGTCCCATTCATGAATCAACATATATGCGGACAGCCGGTCTTCGGAAAAAGATACGGAAATGCGTGCCTCCAACGCGCGATCCGGATGGATCTGGTCGGTCATGCTTTCTCCCTCCTAATGAGCTCCTGCTCATGAATCCTGAAACAACAGCTGCTTGTGTTTGGAAAGTTCCCCGCGCAGCTTCGAAATCGCCTTGGAATGCAGCTGGGAAATGCGTGAGGGCGTCAGCGACATCACTTCGGCGATTTCGCTTAATGACAAATCTTCATAATAATACAGGGAGATGACCGTGCGCTCTTTTTCCGTGAGTTTGTCGATCGCGGCGGCCAGACACTGTTTCAGAAACTGCTCTCCGACCGTGCTGTCGGGATTTTTGGCTTTTTCGTCGACCAGCAGGGAGGCACGGGTTTCCGATTCCTCTTCCTTGATCGGATCCTCCAGCGAAAATACCGATGCCGCGGAAATTTCCGTCAGCATCTGCCGGAATTCGCGCTCCGAAACCGACAAATATTCGCTGATCTCCGCGTCGGTGACCGTCCGTAAATATTTCTGCTCCAACACCTGGTACGCCTCTTCGATTTTTCTCGCTTTTTCCCTTACCGACCTTGGCGCCCAATCTCCCTGTCGCAACCCGTCGATAATTGCGCCCCGAATTCTCCAGGAAGCGTAAGTTTCGAATTGGAGTCCGCGGGAAGGCTCGAACTTGTCCACCGCATCCAGCAATCCCATGTAACCGTGACTAGCCAAATCTTCCTTGGACACGCTGCGGGGCAATCCCGGGACCAATCGTTTGACGACATAATCGACCAGCGGCAAATACTTTTCAATCAGCGCCTTTTTCGCCTCGGTTCTGCCGTCTTCCTTCCACGCTTTCCACAAAGGCTGATCGGATTGCGGAGCGTTGGCGGTTTGTGCCATCCTCATCGTCCCCCCTTTACTCGTCCTTCATATGCCGGATCGCCCTGATGACCGCTTGCGCATCCGGATTCGGCGAATTCGGTTGGTTCGGAAACTGAAGCGGAACGAACGCCGCTTCTTCCGGTTTCGCACGGGACTCCAAAGGCGCATCCGGATCTTCGGGCGTGGTCAAATCAATATGCCTGCCCGCCGCGGAGGAAAGATCAGGCTCCGTCTGCGGACTTTCTCCCGCACCGGCGATCCTGCCGAGCACAAACTGCAGCGGAAAGGCCAACACGAACAAACAGACAAAACTGTAGACGCTGCGTAGCAGCGAAGTGGTCAGCAAATTGTGGCCGATGTTCGCAGCGAACGTGATCAAACCGCCGAACGCGGCCAGGATGATAGGGAACCAGATTTTGCCGAATGGGAAATGCTTGTTCACAATTCCTTGACTCCTCGGTTCACGCTGCGTACCGTCAAAATTCCGGTCACGCAGCAAAGTTCAATCGTGCGGCCGATATTGCCGCCCGTATCTTCCGCGACCACGGGAATGCGCAGATCGCTCAGCACCGCCCGGCACATGTCCACGTTTCTCGGTCCGATGCGCATCCACTCCGCCATGTTCGGACCGGCGGCAAACATTTGGGCGCCCCCTGCCATTTTCGCCACCATCCGCCCGACCGACGCGCCGAGACGCTCCATCCTCGACACGAGTTCGGGGATGGCGGTGTCGGCGAATTTCGCCTTGTTCAGCGCCCCGTCCCGGGCAATCCGCGAATCCGGCAGCATGATGTGCGCCATGCCGCCCACCTGCGCGTCCTTGTCAAACAACGTCAGGCCTACGCAGGAACCGAGACCGGTCGTCTTCAACAGTCCTTCTCCCGCCAAAACGTTCAAATCCGCCATGCCGACCTTGACGATATGCGCCGTATTCATTCAAACGGCACTCCCAAAGCGCGGAACAGCACAGGAAACGATTCCGGGTCGGGTATGTACAAAAAATTTCCTCCGACTTGAACCTGCCCCTGGGTGAACGCCGTATCGATCATCAGCACATGATCGCCGGTCACGCCGTAGTTCAGGATGCCGAAGCTCAACACCGCGCCCAACATGTCGACGGCGACGGACGGCACGGTCGGTACCATCAACAGACGGGTAAAATCGGCGAGAGAAGTCAAATACGTGCCGGTCAAAATGTTGCCGATCTCGCACAGCGCGGACAGCTCCATGTCCGAAAAATCGCCGCTTTCGTCCACCTCAAGGCCCGCGAGGTGATGCAGCAGATGTTTGGCGGAATCCGGCTTGATGATAAAAAACATATTGCCGGAAGAATCGCCGACGACCCGCAAAAACACCGCCACGACCGGCTCTTCGGAGCCGCCCAGCGCTTCGAACACCTGTTCAAAAGAAAGAACGGAAACGTGCGGGACCGACATGCCGATCGGTTTGCCCAACAAATGCGACAACGCCGTGGCGGCATGGCCCGCACCGATGTTTCCGATTTCTTTCAGCACATCGTACTGAAAATCTCCCAGACGTTCATGCATTCCCACTCTGTGCTTCCTCGAATTCTTCCAGCTGGATGATTTCCTGTTTGTTGAGCACTTCTTCCAGGTTCAGCATGACGAGAAGCCGGTCTCCTCCGAGCTTGGCGACGCCGCGCAAATATTTGGCCTTGATGCCTCCGACGACTTCCGGCGGATCTTCGATATGGTCGCTGTCCACGTCCAGGACGTCGTTGGCCGCATCGACAATCATGCCGACTTCCATGTCTTTGACGGAAACGATGATGATGCGGGTCTGATCGGTATACTCGGTCTCCGGCAAACCGAAGCGTCCGCGCAAATCCATCACCGGCGTCACCACGCCGCGCAGGTTGACGACCCCTTTGATGAAGGGAGGGGTTTTCGGCACCCGCGTAATCGGCAGCATGCGTTCAATCGTTTTGACCTTGTCCACCTCTACGCCGTATTCCTCGCTGCCAAGAGCGAACACGATGACTTTCAGCTCTTCTCCCATTTGCATAACCTCCACGTGTGAATTTCGGGCCGATTACTTCACCAGCGCATTCGTATCCACAATCAGCGCGACCTGGCCGTCGCCGAGAATGGTGGCGCCGGAAATGGCGAAAAGGTTCGTCAAATATTTTCCAAGCGACTTCAAGACGATTTCCTGCTGGCCGATCAACTCGTCGACGACCACCGCCGCCATTTTGTCCCCTTTTCGTACGACCACCACGGGATACTCGTCATCGGGCTCGCTTTTGCCGCCGTCTTTGGGCTCGGGGCATTCGAACACTTCCCGCAAAAACACGAGCGGAACGACATGTTCACGGAACGATACGAAGGTGTTTCCGTGCACGCGGCGAATATCCTCGTCGCGGATGACGGCGGTTTCCAGAATCGACGACAGCGGGATGGCGTACTTCTCTCCCGCGATCCGGATCAGCATCGCGTTGATGATCGAGACGGTCAGCGGCAGCTGTACGGAAAAAACCGTTCCTTTGCCGAGTTCGGACCGAACGGTGACCGCGCCGCCCAGCGCGGTGATCTTGGCGCGGACGACGTCCAGCCCCACCCCTCTGCCGGATACGTCGGAAATTTTCTCGGCGGTGCTGAATCCGGACGCGAACAACAGTTGGTACACGTCCTCGTCGCTCATCGTGTCGGCCTGTTCGGCGGAAATGATGCCGTTCTTGATGGCCTTATCCAACACTTTGTCGCGCCGGATGCCGCGACCGTCATCCTCAATTTCGATGAACACGGAATTACCGCTGTGGAAAGCGCGCAAATGCACGGTGCCGGTTTCCGGCTTGCCCGCCTTAATGCGCTCCTCCGGGGAGTCGATGCCGTGGTCGACCGCGTTGCGCAGCAAATGCACGAGCGGGTCTCCGATTTCGTCGATGACGGTGCGATCCAGCTCGGTATCGGCGCCGGTAATGATGAGATCGATTTTTTTGTCCAACGATTTCGCCAAGTCGCGCACCATTCGCGGAAACCGGTTGAACACGGTTTCCACGGGCACCATGCGCAGCTTCATGACGATATTTTGCAAATCCGAGCTGACCCTCGCCATATGTTCCACGGTTTCCGTCAAATCGGCGCGGCGGATTTCCGCCGCGATCGATTCCAGCCGTACGCGGTCGATCAGCAGTTCGCTGAACAAATTCATCAGGACGTCCAGCCGTTCGATGTCCACCCGGATCGTGCGGCCGGCCACCGGAGCGGCGGTTTTTCTCGCGGCCTGTCCGGCTTCCGCGGCTCCCGGCGCGGCTTTGACCGCTGCCGACGCGGCGGCCGTTTCCTTGCGGGCGGCCTGGCTTGCGCCGCGTTCCAATTCCTGCAGGGCGGCCTCGTCCAGCTGTTTCACGTCCACTTTCTCGATTTCGGAAATGTCCCCGATCATCGCGGCCACGTCATCTTTGGACAGCCGGCTGACGTAATAGACGGAAAAGCTGCGTTCGAATTTTTCCTGCTCGATGTCTTCCACCGAAGGCGTCGACTTGATGATTTCGCCGTTTTGTTCCAGCGCGCCGAACACCATGTAGGCTCTCGCCGCTTTCAGCATGCAGTCTTCGCGCAACGCGACGTGGATATGGAACGCCTGATGGTCCGACTGCATCGACTGTTTGAGAATGGAGAGCTGATACTGATCGAGAGAGCCCGCTCCAGCCTGCGGAGCGGCGCTTGTTCCCGCGGCCGCGGGAGCTTGTTCGCCGCTCTCGATCGCCTTCAGCTTGGCGACGATGCCCGAGACGTCCAGCTGGCCGGTGCCCCCGTTCACGATGTCGTTCACCATCGATTCCAGCGCATCCAGACAGCGGAACAGCGTATCCAAGATGTCCTCGTTCATGGCGAGCTTCCCGCTGCGGTTCAGATCCAGCACGTTTTCCATCTGATGCGTCAGAGCGGCCAGATCCTCGAAGCCCATCGTGGCGGACATGCCTTTCAAGGTATGCGCCGAACGAAAAATGCGGTTGACGATGTCGATGTCGTCCGGTTCGTTTTCCAACTGGAGCAGATGATCGTTCATGGCCTGCAAATGCTCTCTGGATTCCTCGATAAACATCGACAAATATTGATTCGTATCCATGTTGGCTACACCTCCTTGATTGTTCAGGCCCTGCCCGGCTCCGCTGTCACTTGAACGAGTTTGGCGGCGATGTCTTCCACCGGCAGGACGACATCGACACATCGGAGGGCGATGGCCGCCCGCGGCATCCCGAAGACGATGCAGCTGTCCTCCGATTCGGCGATGCACGTTTCCGCCCCGTCATCCTTCAGCTTTTTCATTCCCTGCGCTCCGTCGCTTCCCATCCCGGTCATCAGCACGATATGCCGCTTCAGTTTTCGGAGAGGCAGAATCGACTCGAACAGCACATCCACGGAAGGACGGTGGCCTGCCCGCGGCGCGGCGTCCGACAGCCGGATGCGGTATCCGTCCCGTTCCTGTACCGTCATATGCCATCCTCCAGGAGCGATATACGCGACGCCCGCCAACAGTTCTTCATTGTCCGAGGCCTCCCTCACTTGGATTTGCGAAAATTGGTTTAGCCGGTCCGCCAGCGATTTCGTAAACTTCGGCGGCATATGCTGCACGACCAGGAGCGGAGCGGGAAAATGTTCCGGAAGGCGGGTCAGCACGGCTTGCAGCGCCCTCGGTCCGCCGGTGGACGTGCCGATGGCGACCAAATGTCGGAACGACCGGCGGCTTGCCGGATGCGGATCGCTCTTGCGGCCGCCCGGCTGCTCCGTCGCCGACAAGCCGATATTCGGCGCCGCTTTCCGCATCGCGCGGTGTCCCCCGACCTTCGCTTTGACGGCGACCTCCAGCTTGTGCAGCAGCTGCTCCTTGACTTTATATAAATCGAGGGAGATGGAACCCGACGGTTTTTGCACAAAATCGACGGCCCCTCGCTCGAGTGCGCAAATGGTTTCCATGGCGCCTTCCGACGTCCGGCTGCTCAACATGACCACCGGCGTCGGCCGTTCGGCCATAATGCGGCTGAGCGCCTCCAATCCGTTCATGACGGGCATTTCCACATCCATGGTCACGACGTCGGGAGAAAGCGACTTGACCTGTTCCAGCGCTTCCGCCCCGTTTTTCGCCGTGCCGGCCACCACGAAATGCGGGTGATCGGAAATGAGATCGGAGATGATTTTTCGCATGAACGCCGAATCGTCGACAACCAGCACTTTGTAAGGATCCATGATCATTCACCTGCGGTTTGCATTCTCGCTGTCCTTCAAGAGCATCCGGGTCATTCGCTGCAGAAATCCGCGCATGCCGCCGGACGGACGATCGGACGGCGTCCCCGAAAGAAATCGTTCCGCGATGTCGCCGACTCCTTTCGCCGCGGCGCAGTGCGGATATTCAATCGTGAACGGCACCTGCTTTTTGACCGCTTTGGGAACATGCGGATCATCGTAAACGAAACCGAGCGGCTCCACCTTGACGCCGAGAAATCTCTGGGCGGCGAGAACGATATTGTCCGCAGTCGTTTTGCCTTCCCTTTCGCTGGTGACGCGATTGATGACCAGCCGATAATGCACGTCGTATTGGTGGCTTTTGATCATTTTCATGATCGCGTAGGCATCGGTCACCGAAGTCGGTTCCGGTGTCGTGACGACGATCGTTTCGTCGGCGGATACGATGAACTTCAGCGTTTCCCTGGACAACCCCGCGCCGGTGTCGAACAAGATATAGTCCATCTGTACGGCCAGCTCCGCGATTTGGGCGGAAAATTCGTCCAGATCCGCTTCGGACAGTCTGACCAGTTCCGTAAATCCGGATCCGCCGGCCACAAAGGGCAAACCCTCCGGTCCGGTATGCACAATTTCACGCATCGTTTTTTGTTTTTTCAACAGATGATACAGCGTATATTCGGGACGCATGCCCATCAGCAGATCGAGATTGGCCAGCCCGAAATCCGCATCGAACACCAATACCCTGGATCCGCGGCGCTGCAGGCTGAGGGCGAAATTCAACGTGAAATTGGACTTCCCCACGCCTCCTTTGCCGCTCGTGACGGTTACCAGCCTCGCGCGGCGGGTTGCCGCCTGATCGCGCAGGCCGATCTGTCTGCGCAAACTTTGGGCCTGGTCGTTCATGCGCGGTCCTCCTTCAAGAGGAGGTTCAGCCACGATTCCACATCGAACGGAGCGATATCGTCCGGAACGTTTTGCCCGTTGGCCACATAGGACAATTTCAACGGAAATTCGTACAGCAAGTTCAGCACCGTTCCGTACGTTTCCGTCTCATCCTGCTTCGTGAACAGCAGCTTGTCCACTTTGAAGCGGGAAAACCGCTCGACGATATCTCTCATGTCCTTGTACCGCATCGTCATGCTCAGCACGAGGCACGTTTCGCTGTTGTCCCCTCCGGTCAACAAGCTGTTGAGTTCCGATACGTACATTTCGTTTCGGTAGTTGCGCCCCGCCGTATCCATAAAGATGATGTCGCAGTCCGCAAGCTGCCGGAACGCGCGCTGCAGTTCGTGATGCGAAAACACGACTTCCATCGGCACGTTGAGGATGTTCGCGTAAGTTCTGAGCTGTTCCACCGCCGCGATGCGGTACGTGTCGGAAGTGATGAACCCGACTTTGCGGCGGTGCTTCAAGACCTGTTCGGCGGCCAGCTTGGCGATCGTCGTCGTCTTGCCGACCCCGGTCGGTCCGACGAGGTGAATGACGCGCGATTCCGGCCGCACGGTTTCCACACGGCCGGGCGAAATGAGCGAGCGGATTTCTTCCTTCAATCGCTCCCTCGCCGCGGAGAAATTCGACGCCGCCGTTTCACCGCCGTTTTCCAGCGACCTGGTGATCAGCGCGCGCGCCAGTTCCGGCTCCACTTCCTGCTCGAGAAGCCGTTCTTCAAGCAGCGCAAACGGCTCCGGTAACGGAGCGGACATCTGCGGCTGTCTGGACAATCGATGAAGCATGTCCTTCATCTGTCTGATTTCTTCCAGCAACTGCCGATCTCCTGCCGAAGCCGACGAAAATTGCATGAACTTTGGATCTGCGGCAGCGACCGCCGTCGAGGGGGTGAACGGAGGAGCCGGTTCGGGCGGCGCGGACGGCTTCGCCTCGTTCGATGCCGCTGCGTAGTACGGCTTTGCCTCATTCGATACCGCCGCATACGGCTTAGCCTCTTCCGCCGCGGCGGCGGCAGGCTTCACCGCATCCGGCACGGCGTAAGGCGCGCGAAGATCCGCCCTCGGCGGACGCACGGACGGCGACTGGTCTTCGGTTGCGGCGATCACTTCAATGCGCTTTTTGCCGAACAGGCCGAACAGGCCGCCGGTGCGCACTTCCTTGGTGTTCAGGATCACCGCGTCCTTCCCCAGTTCGCTGCGAATTTTTTGCAGCGCGTCCGGCATCGTGTCGACGATGTACCGCTTCACTCTCATAAGTTCACCACCCCGACGCTTTGGATTTGCACACCCGGTTCAAGTTCGCTGTAAGACAGGACGGGAACGTCGGCCATCGTACGCTCCAGCAGCTGCCTTAAATACAGGCGAATGGTGGGCGAAGTCAGGATGATCGGCTGCTGCCCCATTTGCGCCATGCGGTTCACTTCTTCGCTGACCTTGCGGTACAAGAGCTGGGAAGAAGCGGGATCCATCGCCAGATAACTGCCGTGTTCGGTTTGCTGGACGGATTCGGCGATCCGTTTTTCCACGCTCGGGCTGACGGTGATGACCTTGAGCGGATCGTTGCCCGGAGCGTACTGCTGGGAAATTTGCCTGGACAGCGCCTGGCGCACGTATTCGGTCAGCATGTCGGGATCTTTCGTGTACGTGCCGTAGTCGGCGAGCGTTTCGAAAATCGTGACCAAATCGCGGATCGATATTTTTTCCTTTAACAATTTTGCCAGCACTTTCTGCACGTCGCCGACGGAAAGAATGTTCGGAATGAGTTCGTCCACGAGCGCGGCATGCGTTTCCTTGAGGTGCTGGATGAGGTTTTGCGTTTCCTGGCGGCCGAGCAGTTCGTGCGCGTGCTTCTTGATCACTTCGGTCAAATGCGTCGCGACGACCGACGGCGGATCGACGATCGTATAGCCGGCCAGTTCCGCCCGCTCTTTCATGCTTTCGTTGATCCACAACGCCGGCAGCCCGAATGCCGGTTCGGTCGTCTTGATGCCGGTTACCGATTCGTCTTCGAATCCGGCGCTCATCGCCAAATAATGGTTCAGCATCAATTCCCCTTTCGCGACCGTGTTTCCTTTGATCTTGATCACATACTCGTTCGGTTTCAGCTGAATATTGTCGCGGATGCGGATGACGGGCACGACGATGCCGAGCTCCAGCGCGCATTGTCGGCGAATCATGATGATGCGGTCCAGCAGGTCGCCGCCCTGCTGGGCGTCGGCCAGCGGGATGAGACCGTATCCGAATTCGAACTCGATCGGGTCGACTTTCAGCAAACTGACGACGCTCTCGGGGCTGCGCACTTCTTCGATTTGCTGCTCTTCTTCGATCCGTTCTTCCTCCGACTGTTTGGTCTGCATCAGTTTCTGCAGCCGGAATCCGGCAAAGGCGAGCACGCCCGCGATCGGAAACGTCGAGATCCAGTGGATCGGCGTAAACAGGCCGAGCACGGCCACGGTACCGGCCACAATAAAGAGAAGGCGCGGATAATTGAACATTTGCCGGGACAAATCCTGCGGCAGGTTGCCTTCCGAAGCCGCCCGGGTCACCACAAGCCCCGCCGCGGTCGAAATGAGCAGCGCGGGAATTTGGCTGACGAGACCGTCGCCGATCGTCAAAATCGTGTAGTGCGAGGCGGCGTCCTGAATCGACATGCCGTTCATCGTGCCGATGATCAAGCCGCCGATGATGTTCACGAACACGATGATGATGCTGGCGATGGCGTCCCCTTTGACGAACTTGCTGGCACCGTCCATCGCGCCGTGAAAATCCGCTTCCTGCTCAATCCGCTTGCGGCGCTCCCGCGCCTGCTGCTCGTTGATCAAGCCGGAGTTCAAATCCGCGTCAATGCTCATCTGCTTGCCGGGCATCGCATCGAGCGTGAAGCGCGCGGCCACTTCGGAGACGCGCTCGGCGCCCTTGGTGATGACGATGAACTGCACGATGACCAAAATGAGAAACACGACAAATCCGACGACCAGATTGTCTCCGGCCACAAAAGAACCGAACGTTTCGACGACATCCCCCGCATCGCCGTCGCGCAGGATGAGGCGGGTCGTGGAAATGTTCAGCGCCAGCCGGAACAAGGTCGTGATGAGCAGCAGTGCCGGAAAGATGGAAAACTCCAGCGCGTCGCGGGTGTTCATCGCGATCAGAAGAATCAGCAGCGCTGCGGAAATATTGATGATCAACAGCACGCTCAACAGCTGATGGGGAATCGGGACGACCATCATCAGCACGATGGCGATGACGCCCACCAGAATGATCGCATCTCTTCCTTTCATGTTTCCGCAGCCCTCCTTTCTCTGGCCGTTCCTTGCGCTTCGTCAAACTTTCCTTTTGATCCGGTATACATATGCCAACACTTCCGCCACAGCCTGAAACAGCTCCGGTGGTATCGTCTCGCCGATTTCCACCTGGTCGTACAGGGCTCTGGCCAGCGGTTTGTTTTCCATGATTACAATGCCATGTTCGCGGGCGGCCTCGCGGATGCGCAGCGCCAAGTAATCTTGGCCTTTGGCGATAACCTTCGGCGCGTCCATGGTGTCCTGGTCGTATTGCAGCGCCACCGCGTAATGGGTCGGGTTGGTGATGACGACGTCCGCCTTCGGCAACTCCTGCATCATGCGCCGGATCGCCATCCGGCGCTGGCGTTCGCGAATTTTGCTCTTGATCAGCGGATCGCCCTCCATTTTCTTGTGCTCGTCCTTCACTTCCTGCTTGGACATCCGCAAGCTCTTCTCGTACTCGTATTTCTGATAGGCGAAGTCAAGAAGCGCGAGCGCGATCAGACCCAATCCGACTTTGATGCCGAGCGTAAACAATACCTGTGCGGTATAGGTCGCGGCATGTTCCAGCGGAACCGCCGCCAATTCGGTAATGGTTCTCCGTTCCCCCCACAAGGTCAAATACACGATAACGCCGATAATGGACAGTTTCAGCAGCGTTTTGCACAGTTCCACGATCGAACGCATCGAGAAGATTTGCTTCAACCCGCGGATCGGGCTCAGCTTCGAAATCCGGGGCGCGAGCGGATAACCGGTCAACAGCGGGCCGACCTGGGCATACAAGCTCAGAACGGCGACCAAAAAGCAGCCCAACATGATCGGCGCGACGAGCAGCAACGCGTCCTGCGCCAGTTCCAGAAACATCGGCGCGATATTTTCCACGGTGACTTCCGTCAGCAAATATTCGGTGAATACGAACGTAAACACTTGGTGCAACCCGTTATAAAAGTAACTGCCAAACAGCGAAAAAATCATAAAGGCGCTCAATAAAACCAGCGCGCTGGGAATTTCGATGCTACTGGCGACCTGGCCCTTTTTGCGCGCGTCCGCGCGTTTTTTCGGCGTCGCCTTTTCGGTTTTTTCCTGCGCGAAAAACTGCAGATTGATCGGCTTGCGAACGCGGTTCAACCGGACTCCCCCCGCCGGCCGAGAATGCCGAGCAGTTCGTTCACGGAAGCGAACATCGCGGCAAACAGCCGTTCGAACATCATGGCAAACCCGGGAATCACCAGGATGATCAGGAGCAGGCCGACGATCATCTTGACGGGAATGCCGACCACAAAAACGTTGAACTGCGGCGCGGTCTTGGCCAATATGCCGAGTCCGACGTCCACGAGAAACATCGCGACGACGATCGGAGCCGCCATTTGAAACGCCAGCGCGAAAGCGTAGGCGAAGCTTTTCAGCAAAAATGCGGACACGTCGCCTGCGGCCACGCTGGCCAGCACCGCCGGATCCATCGGCACCCATTCGTAGCTCATCATGATGGCGTTGATCAGATGGTGATGGCCGTTCATCGCCAAAAATACGAGCACGGCGAGAAAATATTTGAAGTTGCCGAACAGCGGACTTTGCATGCCGGTCGCCGGATCGACCACGTTGGCGATGCCGAAGCCGATCATCATGTCGACGAACGCTCCCGAAGTGAACAGCGCGGAAAAAAACAAATTGGCGGTAAATCCGAGCAGCAGCCCGACCAATATTTCCTTCAGCACGGACAAAAGGTACGCTTCGTTCCATGCCGCCGTCTGTACGGTGCCTACCGAAAAGAACGTCAAAAACGCCAGAAACAGCGACAACCCGACCTTGAACGGCATCGGGACTCCGCGCATCGACAGCACGGGCGCGGCCACGAAAAAGGAAGTGATTCTGCAGAGCACCAACAAATAACCGGGCAGCATCAGCGATACCCATTGCGCCATTGCCCATCATCCTAACCGATATACTGGTGCAAATTGCTCAACAAGCGATATGTAAAATCGACCAGCGAATGCAAGATCCACTGTCCGAACACGAGCAGCGCGACCAGCACCGCGATAATTTTCGGCGCAAACGCCAGCGTCTGCTCCTGAATATGCGTCGTCGCCTGAAAAATACTGACGACCAAACCGACCGCGAGCGCCGAAAGCATCAGCGGCAAACTGGCCTGCAGCACGGTGTACACCGCCTCCGCCGCCAGTCGGATGACGAAATCCGAACTCATGGCCGATGCCACGCCCCTTCCTTAGGAGTTTTACGTCTGAAAGCTGGAAAGCAAGGACTGCACCACCAGATGCCATCCGTCGACCAGAATAAACAGCAAGATTTTGAACGGCAGCGAGATCATGACCGGCGGCAGCATCATCATCCCCATCGACATCAGCACGCTGGCCACGACCATATCGATGATCAGAAACGGGATAAAAATCATGAATCCCATCTGAAACGCCGTTTTCAGTTCGCTGATGGCAAAGGCGGGAATCAGCACCGTCAGCGGAATGTCCTGCACGCTGCTTGGCCGCTCCGCTTTCGCGTAATTCAAAAACAGGAGCAAATCTTTTTCCCGCGTCTGTTTCGCCATAAATTCCTTAATCGGCACCTGCGCGCGTTCAAACGCTTCCCGCTGGGATATCTCCTCGTTGAAATACGGCTGCAGCGCCTGTTCATTGATTTCTCCCAAGGTCGGCGCCATGATGAACAGCGACAAAAACAAGGCCAATCCGATCAGCACTTGGGTCGGCGGCGTCTGGTTGGTCGCCAGCGCCGTCCGGACGAATCCGAGCACGATCACGATGCGCGTGAAGCTGGTCATCATGATCAGGATGGCGGGCGCGATGCTGAGCACGGTGATCAGCAGGATGATCGTCAGGCTGTTGGAGACGCTGTTCGGATCTTCCGGCAGTTCGATGCCGGGCAGCAGGGCGGCGTGAACCGATGCAGGTTCGAACCAAAGCATGCCCGCTGCGATCGCGATGATGAGTGCGGTACGGTATCTCATGGTTTCTTCGTCCGTTCCTCCGCTTCTTCTTGTTCAAGCCATCCGTCCATCTGCTGCCGCCGCTGTTCGTTCAGCTGCCGCATTTTCCGATGGATCAGCTCGTGAAACGACGGGCTGTCCGGCTCGCTTTCGTCCCGCGCGGCTCCCGCCGCCGGTGTACGCCTGTCCAGCCAGTCGCGGATGCGGGTGAACGTCCGGACGCCTGCCGTTTCTCTCTCGGCAAGCAGCTGACGCAAACGCTCCGCCTCTTCCGGGGACGTGATTTTGTCGATGAGCCGAACCTCATCCCCGACGCCGATCAAATAAAAATTCCTCCGACTTCCACCAGCTGAAGCGACTTGTTTTGGCCGAGCGGCACGCCGCCCCAGGACTGCATCGCCTGATGCGTGCGAAACATTCGTCCTCTGCGCGACAGCAGCCGAAGAAGCCACACGATCAAACCGATAATGACCAGAAGCGCCAGGATCACTTTCAGCAGAGCGGCCAAGCCGTCGCCGGCGGAACCGCCGAGTCCTTCGATCGAACCGCTCCGCCCGTCACCCGTTACAGACAGCGCAAGGCTTGTCCAAGCGGCACGGATGCTTGTCTCGAACATGATTATCCCAGCGTTTTCTTGATCGCTTCAATGACGCGGTCCGCCTGAAACGGTTTGACGATAAAATCTTTGGCCCCGGCCTGGATGGCGTCGATGACCATCGCCTGCTGCCCCATGGCGGAACACATGATCACTTTGGCCTGAGGATCCAGTTTTTTGATTTCTTTCAAGGCCGCGATGCCGTCCAATTCCGGCATCGTGATATCCATGGTGACCAGATCGGGCTTCAATTCCTTGTACTTCTCGACCGCCTGGGCTCCGTCATTCGCTTCGCCGACGACTTCGTATCCGTTTTTGGTCAAAATGTCCTTGATCATCATGCGCATAAATGCGGCATCGTCCACGATGAGAATGCGATTTGCCATGTTCCATATCCTCCCGGATGTTTGTGATAGCCGTAATTATTGCAAGTTTTGCAGCCGATCTCTCGGGCTGACGATTTCGGTTACCCGAACGCCGAAGTTTTCGTCGATGACGACGACCTCTCCCTTGGCGATCAACTTGTTGTTGGCCAAAATGTCCACCGGCTCGCCGGCCAGTTTGTCCAGCTCGATAATGGATCCTTGGGAAAGCTCCAAAATGTCGCGAATCAGCTTTTTGGTTCTGCCGAGCTCCACCGTCACTTTGAGCGGAATATCCAAGAGCAGGTTCAGATTCGGCTCGTCCGCCACCATGTTCGGCAGCGATCCGAAATCGGGATATTGGACGGGCTGCACGTTCAAGTTCCGATTTACCGCCGGCTGCGGCTGCGGTGTCGGCTGCTGCGGCGCTGCGGCGCGTCCCGAATATGCGGCGGCGGTCTCGGGCGGCGTCTGAACCGGCTGCTGCTGAATTACGGCTTGCGGTTCCGGTTGCGGAACGGGCGGTTCCTGGGATGCCGAACTCGCCGCGACGTCTTCGCCTCCCATGAGATAGGAAACCATTTCTTTGGCGAAATCCACCGGCAAGAGCTGCATGATGGTCGAATCGATCAAATCGCCGATCGTTATCCGGAACGAAACTTTGATATACACTTCGTTGGGCTCAAAATAGTCCGTGCCGGTTCCGGCTGCCACATCCAAAATGTTGATCCCCGGCGGAGAAATGTTGACAAACCGGTTGAAGATCGTGGACATCGACGTCGCGGACGATCCCATCATCTGATTCATTGCTTCCTGGACCGCGCTGATATGAATTTCGTTCAGCTCTTCCCCGCTGACCTTGCCTTCCCCTCCGAGCATCAAGTCGGCGATCACCTGGGCGTCCTCGGTCTTGATCACCAGCAGGTTGATACCCGCCAGGCCTTCGACATATTTGACGTGCACCGCCACGTGCGGCTTGGGAAATTCATTGGCAAGCTCGTGAAACGGGACGACGGAGACGACCGGCGTCGTAATGTCGACTTTGCGTCCGAGCAGCGAAGACAGCGCCGTCGCCGCACTGCCGAACGTAATGTTGCCGATTTCCCCCAGCGCATCCTGTTCGATCGGGCTCAAATAGTCCTCCACCCGGAACCCGGTCGAGGAATCGCCGGCGGAAGGCTCTTCGGCCGACTGCCGCAGCAGCGCGTCAATTTCTTCCTGAGACAAATAGTCTTTAGGATTCGTCATATTCCTCCTCCATTTCCTCCACCACCCGGTTGATTTGGACGGCCAGCCGGCCCTTGATTTCCCCAGGTGTGCCGATGTATTTCAAGTTCTCGCCGACCCGGATGCGAATGCCGTCTTTGACCGGTTTGTTCAACACGATGCAGTCCCCGACCGACAGCTGCAAAAATTCGCGGATCGTCAGCTCGGATTCGCCCAGTTCCGCAATGATCGGCAGCTCCGCCTTGTTGACTTTGTCTCTCAGCGTTTCCACCTCTTCGGGCGCCCGCGATTTCTTCTGAGAGACGAACCATTGATGAATCGTCAGCCGCGGCATGATCGGCTCGATGACGACGTGCGGTATGCACAAGTTGATCATGCCGGTCGTGTCGGCGATGCGGGTGTTCAGCGAAATCAGCGCAATCGTTTCGTTGGGAGACACGATCTGCATAAACTGCGGATTCGTCTCCAGCCCTTCGAAACGCGGCGTGATGTCGATGACGGTTTTCCAGGCTTCCGCCAGCGAATCCAGCGCGCGTACAAACATGCGCTCCATGATGATGTTCTCGATCTCCGTCAAAGAGCTGGTCTTCGGAGGTGCTGCCCCCGGTCCTCCAAGCAGCCGGTCGAGCATGGCAAACGCCACGTTGGGATGAACTTCGAGAACCATGCGTCCTTCCAGCGGTTCCGCGGTGAAAATGTTCAGGATCGTCATCTTCGGAATGGACCGGATAAACTCGTCATACGGCAGCTGTTCCACTTGCACGACGTTGATCTGGACAAACGTCCGGAGCTGCGCGGAAAAATAAGTCGTCAAATACCGCGCAAAGTTTTCGTGAATCCGGGTCAGGCTGCGGATGTGGTCCTTGGAAAAGCGGACCGCCCGCTTGAAGTCGTATGGCCGGATCTTTTTTTGCGACTCCTCTTTTTTCAGTTCCTCCGCGTCCATTTCCCCCGAAGAGAGAGCGGCGAGCAGCGCGTCGATTTCATTTTGCGACAAAACATCGACCATTGGGAATCACCTCCTTACATTACCTGACGAATCGCATCCATCCGGTCAAGATTACAATCTGGAAATGATCAGCTGGGTAATGTCGATTTTGCTGACCTTGCCTTCCCGCAATATGCCGTTGATGGAGTTCATCAATTTGGAAATCAGGGCGTCCTGTCCTTCGCTGCCCCGAATTTCTTCCGGTTTGGTGTCCGACAGCGTCTTGATGACGGTGGACTTGGCCAGATGTTCCAGCTTCGTGAACTCGTCCTTGGCTTTATCGTTGCTGAGCTGAAACGCGAAGCTAATACGAACTACGTAATCCAGATCGGATAAGTTGGTGGTGATGTCATCCATGTTCACCGTCAATTTGCTGATCTGCTCCGCGCTCAATTGGTCCGGTCTGACGTTATCCACCGAATTTCTCGCCAGCAGCGCGGGGTCGTCCGGGAGCGGATCTTTCATCAGCGCTTCCCACAACACAAAGGCGGCGACCGTGATCAATGTGACGGCGACCAACACGATGACAAGCCAGGGCAACATTTTTTTGATCATCGGATATCCTCCAAATCATGGCTCTTGACGGACAGCGGGAATGCCCCGATTTGCCGCATATAGCTCCGTACCGACGACACGACATCGGCCGCGCTTTCGCGCACGACGAACTTTTTGCCGGTCGTCAGCGTAATGATCGTGTCCGGCGTTTCCTCCACCGTCTCGATCAAGATCGCGTTGAGCATCAGTTCGGATCCGTTGAGCCGGGTCACGCGAATCACGGGCATCCTCCATCCTTACCGTATCAGCCGCAAGCGCGGACGGGGGGAGACGCGCGTCTCCCCGGCCGCCCTATGCTTGCCGTTAACGCTTCAGATTGACGACTTCCTGCAGCACTTCGTCCGAGGTCGTGATAATGCGCGAGTTGGCCTGGAAGCCGCGCTGCGCCACAATCATTTCGGTAAATTCGGCCGTCAGGTCGACGTTGGACATTTCCAACTGTCCCGCGATAATCGCCCCGGTGCCGGCTTCGGCATCGTTCGGCGCGAAAATCAGATCCAGAGCGGACTCGCCCTCGATGTCCGCGTTCGGCGTAAAGCGGTACAAGTTGCCGCCGATTTTCTCCAATCCGCCGGGGTTCGTCACACGGGCGACGCCGATCTGATATCCGGTTTCCTCCATCGTGCCGTCCGCGTTGATCGCGAGGATCATGCCGTCCTGGCTGATCGTAAACGCGGTGATGTCTTCATCCAGCGTGATGATGTCCCCGTCCACACTCAGGACGAACATCCCGTCCTGCGTCACCAAATTGCGCGCGGCATCGATCTTGAAGCTGCCGTCGCGGGTCAAATAGGCGGTTTCCACGTCCGCCGTCGGCGAGATGACGAAAAATCCGTCGCCGTCAATGCGCAGGTCCGTCGGGACGTTGGTCGTCATGGCGCTTCCCGGAGTATGAATCGTGTCGATCGCGCCGATCGTCACGCCCAAGCCGACTTGCTTGGGATTGACGCCGCCCGCCGTGTCGGTCGGTGCCGTCACACCGGCGATCGTTTGGCTGAGAATGTCCTTGAACATCACCCGTCCGGCTTTGAAGCCGACGGTGTTAACGTTGGCGATGTTGTTGCCGATCACGTCGAGTTTCGTCTGAAACCCGCGCATTCCGGATACGCCGGAATAAAGAGATCTCAACATACCGTATTCCAACCTCCTTGCGAATGTTTCATGATGCGCCGGCTGCTTCCGTCGATCCGCAGCCGCAGGCTTCCGCTAGGGCCGGCCTTTACGCTCATGAGGAAATGACGACGGCGCTGTCGATCTGCGTGAACACGTTGTCGCGCATGGACTGTCCGTCCATCGCCGTCACGATCGTGCGGTTTTTGACGTTGACGATCAAGGCCAGGTCGTTCATCAGCAGCAGCGACTCTTTGGCCCCTTTGGCCGCAGCTTTGTCAATCGCCGCTTCGATTTTGGCCATCTGCTCGTTCTCCAGCCGGATGCCGCGCTGTTCAAGCCGCAGTTTGGCATGGTGGCTGAATTTGAGCACTTTTTGATCCAGGATGGCCTGGAAGGAATCCGCCGGCCGCATGCCGTCCGTCCGCGCGTTGCGCAGCGCGTGCGCCGCCGGATGGATGACTTGCGGATACAGCTGGCCGATTTTCACTCCTTCGTTCATGACGCCTCCACCGCCTGGGGCTCCTCCGTCGGGGGCTCCTCTGTCGGAGGCTCGTCCGTCGGGGGTTCCTCCGTGGGAGGTTCATCCGTTGGGGGTTCTTCCGTCGGAGGTTCCTCCGTCCGGGGGTTCGCCGCCTGGATGCGTATGATTTGATCAAGCGCCACTTCCGTGTCGCCGACCAGGGCAAACTGCTGTCCGTCCCTGAACAAAATCGCTTCGACGACGCCGGATTTCTCCACCATCTTGCCGCTATTATCCAGTTCCACCCAGGTGATGGACTTTCCGATCATATCGGACGATATGCCGAGCGACTGCCGAAGTTTGGCCAGTTCATTCGCCATGTTCATGGTTTGCTCCAGAGCGGTAAATTGCGCCATCTGCGCGATGAAATCGCGGTCCTGCATCGGAGCCATCGGATCCTGGTTCCGCAGCTGGGTGATGAGAATTTTCAAGAAGTCGTCCTTGCCCAGCACATTGCTGCGAAACTCTCCCGCTTTGGACACATTCCATTCGGAATAATTCGGCCATACCGTTCTCGTAATGGCATCGTCCGCCATGCGCACCCTCCTTTCTTTCATCATGCATCATGGCCGACGGTCAGGCCGTCGCCTCAAATGAACTTCCCATGACGCGGCCGACGGTCATCGAAACGCCGCCTTCGTCGAATTCCCATTCGCCGGCTTCGTCATATTCCGCGATCGCGTCGGTGCGCGTCCGCTCCGGCGCATGGAATGCCTGGCGCTGATGCGGGTCCTGGAACGAGTGCGCCGCCTGGGACGCGTCAAAGTGGGTCACTTCCAGCTTCTCCACCTGGATGCCCTGATTTTGCAAGGCCATCCGCAGCTGCGGCAGCTGGCTTTCGATCGCCTCTTTGCCCATGGCGGTATCGGCGATAAACTGCGCCACCAATTGTCCGTTGGAAATCGTGATTTTCACCTGGACCTGGCCGAGCTGCTCAGGATGCAGCGAAAGTCTGGCCTCGGAGACACCGTCGGTCAAGGAGAATTTCATCGATTTCAGCAGCACCTGACCGGCCTCTTCCGCAAACCGCTGCGCGTGCACGACCGGAATTTCCTGGCGGACGACCGGTGCGGACTTCGTGTCGGTGAACAACTGCGGTCCGTTTACCGGGGCCGTCTGTGACGGGTCCGTCGCCATCGATTCGGCGGTTACGAGCGGTTGTCCCGCGGCAGTTTGCCCCGCGGACGAAGCCGTCCCTTCGGATGACGTTATGGCCGCCGTATGCCATGCGGTCGAACGGTTCGCGTCCGCTGCGGCCGAAGCTTCCAGCACGGCGGTCAACACTTCCGAACGCCGGAACAGCGTAACGGGAATGGCCGACGCGTCCTGCACGGGCACCGCCGACGCGATGAGCGCGCCGCGGAACGATTTCGCGGCAATCGGCTGACGCGGATCGACCGACGGCAAGATGGCGTGCGGTTTGTTCTGCGATGCCAGCGCAAGCAGCGCCGTTTCGAGGCTTTCCGCTGCCTTTCCGGCCAATGCCGCCCCGTTTTCCGCCGCGCGGGAACCGGACAGCGCCGTTTGGAGCTGACGCAGCGAATCGAGCGCCTGTTTGACGGTCCACGATCCGGAGTCGACGCCGGATTCCCCTTCCGTTGGGGCTTCCTGCAGCGGCATTTGACCGCCTTCCGCACGGGCGCCTTCGTTTACCAGCGCCGCAAGCTGCGCGATCACTTGAGCCAGCAGCTCCTTCAGCTCGCCGATGTCCTGCGCATCCTGCGGCCCTTGTTCGCTTTCGGCCATCCACATGCGCAGCAGTTCCAGCAGCTGGACGGCGTCTTCCCATCCTTCCGCGGGCACCGTCTGCGATGACGTCACGAAACCGACCGGGAAAGGCAGAAGGGCGCCCTGCGTTCCATGGTTTGCGGATACGGAAGGCTGAGCGGCGGTCATCCAATGCAGGAGCAGCTGCCCGAAGCCCTGAGCGCCGGCTGGCACCGCCTGTGCGGCTTCCGATCCGGACGACGCCGGCTGCGGGTTCACATAGGCCAACGGCGTTTGCACGTTGATCTGCATTCGTTGTCACCTCCTTTCAAAAGGTTTGCCTTTTCCTAAGCTCGCTTGTTCCCGCCCCGGGATCAAACCGCGTTCAGCGCGGTCAGGTCAGGGAGCCGCCGATACGGAAACTTCCGACTGAGCGGCCGTCTTTTGTTTCGCCATCAGGCGCACGGTCGTCTCCGCCGCGACCTCCGGGTCCATTTTTTCCAATATCTTCGTCTGCCGTTCCACTTTGATGCCTTCCAAGATCGCAAGACGGTCTTCCAACGGCATCTGTTCCAGAATAGGCGCCGCCTTGCTTGGAGACATCTCCTCATAGACGCGGGACGTTTGTTCCACTTGCCGGGCGGCCGCCGCCTCATTGGCCCGCGCCGCTTCCAACTGCCGGTTCAGTTCGGCGACTTGTTCTTCCAGCGCGCGAATCGTTTCGTCCTTGCCGAGAGACAGCGCCCGCTCTTCCTCCAACTGCTGTTCCAGTTCCCGGTTTTTTTGCTGCAGCGCATCGTTGTCCGCCGCCAGTTTGGCCGCGATCTCCGCGTCCGACTGCCCCGACAGGACGTTCGTCGGCGGTTTCGGATCCGGCACGATCGCCTCCAAGAGCGGCACCCGGTTGGCCGCGCGCAGCACGGAATCCGCCACATCGTAACCGAACATGGCCAAGAGCACGGTAACGAGGATGACGGTGAACAGCACCGGAATCAGAAACAAATAGAGCACACGCTCGAATACGCCGTAAGTTGTTTTTTCCGTTTCCGACTGCGCCATTCCGCTTCCCTCCCCGCTACATGCCGAACCGGACTCCCGCCAGTTCGTCCAGTTCCTGCTGTTCTTTTTTGCGCATCTCTTCCATATATCCGATATAAGCCCGTTCCCTGGCTTTCTGCCACAGTTTCTCTTCCCGCATTTTCACGCCGAGCCCTTCGCGGCACTCGTCCACGCGTCGCGTCGCGGCTTTCACGTCCCGCTCCCTGGATGCGATCGCCCGGTCCAAATGGGCCACATACTGATGCAGCGCCTGCAAGTCCGCGATCGGAGCTTCGCGTTTCGCCTTGTTTTGCATCTCTTCCTGGATGCGGCGCTTCTCTTCGCGCAACTCCTGCAGGGCGGCTTCCTCCCGGCGAAGCGCTTGAATCGCATCGGCGAGAATCCATTCCGCCTGCGACTTTTCGCTCTGCTTGAGATCGACGATTTTCTGAAGCGCGTATCGAAAACCCATCGGTCAATCAACGCTCCTCTCTGCAGCGGACGTCCCGCTATTTCATCGCCGCGCGAACTGCCGGATGAGCAGCGACCTCGCTTCTTCCAGCGTCACCTTTTCATGGATCGCCTGGCGGGTGAAATCCCATATTTGCTGAATATATTCCAGCGCCTCGTCAATTTGCGGATTCGATCCCCGCTGGTACGCCCCCAAATTGATCAAATCTTCCGAAGACGTATAAATAGCCAGCATTCGCTTCAGATGTTCCGCGGCCGCCAGTTGTTCCTCGGGAACAATTTCGTTCATCAAACGGCTGACGCTGGCCAGCACGTCGATGGCGGGAAAGTGTCCCCGGTTGGCCAATTCGCGCCGCAGCACGATGTGCCCGTCGAGAATGCCGCGTACCGCGTCGGCGATCGGCTCGTTCATGTCGTCGCCGTCTACGAGAACCGTATAGAAAGCGGTAATCGATCCTTTCGGTCCGGTTCCGGACCGCTCCAGCAGACGCGGCAGGCTGGCGAACACGGATGGCGTATATCCCCGCGTGGCCGGCGGCTCGCCGACGGCCAATCCGACTTCGCGCAGCGCCATCGCATACCGGGTCACCGAGTCCATCATCAGCATCACGTTTTGTCCGCGGTCGCGGAAATATTCCGCGATCGAGGTGGCGATCAGCGCTCCCTTGATCCGGATGAGCGCCGGCTGATCGGACGTCGCGACGACGACCACCGAACGCGCAAGCCCTTCGGGGCCGAGATCGCGTTCGATAAAATCCAGCACTTCCCGTCCGCGTTCCCCGATCAGGCCGATGACGTTCACATCGGCGGACGTGTTGCGGGCGATCATGCCGAGCAGGGTGCTCTTTCCGACGCCGGATCCGGCGAAAATGCCGATACGCTGGCCTTTGCCGACGGTCAAAAGCCCGTCGATGCATCGGATACCGACGCTGATCGGCTCCTTGACCCGCGGACGGCGAAGCGGATTGCCGGGCGACGCGTTGGTGGAATATCTCGTCATCCGCGCGGGCAGAAGCGTTCCGTCCAGCGGACGTCCGAGTCCGTCGAGCACTTTGCCGAGCAGTTCATAGCCGACCTGCACCGTCAACGGTTTGCCGGTGCCGACCACGTCGCATCCGGGGCCGATCGCTTCCAGCTCGCCGAGCGGCATCAGGATGACTTTGTTGTTGCGGAAGCCGACGACTTCCGCCATCACGGACTGGCGCGAATGCGCGGGATAAATATGGCAGACGTCGCCGATTTTGGCGTCCGGCCCTTCCGATTCCACGGTGAGCCCGATCACCTGCGTCACTTTTCCGTTGATGCGCACCGGATCGAGATGCTGCAATGCGCTTGTATACTTATGTACCGACAGCCGTTCACTCATCGCCGTCCCGCTCCCCGTCCGACGCCGCGATGTTCAATAGCGCGTTGCGCACTTCCTCCAGCTGCGTATCGATCCGCGCATCGAGACTGCCGAACTCGGAGCGTACGACGCATCCGTGATCCTGAACGGTCGCGTCGGCGACGACGAGCAGTTCCGCCTGGGAGTCGACCACCTTGCGCAGTTCGTCGCGGGCGTCGTTGACAAAAGAAAACTGTTGCGGCGAAACGCAGAGCGCGATCGTTCCTTTTTCCCTGCGGCGTCCGAGCACGGACTTGATCATGTCGATCGTCCATTCCGGCTCGAGCGTGAGCTGCCTGCCGATAATTTTGGAAGCGATCGAACAGGACAATTCGACGAGGAAGGGTTCCGCCTCGCGAATAATCGCCTGCTTTTGCGCGACGGCCGTCTCCAGCACCGCCTTCGCTTCCGCCAGCGTCCCCGCATGCTGTTCGCGTACGGCCGCTTCCGCTTCCGCCTTGCCGGCGGCGTATCCTTCGTCGTAGCCGCGGGCGCGCGCTTCCTCGACCACCTGCCGGTCCTCTTCCCGGCGCGTGCTCCACCAAGCTTCAATCTCTTCCAGTGCGCGAGCTTTCATGAGTTCCGCTTCTTCCCGCGCCCTGGCGATCATCTGCTCGGCCATTTCCCTGGCGTCGCGAAGCATTTCCTCGCGAATGGCCTCGGTTTCGTCCGCAGCGGCAGCCGAACCCGCCTGCTTGTCCGCGGCGGCTTCGCGCATGGCGGCGACAATTTCGTTGATGTCAATGCGGCGAATTTCCGCCGATGGCGTGTATGCGGACGACTTGATCAAATTAGACAATGATATCATCACCTCCGCCGCGGGCAATGATGATTTCGCCCGTTTCCTCCAGTCTGCGGATCGTCGCTACGATGCGCGTTTGCGCCTCTTCGACGTCACGCAGCCGAACGGGACCCATATACTCCATTTCTTCCCGGAACGTTTCGGCCATACGTTTGGACATATTCTTGAAGATGATCTCGCGCACTTCCTCGCTGGCCACCTTGAGCGCCAGCTGCAGGTCGGTGTTGTCGACGTCGCGGATAATGCGCTGGATCGAACGGTTGTCGAGATTGACGATGTCCTCGAACACAAACATGCGCTTCTTGATTTCTTCCGCCAATTCCGGATCCTGGATTTCCAGGGAATCGAGAATGGTCCGTTCCGTCCCCCGGTCGACGCCGTTCAAAATTTGCACGATCGCCTCAATGCCGCCCGCATGCGTGTAGTCCTGCGTCACCGTGGACGACAGTTTCTGTTCGAGCACTTTTTCGATCTGGTTGATCACATCCGGCGACGTGCTGTCCATCAACGCGATGCGCTTGGCGACGTCGGCCTGTTTTTCCTGCGGCAGCGCCGACAGGATGGCGGATGCCTGCTCCGGCTGCAGATAGGACAAGACCAGCGCGATCGTTTGCGAATTTTCGTTTTGGATGAAGTTCAGGATTTGCGCGGGATCCGCTTTCCGCGCAAAGTCAAACGGACGCACCTGCAGCGTCGCCGTCAGGCGATTCAGCACCTCGATAGCCCGCTGGGCCCCGAGCGCCCGTTCCAGCACTTCCTTGGCGTAGGCGATACCGCCCTGGGAAATGTATTCTTGCGCCAGGCAAATTTCGTGAAACTCTTTGAGAATCGCTTCGCGCTCTTCACTGTCCACGGTTCTGACATTGGCGATTTCCAGGGTCAGCTGCTCGATTTCGTCGTCACGCAAATGTTTGAACACCTGCGCGGATACATCCGGTCCGAGCGTAATCAAGAGGATGGCCGCTTTTTGCCGACCGGACAGCGTCTGCGGCGTCGTCTGCACCTTTGCCATGTCCAGTCCCCCCTATTCTTCCGCCAGCCACGTTCTGAGCAAGTTGACGAATTCCTCCGGTTTGCGTCTCGCCAACCCTTCCAGCTGCTTGCGCACCTGATGCTCGTTGTTCATCTGGTCGATATCCAGTTCGGGGTACTCCGCCGCCTGCAGCGACTGCATCTCCTCTTCGCGTAGGGCAGCCTCCCGCATTTTTCTTCTTCTATAAAGCGCAAATCCTCCTCCGGCCAGCAGCGCGGCTGCTGCGGCGCCCAACAGACCGTAATACCAGCTCGGGGTGCTCGCAGGTTCCGCCGCGGCCCCGCTGTGGAACGATTGGGCGATTACCGACACTCTCTCGTCGACCTGCTCCGGCGTCAGCGTCTGCCCGCTGTTGGCGAGCGACGTGCTGACGATGCTGCCGATCATCCGCTTGATCTCCTCGACAGTGTTCTGCGACAGCGAAGACGGGTCGTCCGGATTGGGCGGCTCAATCCCCGCAAAAATCGCCAAATCCTGCACCACGTACGGACTCGAAACGATCGTTTCCGTCACTTCGTTAATTTCATAGTTGACCGTCTCGCTGAACTGTTCGGAGGACGTCGGCCCGGTCGCCCCGGCGATGCCGGGATATGTCGGAATATCGGTGTCTCCGGTGCCCGCCACTCCGCCTTCAACGGCCCCCTCGCTCTCAAAGGTGCTTTCCGAGGTCGTGCGGCTGCGCACAATGCCGGTTTGCTCCGCCTCATTGACCGGAGTGTACGTTTTCACGTGCGCGTTTTTCTGATCGAAATTCAACGTGGCGACGACGCTCACCGCCACTTTGTCCGGACCGTACAAACGGCCGAGGAACGAAAGCAGCGTCTTCTGGATATCCGCCTCAACCATTTTCTTGACCTGCAGCTGCTGCTCCAAGAGCGTGGAGGACACGCCTCCCGCGCCGTTGGCATCCGAAGACGAGAGAAACACGCCGTTTTGGTCGATCACCGTAATGTTCTCAAACGGAAGGTTGGGCACCCCCGTCTTCACCAGATTGTAAATGCTGTCAATCATTTGCTGGGTGGGACGCACCCCCGGTTTGAAGGTGACGGTGACCGACGCCAGCGACTGTTCGGGCTCGTCGGAGTTGATAAATACGCTCTCTTCCGGAATGGTCAAAAGCACCCGCGCTTTGGCCACGCCGTCAATCGACTGAATCAGCTTCTGGATTTCACCCGCCCGGGCGTCCACGCTCAACACGTTGAATTCGTTATCGGTCATCCCCCAGCTGGACAAATTGTCGCGAAACAGACCAAATCCCTGAGATCCGTCCTGGATCAAATTTTGCGCCGCCACATCCACTTTAATATCGGCGACCATTTTCGCGGGGACGCCGATGCTCGTGCCGTCGGAACCGATTTCATACGGAATACCCCGACCCTCGAGGTAGTTCTTGATCGCGGCGACGTCCGCAGGACTGAGATCCGTGTAAGCGAGCGCATACTCGGTTCTGGAAAAGTTGTAGACGACGAGCGCGATCGCGGCGATGGTAAACGCGACAACCGAAACGAACATGATCTTGTAGGTGCGGCTCAAATTCGACCAATACTGCTTACCTTTGGTCCAGTATCGGCTTATGGTTTCGTTCACGTTTTCACCAGACTCCCGTTCCTGCGATCTGTATCATATGTTCATAACGAATATATGTATGGCGAATCAAATTTGCATCCTCATAATTTCCTGGTACGCCTCGATGACCTTGTTTCTGATTTGCACGGTCAATTCGAGGCCGAGCCGGGCTTTTTCCGATTCGATCAACAAATTGTGCACGTCGGTCATATCCCCGGCCATGAACGCCTGTGTCAGCTGTTCCGCAGCGGCTTGCTGCGCTTCCACTTTCTGCAGCGCCTCGTCCAAGTAGCTGCCGAATTGTTTGGTCACTTCTATAGGACTAAAGTCCTTCTTAAATTTTTCCGTCGAAAGACTTAATTTTTGCAGAGAAACTGCCGATTGTATATTCATAGAGGGTCATCTCTCCTATTTGCCGATTTCCAAGGCTTTCATAAACATGGCCTTGGTCGCATTTAATGCGGTGACATTGGCTTCGTACGAGCGGGTGGCCGACAAGAAATCGACCATTTCCTTCACGATGTCCACATTGGGCATCAATACGTAGCCGTCCTCATCGGCGTCGGGGTGCTCGGGATTGTAAACCCGTTTGAACTCCGTCGGGTCTTCCACCACGCGGGTCACTTTGACACCCGGCGCTCGGGTGGCTTTCGACCCGTTCAGCTCGGACCTGAGCATCTCGGAGAAAGACGAGGTTTTCGGCTCCATCACGACCATTTTGCGGCGGTAAGGAACCCTCCGGCCGTCCACCAGTCTGGCCCGGGTCGTTTCCGCGTTGGCGATATTGGAAGCGATAACGTCCATGCGGAAACGCTGCGCCGTCAGCGCGGACGCACTAATGTCCAATCCGGAAAGCTTCATCTATCAAACCCTCCCTCCGATGGCTGTCCGCAGGCTCCTGATTTCGTGGTTGACCTGTTGAATCAATGTATAGTAATACAGTTGATTTTCCGCCATCAGTGCCATTTCGTAATCGATGTCGACGTTGTTCAAGTTGTTGTTCATTGCGGTGCTGTGGTCGACTTTTACCACTGCGGTCGGAATTTCGGCCCCGGCGCCTCCTGCGTCCATATGTTTCGGATGCGTGCGCGCCATAACCGTCCGGGAAGTCCCTTTTTCCGTTCGCTGCAGGTACTGCCGGAGCACCTGTTCAAACTGCACTTCCGAACGTTTGAAACGCGGGGTGTCCACGTTGGCAATGTTGTTGGCGATGACCCGTTCCCGCAAGCTCGCCGCGTCCAGGGAACGACGGAGCAGCGCGAGAGTCCCGCCTTCCAACAGATCCATCATCCATCACCTTCTTGCACCATCCAGTATTTTTGGCCATGTTCCTTTTTTTAGCACATGGTCGCAACGATTAACTAATTCAACACATGTGCACATTTTCCTGCTTGTTTCGACACAATGGATGAATTTTTTCCAAAAAAAAAACCGCCGCATGCGGCGAAAGTCCGAGAGCGCGGCGTATTATCGGGAAATTTGTCAAACGCCGGCTTTCTTCAGTTCGTCGAACAAGCGGGGGTTCAATACTTTGATATACGTTCCTTTCATGCCGAGCGATCTCGTCTCGATCACGCCCGCGCTTTCCAATTTGCGCAGCGCGTTGACGATGACGGAACGGGTAATGCCGACGCGGTCGGCGATTTTGCTGGCGACGAGCAGCCCTTCCTTGTCGTCCAGCTCTTCGAAGATTTGCTCGATCGCTTCCAGTTCGCTGTAGGACAACGAGGCCACGGCGACCTGCGCCGCCGCTTTGGAACGCGCTTCATCCTCGCTCGCTTCCGCCCGGCTGCGCAAAATTTCCATTGCGACCACCACTGCGCCGGCCTCCGCCAAAATGAGATCGTCGTCCTGGAACGTTTTTCCTCCACGCACAAACATCAGCGTCCCGAGCCGTTCCGTTCTGCCGATCACCGGGACGATGGCCGCATATTGATCATCCAGCAGTTCCACAAGCTCCGCCGGAAGCGAATCGACCGGTATGCTAAACGATGCGTTGGCGGCGGTGTCCGTAATCCGGTTGATCCGATCGAGCAGCATTTCTGACAGCCGTTTTTCCGCCAGCATCCGGTTCTGCCACTCGCTGTTCACGACGGGGGCGGCCAAGGCATAGCCGAGTACGCCGCCGTTGTGGCCGATGACGTACACGTTCGCTTCCAACAAATCTTTCAACAGTTCGGCCAATTCCGAAAAATGGATCGACCGCCCTCCGCTTTGCAGCAGCAGCCGATTGAGTTTGCGCGTTTTTAGGATGGTTTCCATGTTTTCTGCCTCCACTTGCTGTTTACAAAATATACTGGCTCAAGTCGCGATTTTGCGCAATTTCCGACAATTTTTCTTTCACATAGGCCGGAGTGACGACGAACGTCTCCAGAGGCAGGTCGGGGGCCTCAAACGACAAATCCTCCAGCAGCTTTTCCAAGATCGTGTGCAGACGCCTCGCTCCGATATTTTCCGTATGCCGGTTTACCTCGGCGGCGATGCGCGCGATTTCCCGGATCGCCTCTTCGGAAAATTCGACGCGGATGCCTTCCGTCGCCAGCAGTTCCGTATATTGACGGGTCAGCGCGTTTTCGGGCTCCGTCAAAATTTTCACGAAGTCGTCCTCCGTCAGCTCGTCCAGTTCGACCCGGATCGGGAACCGCCCCTGCAGTTCGGGAATCAGGTCGGAAGGTTTGGCCATATGGAACGCGCCGGCGGCGATGAACAAAATATAGTCCGTTTTGACCGGCCCATACTTGGTCATGACCGTCGATCCTTCGACAATCGGCAGAATGTCGCGCTGCACGCCTTCCCGCGACACGTCCGGGCCCGCCCCTCCGCGCGAGGAGCTGGCGATTTTATCGATTTCGTCGATGAAAATCATGCCGGACTGTTCGGCTCTCGTGATCGACTCCTGAATCACTTCATCCATGTCGATCAGGCGTTGGGCCTCTTCCTGGATGAGCGCCTTTCGGGCTTCCTTGACCGTCAGTTTCCGCCGCTTCTTCTTTTTCGGCAGCATGTTGCCGAACAGTTCATGGATGTTGACCCCAAACTGCTCGGTTCCCTGTCCGGTGAACAGTTCGAACATCGGCGGCGTGCTGTCCTCCACCTCGATCTCGATGATCTCGTTTTCCAGTTCCCCCCGGAGCAGCCGGCTTTTTAATTCCGCCCGGCGGGCGGCGAGGTCTTGTCCGACCGCTTCGTCAACCGGAGGTTCCTGAGACTGCGATGGGCCGCCGAAAATCATCTCCAGCGGATTGCGCTGCGGCTTCTGGCGGGCGGGCGAAGGCGCCATGATGGACACGATGCGGTCGTTCGCCAGCATTTCCGCCTTGTCTTTCACCTTTTCCGTTTTTTCCGCCTTGACCATGCGGATGGCGGTTTCCACCAGGTCGCGCACCATCGATTCCACGTCGCGGCCGACGTAGCCGACTTCCGTAAATTTGGTCGCCTCCACCTTGATAAACGGGGCGTTGACCAATTTCGCCAACCGGCGGGCGATTTCGGTTTTGCCGACGCCGGTGGGGCCGATCAGCAAAATGTTTTTCGGAACAATTTCGTCGCGCAGCTTCTCATCCAGAAGATTTCGGCGATAACGATTGCGCAGCGCCACGGCGACGGACTTCTTGGCCTGTTTTTGCCCGACGATGTACTTGTCGAGTTCCGCCACGATCTGCCGGGGTGTCAAGGATACGTGGTTCACCGTACAGTCCTCCTTCAGATCTCGTCGACGATAATGTTCGAGTTGGTGTATACGCAAATCTCCGATGCGATTTGCAGCGCGGCCTGGGCGATCTCCAGCGCCGCCATGTGCGGAGCGTGCCGCTTCAGCGCGCGGCCCGCCGCCAGCGCGAAGCTCCCCCCGGAACCGATCGCCAGCATGCCGTCGTCCGGCTCGATCACTTCCCCGTTTCCGGAGATAAGCAGCAAATGTTCCCGGTCCATCACGATCATCATCGCTTCCAGACGACGGAGCACGCGGTCCTGACGCCAATCCTTGGCCAGTTCCACCGCCGCGCGCTGCAGCTGGCCGTGGAATTCTTCCAGCTTTCCTTCAAACTTCTCGAACAAGGTGATCGCGTCGGCGACGGATCCGGCAAAACCGGCCAACACTTGTCCCTTGTAGAGACGGCGCACTTTCCTCGCATGATGCTTCATGATCATCTGGTTGCCGAAGGTGACCTGCCCGTCACCGGCGATGGCGCCTTTCCCGTTGTGACGGATGGCGAAAATGGTCGTGGCGTGAAACGCAGTTTCCACGCGGTTTCCTCCTTGCCTCAGGCTCGGGGATGAGCCCGGTTGTATATCGACTGCAGATGGTCCTTGGTGACGTGAGTGTACACCTGGGTGGTGGACAGATGCTCGTGGCCGAGCATTTCTTGTACGGTGCGCAAATCGGCGCCCGCTTCCAGCAAATGCGTGGCGAACGAATGTCGGAACGTGTGCGGGCTGACCCGTTTGTTCAGCGCGAGCCGATCCACCCAGGAGTCGATCATTCTCCGTACGCTTCGGTCGCTCAGCCGCGTGCCGCGGCGGTTCAAAAACAGCGCGGGCTCCTCCCGCGAGTTCAACAATTGGGGGCGCGCCGTCCTCAAATAATGCTCCAGCGACCGGATCGCGTATTCGCCGAGCGGTACGTACCTTTCCTTGGAACCTTTGCCGAACACAAGCACGATGCCGCTGGCCGGGTCGATGGACGTTACGTCGAGCGATACGAGTTCGGAAACGCGCATGCCGCTCGCATACAAAGTTTCCATGATCGCGCGGTCCCTCGCGCCGAGCGCCGTCGAAACGTCCGGCAATTCAAGCAGTTCGCGCATTTCATCCACATACAAAAAACCCGGAAGCTTCCGCTCCATTTTCGGCGTACGCACGGGAGCCACCGGACTGGATTCGCAATGCCCTTCCTTGACCAAGAACAAATAAAAAGAACGCAGCGCCGACAATTTTCGGGCCAGGCTCCGCCGCGCGTATTCTTTCGCACTGAGTTCGGCGAGATAAGTCCGCACGGTGCGGTAATCCGCCTCCGTCAGCGATCTCCCGCGATGTTTCCGCTCCAAAAAGTCGCAAAACTGCAGCAAATCCGACGCGTAGTGGTTGACCGTATGTTCGGAGGCATTGCGCTCCGCGCGCAAATATTGCAGAAAACGTTCCACCAATTGTCCGTTATTCAAAGCGACGGTCACCTCTTTTCGCGCGGACGCACAAGGTTTACGCCAATATCGTCACAGGTTTCGCCAAATGATGTCGAATCTTGATACACAATATTCATCGTATCATATCGAAACTAGGACAGGGGCATCGATATGTGGAGATTGTATGAAAAATTTTTGATGCTCTCCAGCGCGCGGGCGGCCAAACGCTCGTTCTTTTCCTTCTTGCCGCGAATGGGGCGTTCCAGCGGAGGGAACAGGCCGAAATTCGCATTCATCGGCTGGAAGTTGTCAGGGTCGGCTTCCGTAATATAATGCGCCATGCTGCCGAGCGCGGATTCCCGCGGAAAGACGACGGGGCGAAGACCCCTGGCCAGCCTTGCGGCGTTGATGCCCGCGATGAGACCGGAAGCGGCGGACTCCACGTAACCTTCGACACCGGTCATCTGCCCGGCGATCAGCAGCGAATCCCTGCGCACAAACTGGTATGTCGGCCTCAGCAGCTTGGGCGAATTGATAAACGTATTGCGATGCATGACGCCGTATCGGACAAACTCCGCTTCCTCCAGTCCCGGTATCAGCGAAAACACGCGCTTCTGCTCGCCCCATTTCAGGTGGGTCTGAAACCCGACCATGTTGTACAGCGTTCCCGCCGCGTTGTCCTGGCGCAGCTGCACGACGGCAAACGGCGGTTTGCCCGTGCGCGGATCGATGAGACCGACCGGTTTCATCGGCCCGAACAGCACCGTCTGCTTGCCTCGTTTGGCCATCACTTCGATCGGCATGCATCCTTCAAAATAGATTTCCTTTTCGAACGTTTTGAGCGGAACTTCTTCCGCCGTCACCAGCGCCTCGTAAAATACGTCGAACTCTTCTTCCGTCATCGGACAGTTGATGTAGGCGGCCTCTCCCTTGTCGTACCGCGAGGCGATGAACACCTTGTCCATATTGATCGAATCTTTTTCGACGATGGGAGCCGCCGCATCGTAAAAATACAAATATTCCTCGCCGGTCAGCGCCTTGAGCTCTTCGGAAAGCGCGGGCGAAGTCAGCGGTCCGGTCGCCACGACGACGATGCCGTCCGGAATTTTCGTCACTTCCTCGTTTCTCACTTCCACAAGCGGATGTTCCCGCAGCGACGAAGTGACGTCGGCGGCGAAGCCGTCGCGGTCCACCGCCAGCGCCCCGCCGGCGGGAACCGCGTTGCGGTCGGCGCACGCCATCACGAGGGAGTCGAGCATTCTCATTTCTTCTTTGATGACGCCGACCGCGTTGGTCAACGCGTTGGCACGCAGCGAATTGCTGCAGACGAGTTCCGCGAACTTGTCGGTGTGATGCGCGGGCGTGCTCTTTACGGGCCGCATTTCATACAGGGTGACCGGCACCCCTTGCCGGGCGATCTGCCAGGCGGCTTCGCTGCCGGCCAATCCCGCGCCGATCACGGTGACCCTCGTTGCGTCGGACATGCGGCGCCCTCCTTTCTATCCTTGCTGTTCGACCAGTTCCGCCACGTTTTCCTTGTGCCCGCAGCCGGTGCACTGCGCCTGTGTGCCCGTGCGCGTGCGCTTTTCCACCATCAGGCGGCCGCATTCCGGGCACGGTTTCGCATACGGTTTGTCCCAGGACACGAAATCGCAGTCCGGATAGCGGTCGCAGCCATAGAACACGCGGCCTTTCTTGCTGCGGCGCTCCACCAGCTTCCCCGTCCCGCAAGCCGGACACGCGACGCCGGTGTCCTTGACGATCGGTTTGGTGTTTCTGCAGTCGGGAAATCCGGAGCAGGCGAGAAACTTGCCGAACCTTCCCATCTTGTATACCATCGGGCGGCCGCATTTGTCGCAGGTGACGTCGGATACTTCATCGCGGATTTCCACCCGCTTCATTTCCTCCTCCGCCACGGCCAGCCGTTTTTCAAACGATTGGTAAAACTCGCGCAGGATTTTGACCCAGTCTTCCTTGCCTTCCTCGATTTCGTCCAGTTCTTCTTCCATGCGCGCGGTGAACTCGACGTTCAAGATTTCCGGGAAAAACTTCTCCATCTGCTCGATGACGAGCTCGCCGAGTTCGGTCGGCACGAACTTTTTGTCTTCCAGCGCGACGTACCCGCGTTTCTGGATCGTCTCCAGCGTCGGCGCGTACGTGCTCGGACGGCCGATACCTTTTTCTTCCAGCGTTTTCACGAGCCGCGCTTCGGTATAGCGTGGCGGCGGCTGCGTGAAATGCTGTTTGGGCTCCGTCTTTTTTCGCTGCACCTTCTCGCCTTCCGAAATCGGCGGCAAAAATTTGTCGTCTTCCCCGGCCTCGTCGTCGCTGCCTTCCACGTACACCTTCATAAATCCCGGAAACTTGACCTTCGATCCGTTCGCCCGGAACAACGCGTCGCCGGCGGCGACATCGACCGTCATCGTGTCCAGGACCGCCGCGCTCATTTGGCTCGCGATGAACCGCTCCCAGATGAGTTTGTACAGCCGGTATTGATCGCGGTTCAAGTACGGTTTCACTTGTTCCGGTTCCCTCATGACCGAGGTCGGACGGATCGCTTCGTGCGCGTCCTGCGCACCCGCCGCCTTCTTCGTATATTGGCGGGGCGTTTCCGGTATATAGGATTTTCCGAATTTTTCCGCAATATACTGCCTGGCCTCTTCTTGGGCCACCGGCGATACGCGGGTGGAATCGGTACGCATGTAGGTGATGAGGCCGACGGTCCCCTCTTTGCCGATGTCGACGCCTTCGTACAGCTGTTGGGCGACGGACATCGTTTTCGCCGCGCGGAAATTCAGCTTGCGGGCGGCTTCCTGCTGCAGGGAACTCGTAATGAACGGCGGCGCCGGATGGCGCAGCCGTTCCTTCTCTTTGACGGACTGCACGACGAATTGCGCGTTTTCCACCATCGCGACAATTTCGCGAACCTGCTCTTCGTTGGAAAGTTCGGTTTTTTCCCCGCGCAGGCCGTAAAACTTCGCTTCAAATTCGCCGGCTTCCGCGGCGAGTTTGACGGTGATCGTCCAATATTCCTCGGGCACGAAAGAGCGGATTTCGTTCTCCCGCTCGATGATCAGCTTGACCGCCACCGACTGCACTCGTCCCGCGGACAGTCCCTTTTTCAGTTTTTTCCACAAGATCGGGCTGATCTTGTAACCGACCAGCCGGTCCAGAATGCGCCTCGTCTGCTGCGCGTTGACCAAATCCATGTTGATGCGGCGCGGCGACTGGAACGCTTCTTTGACCGTCTGTTTGGTGATTTCGTTAAATACGACGCGGCACGGTTCATCTTCCGGCAGTTCCAAATAATTGGCCAAATGCCAGGCGATCGCTTCGCCTTCGCGGTCGGGGTCCGCCGCCAGATAGACGCGCTTGACTTTTTTCACCGCGTCTTTCAAATCCTTCAGCACGTTTCCTTTACCGCGAATCGTAATATATTTCGGTTCGAAGTTGTTTTCCACTTCGACGCCGATTTGGCTTTTCGGCAAATCGCGGACATGCCCCATCGACGCCTTGACAATGTATTTGCTGCCCAAATATTTTCCGATCGTTTTCGCTTTGGCGGGCGATTCCACGATGACCAGCGAATCTGCCATTCCATTGCCTCCCCCTTGTCGCTCCGAAACAAACGAATATGCGTACGTTCGCACCGCCGCTCCCGGCGCGGCGCGCTTCACGAACGAATATACAAAAAACCGGGAAGTTGCTCGATCTGTTTTTTCATTGTTAAAGATAACAGAATCGAATGCAAATGTCCAAAGTCCAACCGACTCCGCCGCTGCAGTTCGTCCACGGACACCGGTTCGGCCGCGATGTGCGCGAGCACCGAACGTTCATCCGGATTCAAATGCGCGGCTTCCGACCATGACGTGCCGGCGGGGGCGTCGTGCGGACGCACGGGTTTGCCGGGCCGTGGCGTGACGCTCTGGGCCGCCGCAGGCGACGAACCGCCATTTTGTAAGTTTATCATATGCACATACTCTTCAAGTATGTCCTCCACGCCGGTCACGAGTTTCGCCCCCTGCCGGATCAGCGCGTTCGGCCCCGCGCTCTGCGGCCACGTGATCGGTCCGGGCACCGCAAACACGTCGCGCGAAGCTTCCAGCGCGTAGTCCGCCGTGATCAGCGCGCCGCTCGACGCGCTGCCTTCCACCACGAGCGTTCCGAGCGCGAGCCCGGCGATGATGCGGTTGCGGCGCGGGAACAGCCCCGGATGCGGTTTCGTGCCGAGCGGGTATTCCGTCACGATGACGCCGGATTCGGCGATCGCCTCCAGCAGACGCACATTTTGGGGCGGATACACCCGGTCCGGCGGCGTGCCGAGCACGGCGATCGTCCCGCCGGCGGAAAGCGCCCCCCGGTGCGCCGCCGTATCGATGCCGCGCGCCATGCCGCTGACGACGCACCACCCGTGTTCCGCCAGCTTGCGCGAGAGCGTCTCCGCCGTCTTCCGCCCGTATTGCGTCGGCGTGCGGGTGCCGACGACCGCGAACGAAAGCCGGGATGCGAGCCATTTCACGTCACCGCGCACATAAAGCACCCACGGCGGCCACGGCGTTTCCGCGAGCAGCGCGGGGTACTCGGGGTCATACCGGCAGATCACCCGGTATCCCAGCTTGCGATACCGTTCCTTGCGCTCCTCGATCCATTCCCGAGTCAGTTCGCGGACCATTCGCGCCGCCTTCCCTTCTTCGATTCCGGCGGAACGCAGGGCATCCGCGTCCCGATTCGCCGCATGCTTCAACGCTTTGGCCGCCACCATCGCCTCGATCGTCTTCCAGCCGATGCCGGGCAGCTCGTGCAGCCCGAACAGGATGTCTCTTTCGTTCATGATTCGTCCCTCCCCGGTTCGCTTCTCCTCGGTTCGTTTCTCCCCGGTTCCTTCCCGGTTCGACGGTTCCCCTTTGCCGCGCCTTTCACCAGGAATTTTCCGTCGTCCGGACAAGACGCCGATGAAAGAAAAAAGCAACCCCATCCGCCGTCTGCGGCAAATGGAAGGTTGCTTACCTTCGTTAAATGCGATTATGCGGTTGTTTCATTTTTATTATAACGCAATCAGGATTTTTTGGTGATGCATTTTTCCAGCAGGCCGCGCTCTTCCAGCACGGACACCAAGGTCGCGCCCATATCCGACGGCGTCGGAGCGACGCGGATGCCGCACGATTCCATGACGGCGATTTTTTCCGCCGCCGTGCCCTTTCCGCCGGAAATGATGGCGCCGGCATGTCCCATCCGTTTTCCAGGAGGCGCGGTTTTGCCGCCGATGAAGCCGACGACGGGCTTGGTCATATTTTCCTTGATCCACCGCGCGGCTTCTTCTTCCGCGGTGCCGCCGATTTCGCCGATCATGATGACGGCGTAGGTGTCCGGATCTTCATTGAACATTTTCAGCACGTCGATGAATTCCGTGCCTTTGACCGGGTCGCCGCCGATGCCGACGGCGGTCGATTGGCCGATGCCGCGCGTCGTCAGCTGGTGAACCGCTTCATAGGTCAGCGTGCCGCTGCGGGAAACGACGCCGACATGTCCCGGCATATGGATATATCCGGGCATGATGCCGATCTTGCATTCGCCCGGCGTAATGACGCCCGGGCAGTTCGGCCCGATCAGGCGCGTTTTCTTGCCTTCCATATACCGTTTTACTTTGACCATATCCAACACGGGGATGCCTTCGGTAATGCAGATGACGAGATCCAGCTCCGCATCCACCGCTTCCATGATCGCGTCGGCGGCAAACGGGGCGGCCACATAGATGACCGATGCGGTCGCGCCGGTTTCCTTCACCGCTTCCTCCACCGTGTTGAACACCGGCAGCGACACTTTGCGGCCGTCTTCCAAATCGAAGTCGACCTTCGTTCCTCCCTTGCCGGGCGTGACGCCGCCGACCATCTGCGTGCCGTATTCCAGCGCCCCCTTGGCGTGAAACATCCCGGTGGCGCCGGTGATGCCCTGCGTGATGACTTTTGTATCCTTATTCACCAAAATGCTCATGTTGGTCGCATCCTCCTTTGATGGTCACGGTTGGTCACTGCACCAGCGACACGATTTTTTGCGCGCCGTCGGCCATGGAATCGGCGGGAACGATGTTCAGACCCGATTCGGACAAAATCTTTTTGCCCAGGTCGACATTGGTGCCTTCCAGCCGGACGACGAGCGGACGGTCGAGTCCGACCTGTTTGGCGGCTTCGACGACGCCGTTGGCGATGACGTCGCAGCGCATAATGCCGCCGAAAATGTTGACGAAAATGCCTTTGACCTTCTCGTCGGAGAGAATGATCTTGAACGCTTCCGTCACTTTCTCGGTCGTCGCTCCGCCGCCGACATCGAGGAAGTTCGCCGGCTCGCCGCCGTAGTGCTTGATGATGTCCATCGTCGCCATCGCGAGTCCGGCGCCGTTGACCATACAGCCGATGTTGCCGTCAAGGGCAATGTAGCTCAGATCGAATTTGGAAGCCTGGATTTCCTTCGGATCTTCCTCGTCCAGGTCGCGCAGCTCGAGCAGTTCGGGATGGCGGAACAACGCGTTGGAATCGAAATTGAGTTTGGCGTCCAGCGCCATCACGTCGCCGCTGCCGGTGACGACGAGCGGATTGATCTCGGCGATCGAGCAGTCTTTGTCGATGAAAGCGGTGTACAGCGCGGTCATGAATTTCGCCGCTTTGTTGACGAGTTCCTTGGGAATGTTGATCGCATACGCCAGTCTTCTGGCCTGGAACGGCATCAATCCGACAGCGGGATCGATGACTTCCTTGAAAATTTTCTCCGGCGTGCGCGCGGCCACTTCCTCGATTTCCGTGCCGCCCTCTTCGGATGCCATCATGACGACGCGACCGGTCGCGCGGTCGACGACGACGCCGACATAATACTCTTTGCGGATGTCGCATCCTTCTTCAATGAGCAGCCGCTTGACTTCCTTGCCCTCGGGTCCGGTCTGGTGCGTGACCAGCACTTTGCCGAGCAGTTCCTGCGCGTATGTACGTACTTCGTCAAGCGATTTGGCGATTTTGACGCCGCCGGCCTTGCCGCGGCCGCCCGCGTGGATTTGCGCTTTCACAACGGTGACCGGCCCGCCCAGTTCCTTGGCCGCTTCCACGGCTTCTTCCACGGTGAACGCCACTTTGCCGCGCGGCACGGTGACGCCGTACTGGCGCAGCACTTCTTTGCCCTGATACTCATGGATGTTCATGCGAATCCTCCTGTCGATAATTATGGTTGGACGGTTTTGGAGTAACCGTATCGGTCGCACGCGTACACAAACCTACACTATTGTACCATATTCCATGCCAATATTTCCTTCTTTTTTTGGCATTATATCATTTCCGTTTTGCGATGGATTCGTGCGGGTTCGACAGCATTCCGCCGATTCGCCGAATGTGATGGCGAACCGCGGCCGCGCGTTTCGCCAACTCCCGCGCGCGGCGGGAAAATTTCGGGGAAACGCGGCGACAAATCTTATTTTCCCGGAAATAGCTTTCGGAATCCCGTGTGGACGGGAGCGGCCTTTTTCCGTTCCCCGCGCGGACGCCCGTTTGCCGCCCATGAAGAAAGCGCCTGTTCCCTTTCGGAAATCGGGCGCTTTTTTGCGTGTTCGGCTGCTATTCCCTCCGCCCGCCGGACGGCGCCGCGGAAGTCCGAACTTCCGAAACCGCGCACCCCGCCGACGGTTTTACGGCCCGTACGTGGACGGCACGTGAACCGGCGTCCGAGGTTCGCGTTCAGCCTGCCGGATGAACCGCATTTCGTTTCCGGTAAAACCGCACACTCCGCAGCGCACCGTCGCCTCGACGGCTTGTTCCGGCACCGGTTCCGACTGCTGCGTGACTTCTCCGGTGATCGCGTCTTTGAGGATATTTTGGCTGAAGCTGGTGATCAGGCTGAATTTCACGCGGTTCGACCGGCAGTTTGGGCAAAAATAAGGCTGCTGCTGCAACGGGGTCACCTCTTTTTTTCTTTCCAGTATTCCCCGGCAAGAGCAGATCATTCCTCGGAAACGCGCGTCAACAATCCGTGTTCCGCTCAAAATCCTTTGGCGATCATCAGGTACAGCACCGCCACGGGCAGCAACGTCGCCGCCGTACCGAATACCGCCCACGCCGCGGACGCCCGCCGGTACGCCGCGCTGATCGTTCCGCTTTCCAGCGCACGGCGGCTGTGACGAATCATGCTGCGCTGCAGGGGAAGCAGCACCGCCGCCCAAATAATGCCGGTGACGGTAAACAAAAACAGGGACAACGTCAGCCAGTTCCAACCCGACAGCGAATATCCCGCCTTCTCCGCCATCAGGCTTCCCGAGACGATAATCATGACGATGCCGGGCAGGGTGAACACCGCGTCCGCCATCATGACATTTTTCGCCGCGCTGTGAATCACGACGGGCTGCCCCTGCCAATCCGCACGCAGCTTCCAAAATGCGGCCGTCACGATGTTTCCCACCAACAATACTGCACCGAGAACATGCACAAACAGCCAAAAATGCATGGGCGCACCTCCAATGCGATTCCGTTTTTCCTACCGCGATTCCCATTTTCCGCTTCCGATGCCGGATTCCGGCTTCGGCCGCAAGATGTCCGCGATCCATTCGGCAAAATCCCCGCCTCCGAAGGCAAACGTCCCGGACGCCATGACACTGCGCATGCGGATCCCCAAGGAAATCAGCACAAACAATTCGGCGAACTTGCTCGCATCGACATCGGCGGGAATGACCCCCGCCCGCTGTCCGGCGTCGATCCATTGGCGGGATAAGCGGACCGTCTGCTCATAAAATTGCTGCAGCACCTCCTTGACTTCCGGTTTGTCGCTGTTGCCCAGCAAATACATCAACACCCGGTTGCCTTCATTGCCCGCGTCTTCCAGCTGCGGCATGCTGTCGGCGATGGCGCGCATCGGCCCTTCGAAGGAAACCTCCCGTTCAGCCGCCGCTTGAAACTGGCGGTCCGTTTCCTCCAACTTTTCCCGCAGCACCAGACTCAACAGTTCGTCCTTGCTTTTCACATAGTGGAAAATTGCGCCTTTGGACAACCCGGTGCGATCCAAAATGTCCTGGAGGGTCGTTCTGGCACATCCCTTTTCCCGGATGATCTCCTTGGTCGCTTCCAAAATCTGCTTTTTCGTTTGCTCCCGTTTTTGCTCCCGTTTCATGAATGCGCTTCTCCGCCTTTCGTCGCTATTTTCCGCACGGATTCCTTGCTGAAAAAAGTTCAATGCCGGATGGGGAACGACCGATTTGGCTCTAAAGGATAAGGTATATGTATTATAAAATACCGACTGTCGGTTTGTAAATATTCCGATTGCTCCATTGAATTGCAAAAGCAGTTGGACACCATAAAACGGCGCGCCTTTCCGAACCGGATCACTTCCCGGCATCGAAGCGGCCGCGCCCTCGATTCACCTAGCGCACATCACTTTAAAATGAATTCAAACTCGATTTCATGTTTGACAGGTATCCCTTCGTACCCGATCGTGGGAATCGTCGGCTTGATTTTTCTCGCTTCCGTGATCGCATTTCGATGGATTTGGACCATATCAAATCCGCACTTCTGATAAAATTTAATGACGTTAATATTATTCATGCTGTCTCCCCTCGCTCAACCTTGCTTTTCTCGCAAACATACAATAGAACCTGATGCTCGGGTACCGATCAAATTCCTCCGTGGCCACAACAGTGAACCCGGTTTTTTCTAATAAAGCATTGATTTCTTCTCTCCCATGATACTTTTCAAGGTTCATGAGAAATAGCCAACCGCCGTTTTTCAGAACTTCATGAGCTTTGGTTAACGCCTGTTGCGTTTTCCCCATTTGGTTCAGTGTAGACCCGATGATCGTAAGCAGGTCAAACGCATTCGGTTGTTTGTAAGCCAAAAAATCTTCACAAACGACGCGAGACGGGTTACTGTGACCTTCCATCCGTTGACGCAACTGAAAAATTCGGCATATCTCGGGATCCATATCTACGCTTGTCAAAGGATAGTATTGTTTTTTCACGGAAGGAGCTCCATGATGGACATCATTTCTTTGCAATCCGTCACAAAGGAATATAAGCAGTATAAGCGGTATCAAGGTTTTTGGGGATCCTTTCGAAATTTGGTGACCCAAGAATACACGATTCACCGGGCGGTCGAGGACGTCTCTTTTTCGATCGCCAAAGGAGAGGCAGTCGGCTTGCTGGGACAAAATGGAGCGGGCAAATCCACGATCATCAAAATGCTGACCGGCATCCTGGTGCCGACTTCGGGTCATATCCTTGTGCGCGGAAACAACCCGCACAAAAAAAGAAGAGAATACAACCGGCATATCGGGGTCGTGTTCGGACAAAGAAGTCAACTGTGGTGGGATCTTCCCGTCATCGATTCCTTTGATCTGCATCGTCATATTTACAAAATCCCTTTACCTTTATATAAGGAAAACTTCGATAAGTACGTCGAGCTTCTGGGCATGGAGTCGTTTATTTCCCAGCCTGTGCGCCAATTGAGTTTAGGGCAGCGCATGCGTGCCGAAATCGCCATTTCGCTTTTGCATGAGCCCGACATTTTATTCCTGGACGAGCCTACGATTGGCGGCCACTACATCCTAGCTGCCAAATAACGCGATCGAATTTTTCTTATTTTCGTTCCCTTCTCGCAAAACCGCCGAATAAGACGAAGCAAATCACCCTATTTTCCGCGCAACCCGATTTGTAACCGCTTTCCAAAAAAGATAACGATATTTTATCATCGCTATCGAAGCCGATCTGGTACCTGCTTCCAAAATAACAAATACCCGATCGTCTTATCCACTCATACATCCACTGGAACATCCGCTCATTCTCCGTACAAAGCTCGTGCGATCGGATGCGGGTAAACCCATTTACGATCTCATGAACAGGGCCTTGTCTACAAACTGTGGCCCGGCCATTCGGACCGGGCCTGCTGATGCGGATTCGGTATGAGGTCTAATGATTGCTTAAATAGCTGGTTTCGCGGATTATTTGATCGTTCGATTGTACTGCTCAATCTTGCTTGTAATTTCTTTTTGCGCCCCGTCCAACGCCTCTTGCGGCGATTTGATATTGTTGAGCACTTCTTCGATCGCGCCTTCCACGATTTGGCGCGCTTCCGGGAACACGCCCATGACGGCTCCTTGGGTAGCCGTGTTCAGTTTGGTTTGATGCAATTGATCGACCGCCGTTCTGAATTGCGGGAATTGATTCATATTGTCGATGACGATTTGTTCGTCGTATGCTTTCTTCGTGATCGGGAAATATCCCGTGTTAATATGCCAGAACGCTTGCACTTGCGGCGCCGTGAGATATTTGATGAATTCCCAAGCCGCCTGTTGCTCTTCGTCAGGACGATTGTTCATCATCCATAGGCTCGCGCCGCCGACGATCACGCCGCCTTCCGACGAGGCGTCCGCCGGTTTGGGCAAAAATCCGGTGCCGACTTCGAATTTTCCGGCGGCGTTGTCGACCACGCTTTTCAGAGCGGCGGTAGAATCCAGGATCATCGCCACTTGACCGGCGGCAAACGCCTTCTTCGTATCATCCGTTTTTCGTCCAAGGTTGATCGCCGCTTTCGAGTCGACCAAGTCTTTCCACCAGGTCAACGTTTTGACACCGGCCTCGCTGTTGACCAACGATTCGGTGGCGGGTGCATTGCGTCCGTTGCCGTTGTTCACATATTCTGCGCCCTGGTTGGCAAAAAACTGTTCCATAAACCAGCCGTAAATCGCAAAGCTTGCTCCGGAAGCCTTACCGGTATTCGTGACCGCCAGAGCTGCCTCTTTTACTTCTTCAAACGTTCGCGGCGGTTTTTCCGGGTCGAGCCCGGCATCTTTGAATAAGTCTTTGTTATAATACAAAATCGGATTGGACGTATTGAACGGCATCGAATACAGTTGCCCGTCGAATGTATAGTAGCCGATAATATTCGGCTCAAGCTGGGACAAATCGTAGTTGCCCGCATCGATAAATTTTTGCATGGGCGTAATCGCCTGGGAATCGATCATGAACCGGCTGCCAATCTCGTACACCTGGACGATGGTAGGACCGCTGTCGGTCCCCATGGACGCTTTCAATTTGCTGAGCAAATCGTCGTAAGTTCCCTGATAAATGGCTTCGACTTCGATCTTGTCCTGCGATTTGTTGAAATCTTCGGCCATCTGATTCACCACATTCGTGGTGTTGCCTCCCATCGCATGCCAAAACACCACCTTGATTTTTCCTCCGGATCCGCTGCCACCCGAGGAATCGGCCCCTCCTCCCGACTGGCTGTCCCCGCCGTTGCCGGAGGAGTTTCCGCCTCCGCACGCTGCGGAAAAGGCCATGAGAAAAACCAGCAACAACGCGATCCAGATTGTTTTCTTCCTGTTCATCAAACTACCCCTTTCATGAAAGAAATAATATGCTCAATGCGACGTACCGGGAAGGCGGCACGCCGCAAAGAACTACAAAACTCCCGCGCCGTGCCCAACGGCGTAAAACGATGGAAGTCGAACGGGGTCAGCCTTTGATCGCCCCTGCGGTAATACCTTGAACGAGCTGTTTGATGCCGAAAGCGAGCAGCAAAAAGGATGGCAATAGCGCTAGGGTCACCCCTGCCAAAATCAGATTCCACGCCATGACTTCCTCATGCTGCAGCATCGCCACGCCGATTTGCACCGTACGCATCTCGGGGCGGTTCGTAATCAACAGCGGCCACAAGTAACTGTTCCAATGGTTCAGAAACACATATACGGCCAGCGTAGCCAAACCGGGACGGGCTAGCGGCAGCACAATTTGCACGAACTGCCGAAAATGTCCGCATCCGTCCATTTTTGCCGCATCAAACAGTTCATGCGGGAGCTGAAGAAAAAATTGTCGAAGCAAAAACACCCCAAACGCACCGGCCATAAACGGCACGATCAATCCTTGGTAAGAATCCATCCATCCCCAGTTTTTGATCGCCAGGTAGTTCGGAATGATCGTCACTTCCCAAGGAATCATCATGGTGGACAAGAACAGCATGAATAAAGCGTTTTTTCCGGTAAATTTAAGAAACGCGAAAGCGTAAGCCGCCAAGCTGGATGTCATCACCTGGCAGAGCATGATCGCCCCCGATACGATAAAACTGTTCAAAATAAAGCGAAGCACGGGCACCGTTTCCACCGCTTTGGAAAAATTTTCGAGGTACAAGCTGCTCGGAAACAGAGGCGGCGGATAAACGGACACCTCATTTTCCGTCATAAAGGATGAAAAAATGGTGAATAAAAACGGATACAATACGATCAACGCCAATGCGATCAAAACGAGATAAAACAACCCCATTTTCAAAGTTCGCACCATCATTGATAATGCACCTTCCTTTCAAGCACGGCAAATTGAAGCAAGGTCAGAATCAAGATGATGACGAAGAGCACCAAAGCTTGCGCGCTGCCAATGCCGAATCGGTAATTGATAAACGCGTCCTGGTAAATTTGATAGACGACGACATTCGTGGCGTTGACGGGCCCGCCTTTGGTCAAAATATGGATTTGCCCGAACGCTTGAAACGCGTTAATGATCGATACGACCAGCACAAAGAAAATGGTCGGGGACAACAGCGGCAAAACGATCCGCAAGAAAGTCCGAATCAGGCCGGCACCGTCGATTTTAGCGCTTTCATAGATTTCATCCGGGATGTTTTGCAGCCCTGACAGCAAGACGATATACACAAATCCCATATTCATCCACACTGTCATCAAAGATACGGAAAACATCGCCCACTTCGGATCGATCAGCCATGAAATGGCGGGAATCCGGGCGAGACTCAAAAAATAGTTCAACATCCCGGCGGTCGGATGAAACAGCAGCAGCCAAATCATCGACCCCGTGCCCACAGAGACGATGACCGGCATCGAAAAGATAAATTGAAACACCTTCATTCCACGCAGTTTATGATGTGTAAGCGCACCCAAAAATAAGGACCAAACGATACATGTGGGCACCGTCAACAAAATGAACAGGAGCGTTGCTTTCAAATTGACGTAGAACTGTCCGGACCAGAACAGATCCCTGAAATTTTCCAATCCTACGAACTCGGCGACACGGCCGCGCGGATCGGTGATCGTCAAACTCAAATAAACGGACCGGAGCATCGGATAGAACAAAAACATGGCGAATACGATCATGGCCGGAGCCAGAAAAATATAGGCCAGCAGGTGTTCCTTCCATTTTGCAATGTTCGCAGAAGATTTCATTCGAACGGGCATGATGTGAACTCCTTCCCCGAAATTTTTCCTTAATGAACAAAACACACATAAACTGCCCTACAAGGATGGCCCCATCCTCGTAGGGAACAATTTATGTGTGTCTCCCGATCTCAACCACAAAATATATTTTTTTCCAATTATAGATGATGTTACACGTTGTGTCAATCTTTCTTGAAGTTTGTTCGATGTGCAGAACGGGTTCCCAGCCCATGTTGTGGTGAAACCTTGAACGTCATCGGCAACCGGCAAAGGTAGCTCGTCAGCGAAAGCGGAGAACACCGTGTCCTCATCATCCGACGCTTGCGCTGCCATCCATGCCGGTAGATCCATCACGAATTTCCTGATTGCGTGATGCCCTACAAGCGTTATGAATCGGCCTGTGTTGAGCAAGTCGTATCGCTTCTCAACTTCCAGCCGTCAATTTCAAATCCGCCACATTTGTTAAACACATGCTCGGTTAGTTTTTGATAAATTTTTACTTTCTCCTCTTGACCATGGATCTGCATCGCTTGGATGAATAGATCCCCAAAATCCGGGTCTGGAAATGGAGCCTTCATATACTTCTTCAGATATTGGGGATCCGTAAAATATTGGGATAACTGATAGTAAGGAACTTCCTCAACCCCAAGAATGGAACAGTAAACACGATAAAGTTGTAGAAGGGAATGGTCGTACACCAAATCAAAATCTTTTCTTCTTTCTTCGTAGCAGTCCAACAGATTGTCCAGCGCGTCCCATAACTCGTATTTTTTCAATTCCACCATTGAAGCAGCCAACGCCTCATATGGTTTTTCCTTCCAAATGCGCGCCTCTTCGATCAGTGCTTTCACAATTCCGTACCGATCTTGGATGATCCTGCCTGTCATAAATTGGACCATCGACATGGTGCTTCGGCGACGAAAATCTTCTTTGAAGTAGCTTCTGATTTGTTTGGGCGGGTTGACGAAATACTCGATCAAAAAACCATCTACGTATTGATTGCCGCGTTCCCGCCAATTGCAATCGTCATGGAGAATGATATGGACATCGATATCCGATCGTTTGGAAGCCCCGCCCGTAATATAGCTGCCGCAAACCAAGATCCCCACAACGTCTTCCCGGTGTTTCCAATCTTCAAGAAAGCGTTCCAATGCGTCTTCCCAAGACATGATCGATTCACCTCGATGCAGCTTAAAAAATGGTGAGAAGTTCCACTTAACGCGTTTTCAATCCGACAATATGCGCGCTACATGTTGCCCCTTATTCAATGCATTCCTCCACAAAATAGAACCTTTCGCGCGTTAACTCTCCCCCGCACTCCTATAGCGAATCATTTCCTTTGCTTCCACAAGCATTCAATTTCAAATTCACATCCATTTGAGAACCTGGGCATCAATGGATATCGCCTGCAGCCGTCCCGCTTTACGGGCGAGCCGCTCGGCAGCGATCCATCCCGTGCCCCCGACCAATGCAACCAAACCGATCAGAGGCCAATCGATCGCAAGCAAAGCGATAAAAGCCAAAACCCCCGAAACGGCAATGTGCATCATCGTGCCCAGCAGCCATGGCACCACGCCGGAAACCGAAGTGATATCTTCGCTCAATGTAAACATGACGTCTTCCATTTTCCTGTCGCGCAGTTTTCTGTAATCGAGCGTGAACAGGAAACGGTAAAACACCATCAAACCAAATTTCCCCAAAGCGAGGGAACTGGAGTCGTACAGCAGCCTTTGCATCAAATCTTGCTCATGACGGAAAGTCACGGTTTCCTCATCGAGATCAAAAAGCCGCTCCAAATGGCGGGTTTGCGCATCCATGGAAAGTTGCTGCGTGTATTTGAACGTCATCCAAGTGGACAGAAATCCCAGCACGAGTTCCCCGACCGCAAAAATGCCCGCAATGACGGCATACGTCAAGAATGCATCAAAATTTTGATTTTCGACGCTTTCTATGGCTCTCTTGAACATTTCAGCCACCGCTGCCGTCATCGGGTAAATCAGCAAGCCGACAAAGACAACGAGAACTCCTTGCAGCTTTCTGTTGACGGGTTTGACGGGCGGAACCATTCGCACACCTTCCGGAATTCACTTTATTATTACTTTTGAGCCACAAAGAAAGTATAATCACTGCTTGAGAGATCAAAATCGGAGATGACTTCCCATACATAACCAGAATCAATATGTTCTTTTAATAGCTGCAAACCGCTTTCGATTTCTTTCGAATCCGACAAATTGGCAAAGGAAGAAATACCCGCACGGACTTCAGGGTGGAGATAAATTTCCGGCCTGGTCTTTCCCGAATAGAGGAACAAGTCTTCCAAATCCTCGGTCACGGAGTACGGCAGCGATTGAATATGAACAAAACCGGCTTCCGTTAAACTTTTGATGATGTCGTCGGAAGAAGGCATTTGACGGATGGATTTTTCCATCATTTTGGGGAAGTAATACTTTAACCAATAATGGTCCATTTGTTCTTTCGTGGATGAGAAAATAACAAAACGTCCGCCTTCCCCCTTAAGCACCCGGTACATTTCCTTTAATGCGGAAGTGAAATTGTCAAAATGATGGATGGCCTGGGTACAGACTATGCCATCAAAAAAGTTGCTCTCGAAATGGAGATGCGCGGCATCATCAACCATCCATACCAAATTGGGCAGATGACTCTTTCGCTTCGCGCTGGAAATCATCCATTCGGACTGGTCGACTCCATAAATCGTGACATTATCATTTTTTTTCGCCAGCCCGATGGTGTAATTCCCGGTACCGCAAGCAATATCCAAATATTTCCGGTTGTTTTCCATTTGCAATAATCGATGTAATGTGTCCAAAATGTACGGATCCGCGGTTCTTGTTTGATCATAGGTTTTACCGATTTTGTCATATAACTTCATAGGCATCCTCCCAGGACTATGTCTTTTTCCGTATTTTTTACACACGATTTCTGAAAACTTTGACAAAACAATACGAAATATTCGTCACGAAATATTCGTCGTTTTTCGTCAAAACCATTCCCCCTCTCGTAAATGATTCTCCGAATCGATACCGTAAGAATAGATTCTGTCAGATGGACGGCTAAACATGCAGTAATCGCTTGCCTGGGGAATCAGCGAATACGAGTTCTCGCTTTGTAACACAACCATGTCTTGAACAAAGATTCACCGTCCCGATGCGTCGCCACCTTATTTTAAAGTAAAGCTGTGTTTTGGTTCATTGTTGAAAAATTGCATTATACGAACGAATGTTCTATACTGATAATAAGAACATTTATTCGTAGAGGTGTGCTATGGACTTCAAAGATATTACGCGTCTT
>Ga0068700_100131_pt1 | contig 57459 bp, 46 predicted proteins | sample CeladaPassaD2F04_FD_62229 | JGI IMG/M metagenome (GOLD analysis project Ga0068700, IMG submission 62229) | Cellulose-adapted microbial communities from the Joint BioEnergy Institute, USA - Passage D2F04 | ecosystem: Engineered > Bioreactor > Continuous culture > Unclassified | place: USA, Joint...
CTGAAAAGCATGCTTACTCGCTACATGGAACTTCGTCAACCTTTTGGAACCGCCTAGTGCGGACCCGCATGCTAGGTGGTGAGAGAGGACGGGGGCTAGCCGCCCCCTCCTACTCGATTGGAAACTTTTATAGATGCCTATTGATACGGACCCGCTCCTCGGGGGAACGAAACCGTACACGGCTAAGCCATTCACATGATCTAGATTGGCGAAACGATAACCAAAGGGTCTCCATGCCGGTTGACGATATTTTCCAGGAACACCAACCCAAAAATCTTCTTGTCAAAATCCTATATTATATATAATATAGGATGTAGAATATAGAATATAGAATGAGAGATTGAATTTGAGTCATGAAAACCTTTGCATAACGGTCGCGGAATTTCACGCAACGCGAAAGGTGTGGTGACATGAGAGGGAATGGCGGCCAGTTTTCATTTCCGGACAAGCAAAATATTAGCCGGGATGTCGTCGAATACATCAAGCAGCAAATTTTAAGCGGAGAACTGAATCCCGGCGACCGCATTGTGGAGACGCGGCTGGCGCGCGAACTCGGCATCAGCCAAACGCCGATCCGGGAAGCGATGCACCAACTGTCGGGAGAAGGGATTATCACCATCGTGCCGAACAAGGGGCCGGTGGTGAACGAGCTGAACAAGAGCGACGTGTTTGAAATTTATTCCTTGCGCGCCTGCATCGAAGGATTGGCCATTCGCATCGCGACCCAGATCGCGCCGCAGGAAGAAGTCGACAAACTGGAAGCTTTTTATATGGAGATGAAGGAAAAACTGCATGACGACAGCGTGGATTCGCTGCTCAGGGAATCGCTGCACATCCACCAGACGATTATTTCGCTGTCGAAACACAAACGGCTCATCCAGGCTTACGAATCGATTTCCTTTCAGATCTCGCTGGTGAACCGCATTCTCGGCAAGGAGTCGACCAAACAGAAGGAAGTCGACCAGCACTGGGAATTGATCGAGGCGCTGCGTTTGCGGGATCCCGATAACGCGGAAAAAGTGATGCGAAGACATATTTACCGTTCCTATCGGGAATTCATTGAACTGGACGAGGAGAAACATTGGGAAGACGGGGAGAACCTCTGGTTTTGAGCGCATCCTGCCCAAGCGTTACTGCGCCTGAGCGCGATTAGATTTGATAGCACGCATACACAAGCGGCAGCGCATCGTGAGCAGACCGCGCGATACAAGCTGATACGGTTGATTTCGCGACAACGCATCGTGGAGCAGACCGCGCGACACAAACGGATGCGGCTGATTTCACGGATGCGTCTGCAGCTCGAGGAGGGATGGCGGTTTTGCATGAAGTCGCATTGGAAATGGACGGCATCTCGAAATCGTTTCACGGAGTGAAAGCGCTGGACCGTGTCTCGCTCAAGGTTCACAAAGGGGAAGTGCACGCCCTGATGGGGGAAAACGGCGCCGGAAAATCGACGCTGATGAAAATTTTGACCGGCTTGGTCAAACCGGATGAAGGGCGCATTCGTTTTTACGGCGAGGAAGTGCGCATCGACAGCCCCCAGACGGCTTTGCAGCTCGGTATTTCCATGATCCACCAGGAATTGAATCCGGTTCCGGAAATGACCGTCGCGGAAAACATTTTTCTCGGCAGGGAACCCACTCGTGCGAAATTTTTGGTGGACAAGAAAAAAATGTACCGGGACACCCGCGAGCTGCTCGCTTCGTTTGATTTTCACGTCGAACCGGAACGGAAAGTCGGCGACCTGAGCATCGCGCAAAAACAAATGCTCGAAATCATAAAAGCGGTTTCGCAGCAGGCAAGACTGATCATTATGGACGAACCGACTTCGGCGCTGTCGGACGGGGAAGTCAAGACGCTGTTCAGATCCATCGACCGGCTGCGGAAATCCGGTGTGCCCATCATCTATATTTCCCACCGCATGGATGAAATTTTCAGCATGACCGATCGCGTGACCGTGCTGCGCGACGGGCAGTACATCGGTTCGGAACCCATAGACCGACTGGATTCGGGCCGGTTGATCTCCATGATGGTGGGAAGGCCGCTCAAGGACATTTTTCCCAAAGAGAAAGTCCAATTTGGAAACGTGGTGCTTGAAGCGAAGCGGTTGACGAGAAAACCGGCGTTTGAAAACGTTTCCTTCCAGGTGCGGCAAGGGGAAGTTCTCGGCATCGCCGGGCTGATGGGAGCGGGGCGCAGCGAAGTGATGCGCGCGCTGTTCGGCATCGACCGGTTGGACGAAGGGGAAGTGTGGATGGAAGGCCGAAAGCTCAACATCCGCCATCCTTCCGATGCGATTCGCAACGGCATCGCCATGGTCACCGAAGACCGCAAGGAATACGGACTCGTGCTGTGCAGGTCGATTCGGGAAAACATGACGTTGGCCCATTTGCCGCTGAGCGGCGGGAGCCCGGTGCTTTCCAAATCCGCGGAAATAAAACGCATCCAAGACATGACGAGCAGCATCAACATCAAGATGAGCAGCCTCGAACAGCTGGCGCAAAACTTGAGCGGCGGCAACCAGCAAAAAGTGGTGCTGTCCAAATGGCTGATGGTCAAACCGAAACTGCTGATTCTGGACGAGCCGACCCGCGGAATCGATATCGGGGCGAAAGCGGAAATTTACCGCTTGATTTCCACCTTGGCGAAAGAGGGGATGGCCATCATTCTGATTTCGTCCGAACTGCCCGAAGTGCTCGGCATGAGCGATCGGATTCTCGTCATGGGAAACGGCAAAATCAAGGGCGAGTTTTCGGGTGGAACCGCCACCCAGGAACAAATTTTAGCCTGCGCAATAGGGGGAGAAGACATTGTCCAACGGTGATTCCGCCAAACCAAAGCTTTCCATGAACGCCGCCGCATCGGATATGATGCGCAGATACGGCCTGATTCTGGTCCTGCTGCTTTCCGTGGTCATCCTCAGTTTCATCTCCGACGCGTTTCTGACGGTGAACAATTTGATGAACGTGCTCAGGCAGGTGTCGATCAACGGAATTTTGGCGGTGGGGATGACGCTGGTCATTTTGACGGCCGGGATCGATTTGTCGATCGGTTCGTTGATGGCGGTGTCCGCCGTTATCGCGGCCAGCATCGTCGCGGGAAATCCGGACGCGGTGTTTTTGGCGCTCGTCGCGGGCATCGCCGCAAGCGGCGTGCTCGGCGGCGTGACGGGAACGATGAGCACCAAATTGAACGTCGCGCCGTTTATCGCGACGCTGGCGATGATGACCATCGCCAGAGGCATCGCGCTGATCTATACCAACGGCCGGCCGATCACGATCGATTCGTCCGCGTTCCGATACCTCGGACAAGGGTATATCGGTCCGGTGCCGGTTCCGGTCGTCATCTTTGCGCTGGTGACCGCGATCGTCAGTTTCATTTTGTACAAAACGAAATTCGGCCGCTACATCTACGCGGTCGGCGGCAACGAGAACGCCGCCAACGTATCCGGCATTCGCGTGCATCGCGTCAAAATTTGGGTGTACATCATCAACGGCGCCCTGTCCGGTCTGGCGGGCATTCTGCTCGCGTCGCGGATCAGTTCCGGCCAGCCGAACAGCGGGCTCGGCTACGAACTGGACGCGATCGCGGCCGTCGTCATCGGCGGAACGAGTTTGTTCGGCGGCCGGGGCACGATGTTGGGCACGATCGTCGGCGTGCTGATCATCGGCGTCATCAACAACGGATTGAATCTTCTCAATGTGTCATCCTATTGGCAGCAGATCATCAAGGGCCTCATCATCGCCGGCGCGGTCATTTTGGACCAGCGGGCCAAGAGGGGTTAATGGCGATAATCGGTCATGGCGCACTTTTATCACGCGTCATGGTGATTATAAAAAATGAAACATCGAGAGGGGAATGGGAAACATGAAGAACATCAGGATGTGGAAATTGTTGTTGGTAGCGGTCTCCTTGATGTTGGTGCTCGCCGCATGCGGCGGAAACGGCGGGAAAAGCAACAGCGGCGGCGGGAACGGCGGCGGTAACAGCCAAAGCGATTCCGGCTCGAACGGCGGCTCTTCCTCGGGCGGCGACGCCAAGCCGAAGTACCGGATCGGCACGGCGACGCAAGGCTTGTCGCACGAATTCATCAAAGCGCTTGTGGAATCCATGCAGGAAAAAGCGGACGAGCTGAACGTCGAACTGATCGTGATGGACAGCCAGGACCAAATCGAAAATCAGTTGAACCAAGTCGACAATCTCATTTCGCAAAAAGTCGACGCCATCATCCTGAACGCGGTGGATTTCGTGGGCTCCAGCCCGGCCGTCGAACGGATCAAAGCGGCGGGCATTCCGCTCGTGGAAGCGATCACCTTTACGCAAAACGAGGATTATGACGTGTTCGTCGGCACCGATCCGGAGCAATCCGGCATCATGATGGGCGAGCTGTTGGCGGAATTTCTGGACGGCAAAGGCAACGTCGCGCTGCTGCAAGGCCAAATCGGCCACTCCGCGGAAATTACCCGCGGCGCGGGACTGCAAAAAGCGCTGTTCGACAAATATCCCGACGTCAAACTGATTACGCAGCAAACGGCGAACTGGAATCGGGACGAAGCGATGAGCATTACCGAGGACTGGTTGCAGCGCTTCCCCGAAATCAACGCGATCGCCGCGCAAAACGACGAGATGGCGATGGGCGCGCTGCAGGCGGTGGAAGCTGCCGGACGGACCGACATTATTGTCGTGGGCATCGACGGCATCCCGGATGCGATGAAAGCGGTCAAGGAAGGCAGACTGGCGGCCACCGTGCTGGACAACGTGACCGAGGAAGGCAAACGCGCGGTCGAAGTCGCGGTCGGCCTGATCGAAGGCAAGACGTTCGAAAAGAAAGAGCTCGTCGACTACATTCCGATTACGAAGGACAATGTGGATCAGTACTACAAGTAATGCGTGAGAAACAACCCGTTTGACAACAACAAGTGAAGGAGGATGAAGCATGGTTTCAAGCACGGAGCGCATGCCATCCGCGTTGCTTCCGACACCGAAATCCCTCGCTTACCGCAGCGGCCGGTTTCAACCCGGCCGCACCATCGGCGTATTTGTCGATTCCTCTTTGCAACGTATCGCCGATGTCGTCTGCGAGGAATTGAACAAACTGGGCTTTGACGGTGTGGAGATGAAGACCGAGGCATCGTCGGCGCAATTGACCGTGCTCGGCAAGGGCGCGATGCCGGCGGCGCGCGAACAGGAGTTGTCCGGTTGCCCGATCGCCGAACAGGCTTACAGCCTGAGCGTGACTCCGGACGGCGTCACCATCTGCGCGCTGGACGCCAAAGGCGCGCTCCACGGCCTCGCCACCTTCCTGCAGTGGGCGGAGGGAGCGGGCGCGGAAGGCATTCCCGCCGTGGACATCGTCGACTCGCCCGACATTGAGCGCCGGATCATTTCTCCCACCTTGACCTGGTACGCCGGTTTCGCTCGCGCCGGGTTCGGCACGCAGCTTTGGTACGGCGAGGACTGGAAACGATTCATCGACTGGTGTTTCCGGCACAAGATCAACGCGCTGAACATCGTCATGTACGGTTTTTGGCCGTTCGAATTTCCGGAATATCCGGAGACGGTGCTGCGGGACATCAAAGTGCAAACCTGGGCGCCGGAAATCAACGATTGGGTGGAAGTGTCGTTTACCCATCCGAACTTGAAAAAACCGTTCCTCGAAGACATGATTCGCTACGCGAACGCCCGGGGCATTGAAATTTACGCCTATATCGGCATGAACTCCTACAGCGGCGGTTATCCGGTCGTGCATCCCGAAAGCCGCAGCGTGCTGTCGCCGGAGCTGAAAGCGGCCGGCCACGTCAACAATTACGATTCCATGTGCACGTCGCGCGAGGAAGTGCGGAAATATTTGATCGCGAGTGTGAAGCGAATCGAGGAACTCGGGTTCAACGGGCTCGTTTTTGAGGAAAGCGAAGAAGTGCAATGGTTTTGCCAGTGTGAGGAATGCCGGCGCAAATACGGGCATCTGCCGCCCAATGACGCCAAGCACACCGTGACGGTGGAGATGCTCGGCGAATATCTCAAGGTGCTGAAGCCGGAAACGATCGTCGGCGTGCGGTGGCTGCGGGAACCTCCGATTGTGAAGGACCGCGAATATTTGCAAATGTGGAGGGACCGGCTGCCGGAACGGGTCGTGCTGTTCTGGGCTCCGGGGCTCGAAGACGACGATCGGGAGTTTTTGAAGTGGATCGACATTTTCGGCCGTGACCGCATCTGGTCGCGCAACTGCGAAGGCAGCGGCTTTGCGGCGAGCCTGGGACGCATTCCGTATCTGATTCCGGACACGTTCCCGGAAAAACTGAAAAATTACGCGTTCCAGCACTTGTGGAACGACATCTTACAGTTCCAGGGCGCGGTCAATACGAACTGCACGGCGATCAACGGCTACGGATTCGAATGGTACGGGCATGAACTGTACTTCATGGCGACGGCGCAATACGGCTGGGATTGCTGGCGGTATGACAAATACGAATTTTTGGCCCATGCCGCGCGCCATCTGCACGGGGAAACGAACGGTCCCCTCTACGAAGAAGCGATTCTCAACGTGCCCTGCATCCATGAAACGCAAATTTGCCCGACGCTGCCGTCGTTCCCGTTCATGCCGAACAAATACGTCGGCGAACAGGAGACGCGCTATCTGGAACATTGCCTGATGGCGGCCGAACGCGTGTTGAAGATACTGGAACTGATGGGGCAATCGTCCGCGATGAGCCGCATTCAGAAGGAAAACTGGGAAGCGACTTTGCTGATGACGCGCAGAATGCGCGAAGTGATTTTGGCCGGACTGTATTTCAACCGGTATTTGGCGGAAAAATCGTCGCCTTCGCCCGATGCGGCGCGTTTGCGCGAATTCGCCCTCGCGGCGCTGCGCCATGCCGAAGAAGATTACCGGCTGATCAAGGAACACTACTTCGACGCGAAGGAACATCATTGGACCGGCGTGGCGATCGGCGAATACTACATCCCGATCGTCATCAACGAATACAAACGGGAATTCGCCGAAGTGCTCGGCCCCGAATACGCCCCGGACGAATCGATCCCGCGCATGGTCGGCGGGGAAAGCTTGCCGTGGGAATGGCTGCTTGAGTGGGGACCGCGCATTGCCGCCGCCAAAGCGCTGGCGGCCCAAAGGCCGGGAGCGTCGCAATGAAACATCCGGCCGTCGCCCTTCTGGAAGATTTGATCCGCATTCAGAGCGTCAATCCCCATTACGGGGAAGGCGCGCAAGGGGAAATGGAACTGTCCCGCTATATTGAACGGTTTTGCCGGGATGCCGGTCTGCTGGTGTCCCGGCAGCCGGTATTCGACGGACGGGACAATCTGATTATCGAATTGAAAACCGGCCATCCGGTTTCCGTTTTGCTGTTTGAAGCGCACATGGACACGGTATCGCTCGGCAGCATGCCCAACCCGCTGGAACCCATTTATGCGGACGGGAGATTGTACGGGAGAGGCGCCTGCGATACGAAGGGATCGCTCGCCGCGATGATGTACGCCATGGCGGAGTGCGCAAAACATCCGGAACAGTTGCAGTCCGATTTGGTCTTGTGCGCCGCGGTGGATGAGGAGCACGCCTATCGCGGCGTCCTGAAATTTTTGGAGCGGGACATGCCGATTTCCGCCGCCGTCGTCGGCGAACCGACGGATCTGCATATCGTCGTCGCCCATAAAGGATGCGTCCGCTTCGCCGTCACGACCCACGGCAAAGCCGCGCACAGTTCCGTGCCCCATGAAGGGGAAAACGCGATTGTGGCGATGGCCGACGTCGTCGCGTATCTCGCCCATGAAATCGCCCCCCGGCTCGAACACAAGATCGATGCGCTGTGCGGGGCGGCGACGCTGTCGATCGGGACGATTCACGGCGGCAAGCAGATCAACATCGTTCCGGAACGATGCACGATTGAGGTCGACCGCCGCATTATTCCAGGCGAAACGCCGGAGAGCGTGTTGGAACAAATGCAAGCGGAACTGACCGGCTGGTGCCGGGAGCGCGGCATCCGCTGCACGATCGAGCCGCTGCTATTGGACTGGGCGCTGAATACGCCGGTGGACGACACGCTTGTGCTTACGGCCGGCGAAACGGCCGCCCGATTGGGGTTGTCGCCGGAGCCGCGCGGGGAAACGTACGGCAGCGACGCCAGCAAATTGCAAGGGTTGAAAGGCATTCCCAGCATCGTATTCGGACCCGGTTCGATCGCCCAGGCCCACTCCGCGGAAGAATGGGTGGCCGTGGCGGACGTCGAGCGGGCGGCCGCGTTTTACTTGGAATTGGCCAAAAGCTACAAGAAGTAACGCATGCCGGGTTGTGTGTTCGGAATATGTTCGACCAACGGAGGAGGAGCCTGTCCATGAAGAAAAAGAAAGAAATCATCCGCACCGATCGGGCTCCGGTGCCCGCCGGAGCTTATTCGCAGGCCGTCAAGTACGGCGATATCGTTTACGTGTCGGGCACCTGCCCGTTTTCGCTCGAAGACGGCAGCGTCATGTATCCCGGTGATGCCGCCGCCCAGACGAAACTTGTGCTGGAATACATTTCAAACATTTTGCAGGCTGCCGGCACTTCCATGGAAAATGTGCTGAAAGTGACCGCATTTCTGGACGATTTGGACCGTTTTGCCGAATACAATCGCGCGTATGCCGAATTTTTCAAAGATGAGCCGCCTGCCCGCAGCACGGTGGAGATCGGCAAATTCCGGCCGGGCATGACCGTGGAAATCGAATGCGTCGCGTACGTGCCCGGTGATTCCGAATGAACATCGCCGACCGCATTTATTTGGTAGGCAGCGGCAAATTCGGCATGGAGCTGAGCGATCCGACCGATTGCAACGTCTATTTGCTGGACGGCGGCGGCGAATGCGCCTTGATCGACGCGGGCGGCGGCATCGAGCCGGAACGCATCGTGGAAAACATCCGCCGGGCCGGATTTTCCATGGAAAGCGTCCGCTACTGCCTCATCACGCACGCTCATGCGGATCACGCCGCAGGCGCCCGATTTTTTCACGACCGATACGGAGTGCAAGTGATCGCCTCGAAGGAGGCGGCGCCCTGGCTGGAAAACGGCGACTTGAAAATGACCAGCGTCGAACATGCCAAACGGGGCGGCGTATACCCGGCCGATTACCAGTTTCCGGCTTGTCCGGTTTCACGGGCGGTCGCGGAAGGGGAACGGATCGCCGTCGGCGATATCGAATTGGGCGTGATCGACAGTCCCGGCCACTCCCGCGGCCATGTGTGCTATTTGTGGGAGGAAGCGGGACGGCGCAGCCTGTTTGCCGGCGATACCGTATTCGCCGGAGGCAAAGTGGTCGTCCAGTACGTATGGGATTGCATCATTCCGGAATATGCGGAGACGGTGAAAAAGCTGCATCGTTTGAACATTGATCGTCTGTTTCCCGGGCACGGTCCGTTTTTGTTGTCCCGTGCGCACGCGCATATCGGAAAGGCTCATCAATGTTTTGAACGGCTGGAAATTCCGCCGAATCTTTAAATTTATTTGTCCTGTACGAGTCGCGGCATGAAAGGGGCAACGAAAGGGAGAAACCGAGTATGAAGGCATTGATAGACAAAAAAGATTTTATCGGTTTGGACCGCTGTTCCTGGTTTTTCAGCGGGGCCGAAACGCCGACGCACCGCGGGGTGCTGGAGGCGGTGACGGAATATTTGACAGTGCGCAGCCTCGGTCCCGGCGGCCGGGAACGGAACGCCGAAAAGGAGTGGAGCTGCAAACGAAATTTGGCTCGGATGTTGAACGGTTCGCCCGAACAAATCGCGTTGATGTCCAGTTCGTCCGAAGTGATTTCCATGATCGCCCAAGCGCTGCGTCTGCAGCCGGGGGACAATGTGATCATCCATAATTTGGAGTTTCCTTCCGGCGTTCTGCCGTGGCTTCTGCTCAAAAAGGAAGGCGTGGAAGTCCGCGTCGTCGAGCATCGCCATTGGGACATCGAGGAGGACGACATTGTCAACCGGATCGACGAGCGGACCAAGCTGGTGCTGACCAGTCATGTGAGCTATTTGAACGGGGTGCGCATCGATTACAAAAAGCTGTATGACCATGTTCGCCGGACGAACGCGCTGTTTGTTCTGGATGCGACCCAATCGCTCGGCGCTTTTCCGGTCGATTTGGATTATGCCGATCTGGTCGTGTGCAGCACATACAAATGGCTGCTCGGCGTGCATGGCGGCGGCATATTGGCCGTCAATCCGAAACGCGGCTTCGACCTGCAGCCGAGATACATCGGCTGGCGAAGCGTGAAGGAGCGGTCGGACGCCGAAAAGTACGAGACGTTCGAATTTCATGGCGACGCGCGCAGATTCGAGCTCGGATACCCGAGTTATCCGACGGTTTACGCCCTCGAATTTGCGACGGGGCTCTTGCTCGAAGTCGGCGTGGAGCGCATTTCGCAGCATATTCTCGCCTTGGGCGAATCCGTGCTGGAATTGCTCGGTACGCTCGGTCTGACCGTCACCACGCCCGCCGATCCGCATCGCCGGGCCGGCAACATCAGTTTTTTGTGCGATCACGCCGAGCGGATCGCCGGCGAACTGTACGAAAAGGGCGTGTATTTGATGGGCAGCGACGGGCGCGTGCGCATCTCGGTCGGCGCCTTTAACGATTCCGAAGACATCCGGCGGCTCGGAGAATTGCTGCCGCCAATCATAAGGGGGGACAAGCGATGAAAGCGTTGGTTTGGACGGCGCCGGAACAAATGGCGATCGAAACGGTCGCCGATCCGGTTCCCGCCGAGGATGAAGTGTTGATCCGAGTCGAGGCGGTCGGCATCTGCGGATCCGAAATCGAGGGGTATCTCGGGCATAACAGCTTGCGTGTTCCTCCGCTGATCATGGGGCATGAATTTTGCGGGCGCGTCGTCGCCTGCGGGGAGCGGGTCGACCGTTTTTCGCCCGGGCAGAAAGTCGTCGTCAATCCGCTGCAATCGTGCGGCAGCTGTCCGTCCTGCCGCAAAGGACACCCCCAACTGTGCGCTTCGCGCAAAATTGTCGGCATTCACCGGCCGGGAGCGTTCGGACAGCTGGTCGCCGTTCCCGCCTCCGGCGTCGTGGCGGTGGCGGATGACATCGATTCGTTCCGCGCGGCGCTCGCGGAACCGCTCGCCTGCTCGCTGCGCGCCACCCGGCGGGCGATGGCGCGGCATTTCAGCCCGAACGTACTCGTCATCGGCGCCGGCGGCATCGGCATTCTTTGCGCGAAGGTGGCCAAGCTGCTCGGCGCAAGGCGGGTGATCGTCGCCGATACGCATCCGGAGCGGCTGAACATTGCGCGGGATACCGCCTGCGACGCGGTCGTGAACCCCGCGGCCGAGGATTTGCCGAAGGCCGCCGCACAAATGGCGGGCGAGGACGGGATCGATGTCGTCATCGACGCCGCCGGTTTTCAGCCGACCCGCGCCGCCGCTTTGGCGACCGTGAATCCGGGCGGTACGGTGATGAACATCGGACTCGGCATCGACGAGACGAATTTGAAGATCAATCATCTGATCCGCAGCGAAATCGAGGTACTCGGTTCTTTTTGTTACACGCCGCAAGATTTCCACGATGCGGTACAATTGCTGTCCGACGCGCGGGTGACCGAACAGGGATGGACCGAAGTCAGGCCGATGTCCGCGGGGCACGGCGCGTTCCGGGATTTGACCGGGGGCAAGGTGAAGAACGGGAAAATTTTTCTGGCCATGGAGGATTGCTGAAGCGATGGAACGATTGAAAGTCGGTATCGTCGGCCTGGGCAGCTGGGGACTGTGCCATTTGGAAGCTTACCGCGATCTTCCTTTTGTCGAAGTGGTCGCCGTCAGCGACATTCGTCCCGAGCGGCGTCAGCTCGCCGCGGAGCGGTACGGCGTCCCGCATACGTTTGAAGACGCCGAAAGCATGATGAAGCTGCCGGAGATCGGCCTGGTCAGTGTGGCGACTTTCGAACATTATCATTTGGAGCCCGCGCTGCTTGCGCTGTCCGCCGGAAAGAACGTGATTGTGGAAAAACCCGTCGCCACCAATGTGGATGAGGCGCGCGCGATGCAGGATGCGGCCGAAAAAAACGGCAAGTTTGTCGTCCCCGGCCACCTGTTGCGTTTCGAACCGAAATATGCGGAAATTCGGCGCATGATCGCGGAAGGCGAATTGGGCGCGGTGGCCAGCATCTATATGAAACGTTCGCGGGAAAGTTCCCTGTTCCGCACGTACCGGCGTACGCATACCGTCCACGAACTGATGATTCACGATCTGGACCAGGCGATCTGGTACGCCGGCAGCCGGGTGAAACGGGTGTACGCGACCGGCCGTTTCCCGCAAAATACGGACTCGCCGGAATTGCTGTGGGCGCAGCTCTCGTTCGACAACGGCATCATCGCCGTGCTGCACGCGAACTGGATGACGCCGGACGAAGCCGGCATCGCGATCAACGACTGCACGGAAGTGATCGGCGAGAAAGGCACGGCCCACTTCGACACGCATGCGGCCGGGGTGCAGTTGTGGGGTGTCGGCGGCCGCCGGACGACCGATTTGTCCGTCCATCACAACCAGGGCGGTCGCGTCATCGGCGCGCTCAAGGAGGAGCTCGCATATGTCAGCCTTTGCGCGTTGTACGGAACGACGCCGGACATTTTGTCGTTTGACGATGCCGTTCACGGACTGGAAGTCGCGGAGGCCATCGTGACGTCGGCCCGCGAAGGCCGGGTGGTGGAACTTTAAGGCGGACCCGGCCGACTCGCCGTTGTCGGCCACGCCGCGGTATGAAGCCAGGGTGGTTGACCGTGAAGACGGACGGGCTGTCGCGAACGCGCTCGCGTTCCGCCACAGTTCCGGCGCCCAGGCGACCGGTATACCTTTCCATGATGAACCGCCGGCTATCTTTGAAAGATGAACGCAGCTCGCGGGAACCAAGGAGGACTTCATGAAATTCGTGCAATTTTACCGGAAATCGGACGCGGACAAAACGATTCGCGCCGGCCTTTGGCTGGAAAACGGCGACGTCTTTCCGTTCGCGGGCGGTTTGACGATGAAACAGCTGATCGTCCAAAGCGCGGAACCCGGCGGTCTTGAGCGCGCCGTCGCCGCGGCCGAAGACCGCTTGCCGGCGGAAGACATCGTGCTCACCGCGCCGATTCACGATCCCGAGAAAATGATTTTTGTCGGTCTGAATTATATCGACCACGCCGCCGAGTCGAAGATGGACGTGCCGAAAGTGCCGGTGTTGTTCCCCAAATACGCCAATTCCATCGTCGGCCCCGAGGCCGATGTCATCATTCCGGAGGAAGTCCGCGAATGCGACTACGAAGTGGAGCTGGCCGTCATTATCGGCAAAACGGCGAAGCGCGTGGCCAGGGAAGAAGCGATGGACTACGTGTTCGGATACACCGTCGTCAACGACGTCAGCGCGCGCGACCTGCAGCTGAACGAAGGGCAGTGGACGCGCGGCAAGGCGATCGACACATTTGCGCCCATGGGGCCCTGCATCGTGACGAAGGACGACATTGCCGATCCGCACCGGCTGGATTTGTCGCTTACCCTGAACGGGAAAACGATGCAGTCGGCGAATACGCGGGATCTCATCTTTGACATTCCGTATTTGATTTCGTTCCTTTCCCGTACGATCACGCTCGTGCCGGGCGATGTCATCAGCACCGGCACGCCGCCGGGAGTCGGTTTGGGGCGAATTCCGCCGGTGTGGCTCAACGACGGCGACGTGACCGAAGCGTATGTCGAAGGCATCGGTAAGCTGCGCAACCGCTATGTGAAGGAAACATAGGCCGGCGGATCACGTTTGGCCTTGCAAACGCCCATTAAGATGCAGGAAAGAAGCACCCGCGGCGAAACGCGGGTGTTTTTTGCGTTGCTTGTTTTTGCCATTGTGGTTTGCGGTCCCTATAGTATAATGTGACTATGAAAATCACGCACAAATTCCTTCTCCTTTTTGTAATCGTTCTCATTTTTCCCACGATTGCGATCCATCAAGGCGTCGTCCGGTACACCAAACATGTGGTGCAGACCAACATCATGACGCAGAACGAACAGATGACCGAACTGGTCGTCAATCGGATCGGCAATGAAGTAGCCGGCGTCATTTTGCAGCTGCAGCTGGTCGCCGGCGTTCAGGACGAGGAGCGTCCGCACGAGGATTTGATGTTTGAACGCGCCAAACAGGCGATTTCCAACAGCACCATCATCCAGTCCATTTATTATCTCGACGAAAATCAATCCCTCGTGTTCGAGGCGCCTTTCCACCCGGAACTGCGGGGGGAAATTTACCGGTATGCCAAATTCGACCACGTGAGGTGGAGCTACACCTATGTGGTGACCGGGCTGGTGGAAAATCCCCGCGGAGAACACGTGATCACCGCGGCCGTGCCGGTGTTTTACAAAGACCGGGTGTTCCGCGGCGTGCTGGTCGCCGAACTGAGCAGCCATTATGTGTCCAGCATTTTGCGCAGCACCGGCATGCCGCGCGGCGGTTTCGGCTTTATAACGGACGGCGAAGGAAAAGTGATCGCCTCCACCGATGAGGAAGATTGGGGGAAAGATGTATCCGGCGAACCGGTCGTCCGTCGTCTGCTGGGCGGGGATTCCGGTTCCGTACGGGAAATGTTTCGGGAGCAGCCGAGCGTGATGACGTATCAGACGATGCGCTTCAATTGGAGTTTGACCATCGGGGTTCCGGAGCAAACCGCATTTGAGCCGGTGAAAACGCTTTCAAACACACTCACCTATAGTTATCTTGGCCTGTATGCGCTGATCCTATTTCTGATTCTGGTCGGCCGACGACAGCTGCTGCTCCCCATCCTGCGCCTGACCCATTTTGCGAGGAAGTACAGAGTCGGCGAGGAATCGAGGATGGTGCCGGCCCCGCTCATCCGGCAAAAAGACGAAATCGGCGACCTCGCCCGGACACTGGCCGACATGGCGATGCGCATCGAGCGAAACCACCGGTTTTTGCAGGACATCATTGAAGGCATCCCCTACGCGCTGATGACGACCGACGGAGAAGGCCGCGTCACGCGCGTCAACGAAAAGTGGACCGATTTGTTCGGTTATTCCTTCGCCCAGGTGGAAGGGAAACGCATCGCCGAACTGCCCGATTTGCCTTTTACCGTTCCGCATGCGGAGGAAAAGGAAGTGACCTGGAAGGACAAAAACGGGACGACGCGCATTTTGCGCGTCATCAACAGCCCTTTTCTCAACGGCACGCTGACGATCGCGCAGGACATTTCCCAGCTGAAAATGTGGGAAGCGCACGTGGCGCAAAGCGAGAAACTCGCTTTGATCGGGCAAATTACGACGGGGATCGCCCACGAACTGAAAAATCCGCTGGCGGTGCTGGCCAGCTCTTCGGAATTGCTGAAAGAGGAAATCCGGCTGAACCCGAATTCGGAATGGGTGCCGACGTGGATCGATGATATCGACGAGGAAGTTCGGCGCATGACGCAGGTGGTCAACGAGTTTTTGTCTTTTGCGCGGACGAAGCGGGAACAACCGACGGACATCGAGCTGGACCGTCTGTTTGAGCGCGTGCTCAACCTGACGCGGATTAAACTGAACGAATTGGGCATCCACGTGCACAAGGAATATGACCATCCGCTGCCCGCGGTCAGAGGAAGACCGAACAAACTGGTCCAGGTTTTCCTGAATCTCCTGCTCAACAGCATGGACGCGATGAAGCAGGGGGGGACGATCGTCGTCCGCATGATCGCGCAAGAAAAGGAAGTTCATGTGGAAATTCAGGACGAGGGAACCGGCGTTCCCGAGGAATATTTGGAATGGCTGTTCAACCCGTTTTTTTCCACCAAAGAAAACGGGCTCGGTCTCGGTTTGACCATCGCCAGGGACATTATGCACGAGCATGGCGGAGAACTGGAACTGGACACGAAACGGGAACGCGGCACGGTCGTGCGCTGCAAGTTCCCGCTGACGTATGGGAAGGAGGAAACCGCATGAGAACTCCTGGAGTATTGATCGTGGACGACGAAGTGAAATTGTGCCGGAACATCGCGCTGAAATTGAAACGGGAAGGTTACGAAGCGTACGAGGCGCACAACGGCGGCTCCGCCCTGCGAAAAATGCGGCACCTGCCGATTCGCGTCGTCATCTTGGACTATATGCTGACGGATATGACCGGACTGGACGTGCTGAAAAAAATCAAGGAATTTTCTCCCCACACCGTCGTGTACATGCTGACCGCGTACGGCAACATTGAAAGCGCCGTGCTGGCGATGAAATGGGGAGCGGCCGATTACCTGAACAAACCGGTCGATTTGAAACAGATCGTGCAAATGGTCGCGCAGGCCTTCGAAGGATTTCACGACGGGGCGAACCGGGTCATCTTTCACAGCCGCAAAATGCAGGAAGTGCGCCGGCTGCTGGAGCGGGTAACCGGGACCGACGCCAGCGTGATGTTCATCGGCGAAAACGGCGTCGGCAAAAGCACGATCGCCCGCTGGGTTCACGATCAAAGCCTTCGCAAGGACGCCCCGTTTTTTTCCGTCGGCTGCGCTTCGATGCCGGAGGCCTTGCTTGATCAGGAACTGTTCGGCCCGAGCGGGAAATTGGCCGCATCCGACGGAGGCACGCTCTTTCTGGACGAGATCGGGGAACTTCCGCCGCTGATCCAGAGCAAACTGGGGAAATTTCTCGAAGAAGGACGTTTTCAAATCGCGGACGATTTCCGGTACCGCAGCGCGGATGTGCGCATCCTCGCCGCCAATGAACGGCCGCTCAAACCGTTGGTCCAGGAAGGGCGATTTTTGGACGATTTGTATTACCGGCTGAGTTTGGTGGAAGTGAACATTCCGCCGCTGCGGGAACGAAGCGAAGATATCCCGCCCTTGGTCCGGCTCAAGCTGGAGGAATTGAACGCGAAATACGACAAACGGCTGGACATGGACGAATCGCTGATCCGCCAAATGACGGACATGCCCTGGGAGGGCAATATTCCGGAACTGTTCAACACGGTGGAACGCATGCATCTCTTGAAGATGGACGGCGTGCTGGACAGCGACGACTTGTCCGCGCTGACGGCGAGGCCGGCCGCCCTTGCCGGCGTCTCCGTATCGCCGCAGGGACGCCTGCATGAAGTGCTGGAAGAGGTGGAGGAACAGTTGATTCGCGACGCGCTGCACAAAACCGGCGGGAATCACAGCAAAACGGCGGAACTGCTCGGCATTTCCCGCAACACCTTGCTGTATAAAATCAAGAGGTTCAAGCGATGAAGGCCCGGTGGTGTTTTTCGCCGCTGTGCGCGCTGCTGCTGGCCGTCGCATTGCTTGCGGGCGGTTGCGGTGATGCCGCCCCGGCGGAGCGGGAGCCCGGGGAACAAACGGTCAAAGGGGAGATCACGATCGGCTCCAAATCTTTGACCGAACAATATTTGCTGATGAAAATGACCGCGCTGCTCCTGAAGGAAGCGGGATACCGCGTCAATGAAATGGTGTTTCTCGACAGCACGTCCATCCGCCAGGCGATGGAGTCGCAAGTGGTCGATTTGTACTGGGAGTACACCTCGACGGCCCGCCTGTATTATCACAAACAGGAACCCATTTTCGATCCGGATGAGGCGTTTACGCGGGTGGCGGAAACGGATTTGCGTCAGGGCATCGTCTGGCTGGCCCGCAGCGATTTCAACAGCAGCTGGGCGCTGCTCATGCGAAAAAGCATGTCGGAGCGGACGGGCATCGCCACGATCAGCGATTTGGCGGAGTATATGCGGAACGTCGACCCCGATGTGAGATTTGCGACCAATGACGAATATTTGGAACGCGAAGACGGACCGTCCCGTCTGCAGCAGGTTTACGGGATGCAATTGACGGAGGACCGGATCATCGCCGTCGAATCCGATCTGCTGACCCAGGCGGTCAGGGACGGCAGAGTGGACGTCGCCGTCGGCATGGCCTCCGATCCGCGCATTGAAACCCACCAGTTGATCATCCTGGAAGACGACAAACAGCTGTTTCCGCCGTATCATGCCGCACCCGTCGTCCTGGCGCGAACGCTGCGGGAACACGCCGAAGTCGCGGACATCGTGCAGCGGCTGATCCCTTTCATTTCCGATGAGAACATGCGGAACATCATGGTTCAGGTGGACATTCTGCAAAAAGACATTACGAACACCGCCCGGAATTTTCTGGTGGAACACGGACTGCTGAAGTCTTAACCGCATATGCCGCCGATGGCGAACACGCGGACCAGCGCTGCCGCTGGTCCTTTTTTTATGCGAAACTGCGCAATTTTTGCGCAGTTTTTTGTTGAAAATTTGTGCAGTCCCCAATCTGGTGTGCCGGCGAAAGCGCTGCCATAATAGACAATACAACAGCGAGGAAAGGCGAGGTGAGAACATGAAAATTACGGCGATCGACATTCGCCATTACCTTCTTCCCCTTGAACCGCCCTTTCGCGCGGCATGGGACCCGAATCCGCGGAAAAAATTCGCCGCGACGGTCGTCAGGGTGCATACCGACGAAGGGATTACGGGCATAGGGTCCGGCGATTTGATGACCGGATTCGAAGGACACGAACATTTGTTTATCGGGCAGGATCCGTTTGCGATCGAAAGGCATTCCCAGGTGTTGGACAACATCGATTTCCACTACGGGCGATGCTGGCCGCTCGACCTGGCGCTTTGGGATTTGATGGGCAAAGCGAGCGGACAGCCGGTGTACAAACTGCTCGGGGCGCGAAACCACAAAATTCTTGCATACGCTTCCACGGGAGAGATGGTGACGCCCGAAGAACGCGCGGAAAGAACGCGGCTTTTGGTGGAACAAGGTTTCCGGGCGATGAAAATCCGGTTCCATCACGAACATCCGCGTGACGATCTGCGCGTCGTGGAAGCGGTGCGCAAAGCCGTCGGCGACCGCATCGAAATTATGGTGGACGCCAATCAGGGATGGAAAATGCCGTGGGACACGAACCGGGTGTGGGATTTGAAAACCGCTAACCAGGTCGCCAAAGAGCTGGAGCAGCTCAACGTATTTTGGTTGGAGGAACCGCTTCCATGCCACGATTTCCGCGGACTGGCCGCCCTGCGGGAAATGGTCGGCATCCGCATCGCGGGCGGGGAAATGAACCGGCGCATGCATGATTTCAGGGAAATGGCGTTTCTCGGCTCCCTGGACGTGTATCAGCCCGATGTGGCCTTGACCGGGGGCATTACCCAGGCGCGCAAAATCGCCGACATGGTGCAAGCCGCGGGAGCCTGGTTCAGCCCGCATACGTGGACCAACGGCATCGGATTGATGGCCAATCTGCATTTGGCGGCGGCGGTCAGCCATTGCCCGTATTTGGAATTTCCGTATGATCCGCCGGTATGGACGCCCGAACGCCGCGACTTTATCCAGCGGAACAAGCTGATGATCGATGCGGACGGATATTTGAGGCTGCCCGATGCGCCGGGGCTCGGCGTGGAGCTCGATCCGGAAGCGCTGGAGCGTTACGCATACGGTTCCGTGTATGTGGGGGAATCGGAATGAGCTACCTGTTCGACAATCTCGATCTCGTGGCGGAATACTTTTGGGAGCATTTGCGGCTGACGTTCAGCTCGCTCGGCATCGCGCTCTGTTTCGCCGTGCCGATCGGTCTTTTCATCGCCAAATTCCGCAAACTGCACATGCCGGTAACGGGAGTGCTCGGCGTCATTTACACGATTCCCAGCATGGCGCTGTACGCGGCGCTCATTCCGTACACCGGACTCGGCGTGACGACGGCGATGATCGGTTTGGTCGCCTATGCGCAAATGATTCTCGTGCGCAACGTGCATGCGGCCATCACCGGCATCGACCCGGCGATGATCGAAGCGGCGAAAGGCATGGGCTTGAACGCCTGGCAGATCATATTCAAAATCGAGCTGCCGCTGGCCGTGCCCGTCGTGCTGGCCGGCATCCGCATCGCGACCGTGTCGATCATTTCCATCGGCACCGTGGCCGCCTGGATCGGAGGCGGCGGTTTGGGCAGATTGATTTTCCAGGGTTTGAACCATGACCACATAGGAAAAATTCTCGCCGGTACGATTTCCATCGCGGTGCTGGCCATCGGAATGGACTTGCTGTTCCGGCTGCTGGAGAAACTGCTCGGGCCGAAAACCGCGTGACGGGGGTGGGAAAGTGAACGTCCTGGAAAAAATCCGCGACTATTTCGAGAACAATACGCCGGTTTTTCTGCACAATCTGGAGACGCACGTATGGCTCAGCACGGTGTCGATGATGGTCGCCATTCTGTTGTGCGTGCCGCTCGGCATCTGGATCTCGAAAAAACTGCACATCGCCAATTATATCATCAACGCGATCAACATTTTTCGGGTCATCCCGAGTTTGGCGATTTTGGCCTTGGCGATGCCGCTGCTCGGCGTCGGGTTTTTGCCGGCGGCCGTGGCGCTGACGATTCTGGCCTGTCCGCCGATTTTGATCAACACGTACGTCGCCTTTCGCGAAATCAATCCCTCCATCAGGGAAGCGGCGTTCGGCATGGGAATGACGCCGATGCAAACCGTCCTGAAAGTCGAGTTTCCGCTGGCGCTGCCCGTCGTGCTCGCCGGCGTCCGGACCGCATCGGTGGAAATCATCGCCAGCGCCACCCTCGCCGTGCTGATCGGCGGCGGCGGGCTGGGCAACTACATCATCAACGGGGTCAGCATGATGTCGGAAAGTTTTCTCCTGATCGGCGCGATTCCGGTGTCGCTTTTGGCGATTTTGAGCGAAGTCGTTTTCAGCTTCCTGCAGAGGCGCACCAGTTATTAACGTGTTGATCCGAGCAAAAAGGCTACGCGTTTGCCTCAATTGGAGCGGCGATGAAGACAGTGTGTTCGCGTTTCAGGCTCAGGCGGCGATGGAGGCGATCGATGCGGTTGAAAGCGTTTGACCGAAGCGAAGTCGGCGATGCAAAGCAAAGGCGTTTTTCAAAACACTACGCAAATGAAAAAAGGGAGGAATACCGATGAAAGTTCGCAACTGGGTGGCGCTGTTGACGTGCCTGACGATGGTGATGGTTTTGGCGGCGTGCGGCGGAAGCGGCGGCAAGGGCGGTTCGGAACTCACGATCACGGTGGGCTCCAAGGACAACACGGAAAACCATTTGATCGGTGAAATGTATGCGCTGATATTGGAAGATATGGGAATTAAAGTGAAACGACAACTGAGCCTCGGCGGCACCGCGCCGACCTTCGAGGCGATCAAGAAGGGCGACATCGACCTGTATCCGGAATATACCGGCACCGGGCTGCTCGTCATGCTGGAGCAGACGGAACCGGAAAAAGACCCGGCGAAAGCGTTGGAAAAAGTGCGCGAAGGGTTCAAACAGTGGAATTTGGAATGGCTGGAACCGGCGTCCGAAAACGCCACTTACGGGTTTGCGATGAAGGAGGAAAAGGCGGAGCAATACGGCATCGTCACGTATACCGATCTCGCCGAGCACAGCCATGAGCTCATCCTGTCCTACCCGCAGGAGTTTGACGTACGGGAAGACGGTTTGCCGGGGCTGCAAAAAGCGTTCAAGGACAAGGGCGGCTTCGTCTTCAAGAAACAATTCCAGATCGACTACAGCCTGCGCTACAAACCGCTGGAAAACGACGAAGCGGACGTGACCGTCGCCGTCGGCACCGACGGGCAAATCGCGGGGCTCGGGCTGCGGCTGCTGAAAGACGACATCGGCTTCTTCCCGGTGTACAACGCGGCTCCGCTGATCCGCAAAGACAAGCTCGACGCCAAACCGGAAATCAAGGACCGGCTGAACGAACTGGCGCCGCTGTTGACGGACGATGTGATGCAAAGGCTGAACTGGATGGTCGACGGTCCCGACAAGAAAGAAATCGAGGACGTCGCCAAGGAATTCCTGATTGAAAACGGTCTGATTAAAGGATAACCGGAGGCGCTATGAAACGGATTACAACCAAGCTGTTCATCAATGGCGAATGGACCGAAGCCCGTTCGGGCCTTCGGTCCCCCGTTTACAACCCGTCCACGGGGGAACAAATCGCGGACGTGCCGCTCGGCGGCCGTGAAGACGCCCGCCTCGCGGTCGAGGCCGCGCATGCCGCGTTTTGGAGCTGGTCGCAAACTCCCGCGGAGGAAAGGTCGGCCATATTGCGCCGGATGTACGAACTCGTCGTCGCCGACGCGGACCGGCTCGGCGAAATTATGACGCTGGAGCAGGGCAAACCGTTCCGCGAAGCGAGGGGCGAGGTGGTCTGGGGAGCGGAATACTTGCTGTGGTACGCGGAGGAAGCGAAGCGGATTTACGGCGACATCATCCCCCCCTCGCGGCCGACGCAGCGCATTTTCGTGCAGCGCCAGCCGGTCGGGGTCGTCGCGGCGATCACGCCGTGGAACTTTCCGTCCAGCATGATTACCCGCAAACTGGCCCCCGCGTTGGCCGCGGGATGCACGGTGGTCGTCAAACCGGCGCCGGAGACGCCGCTGTCCGCCATCGCGCTGTTCGAGCTGTTCGCCGAAGCGGGACTGCCGGCCGGGGTGGCCAATCTCGTCACCGGCGACGCCGCCGAAATCGGCCGGGAATGGCTGGACAACGAGAAAGTGCGGAAAATCAGCTTCACCGGCTCGACGGCGGTCGGCAAGTATTTGCTGGAACAGTCCGCCAAACAGGTGAAAAAAGTGTCGCTCGAACTGGGCGGGCACGCGCCGTTCATCGTGTTTGAAGATGCGGATCTCGAGGCGGCCGTCGACGGTCTTATGTACAACAAATTTCAAAACAACGGCCAAACGTGCATTTGCGCGAACCGGATTTTCGTCCACGAGTCGCTGATGGATCCATTTGTGGAATTGTTCGCGGCCAAAGTCCGCGAGTTGAAAGTCGGCGACGGATTCCGGGACGTCCATGTCGGCCCGCTGATTCACGCCAAAGCGGTGGAAAAAGTGCATGAGCATGTGCGCGATGCGATGGACAGGGGGGCCGAACTGGTTCTGGGCGGACATCCGCTGACGGAAGGCGATCTGGCCAAGGGGTTCTTCTATGCGCCGACGGTGCTGAAGCGCGTGACGCCGGACATGCGGATTTATCACGAGGAAACGTTCGGACCGGTCGCGCCGTTCATCGCTTTCCGTTCGGAGGACGACGTCGTGCGCATGGCCAACGACACGCCGTACGGTTTGGCCGCCTATATTTACACCCGCGATCTGGGTCGAACTTTGCGCGTGTCGGACCGGCTGGAATACGGCATGATCGGCGTCAACGAGTCGGCGCTCGGCTACGTGCAGGCGCCCTTCGGCGGCATCAAACAGAGCGGAATGGGCAGGGAAGGCGGAAAACACGGGTTGGACGACTTTCTTGAATACAAATACCTGAACGTCAATTTCTAGGATGGGGGAGAGGACAATGGGCATTGTGTTCCGCGACGTCGTCAAGCAGTATCCCAATGCCGCCGCCCCGGCCATCGACCATGTGTCCCTGGAGATCAAGGAAGGCGAATTGATCGTGTTTCTCGGACCGTCCGGATGCGGCAAAACGACGCTGTTGAAAATGGTGAACCGGTTGTATGAACCGACTTCCGGCACGATCGAAATCAACGGCAAGGATATCCGCTCCGTTCCGGTGGAACAGCTGCGGCGCGGCATCGGTTATGTCATTCAGCAAAACGGGCTGTTTCCGCACATGACGATCGAGGACAACATCGCCGTCGTTCCCCGGCTGCTCAAGTGGGACGAGCTGAAAATCCGGCAGCGCGTCACCGAGCTGTTGGAAATGATGCATCTTGATCCGGACACGTTTCGGAAACGGCGTCCGAGCCAACTGTCCGGCGGCCAGCAGCAGCGCGTCGGCATCGCCCGGGCGATGGCGGCGGATCCGGACATTTTGCTGATGGACGAACCGTTCGGCGCGATCGACGCGATCACGCGCGCGAGCTTGCAGGAAGAACTGCGGCGAATTCAAAAGCAGCTGAAAAAAACGATTTTGTTCGTCACCCACGACGTGGACGAGGCGTTCCGGCTGGCGGACCGCATCGTCATCCTGCAGGCGGGCAAAGTGGTCCAGTTCGCCTCGCCCTTCGAAATCATTTCCCAACCGGCCAACGATTTCGTCAAACAGCTCGTGGGCGAGCGCGACGCTTACCGCAAAATGAGCCTGATGAAAGTGCGCGACGTGTGCGCCATGTCGGAAACGCGGAACGGATTCGCGGAATCGGGCGTGACGCCGGACGAAGAGTTGAAAAACGTGTTCGAACGGATGATCGAAGCGAAAGTGCGCGAATATCCCGTGGTCGATGAGAAAGGGTACCGGATCGGATCGATCACCATGGAGCACATTTTGACCAGATTGGCCAAACCTTGACGACGGTTTCAGGATTGCAGAATGCTGCGGGGAGAGATCAACGTGCGCTTCGAAGAAGACGATTTTGGGTGGCTGCCGCTTCCGGACGAGGCGCTGTACGGCATTCACACCCGGCGCAGCGCGGACAATTTGTCGTTTTCCGGACGTATGCTGCGCGATTACCCCGAATATGTCGAGGCGCTCGCGCTCGTCAAAAAAGCGGCGGCGCGCGCCAACGCCCGCATCGGGGCGATTCCGGACGAGATCGCCGGCGCGATTGAGCAGGCGTGCGACGCGATTGTGGAAGGGAACCATCGGGAGCAATTTATCGTGGACGTGTTTCACGGCGGCGGAGGAACGGGCGTCAACATGAACATCAACGAAGTGGCGGCCAATTTGGCCAACGAGCGGTTGGGCGGGCGGCGAGGCGTTTATGCGCCGGTGCATCCGATCGACCATGTCAACGCGTCGCAGTCCACTTCCGACGTGTGCCATACGGCGATGCGCATCGCGATCGTTCGGACGGCGGCGCCGCTCGAGCGCGCGCTGGCCGAATTGATCCGCATGATGGACGGCAAAGCCGAGGAATTCGCGTCCGTTCCGACCATCGCGCGCACGTGTTTGCAGGACGGCTTGGCGGTGCCGCTCGGCACGCTGTTTTCCGCCTGCGCGCAGGCGCTGCGCCGGAGGGACGCCGAACTGGCCCGGGCGGTGAACGCCCTGCATGCCGTCAATCTCGGCGGCACGGTGATCGGAACGGGAACCGGAGCGCCGGCGGAGTATCGGGACAGCGTCGTCGGCACGCTGTGCGAAGTGAGCGGCTTACCGCTTTCGCTCCGCGACAATTTGTACGATGCGGCGCAGCATATCGACGATCTCGCGCAGGTGGCCGCGCAGCTCGAACTGTTGTGCGGCATCCTGATCAAAATCTCGAAAGACTTGCGTCTGTTGTCTTCCGGACCGGAAGCCGGGTTCGGGGAAATTCGGCTGCCGGCCATCCAGGCGGGTTCGTCGTTTTTTCCCGGCAAAGTGAACCCGGTCGTTCCGGAGACGGTCATACAATGCTGTTTTCAGGTCATCGGGCTTACCCGTTCCGTGCAGGCGGCGCTGGAACACGGCGAACTGAATTTGAACGTGTGGGAAGGGATGGCCGGCGCCAACGTGCTGGACGCGCTGCGCATGCTGGAGCGGGCGGTCCGCCTGTTTGGCGAACGCTGCGTCGCGGGCATTGCCGCCGACGAAGAGCGCTGCCGGGCATTGTCGCGAACGTGGATTCCCGTTGTGACCGAACTGAGAGACCGTTACGGTTACGGTCAGGTCAGCCGGTGGCTGAAACAGGAAACGAGAGAACAAATTCTGAAGCGATACGAATCGTAAGGAGGATGGGTTATGGAGACGCCAAAGCTGGAATGGGCGGCCGAATGGTTGAAAACGACCAAAACGCTGTATATCAACGGGGAATGGACTCCCGGCGCCGCGGGAAGGACGATCGAATCCGTCAACCCGGCCAACGGGAAGCGTTTGGGCTGCTTCGCCGCGGCGGAGAAGGAGGACGTCGACCGCGCGGTGCAGGCGGCGCGGAATGCGTTTGAATCCGGTCCGTGGAGCGAAATGTCGCGCAAGGAACGCGCGCGGCGCATGCACCGGATCGCCGCGCTGATCCGCGAACACCACGCGGAACTGGCGACGCTGGAATCGCTGGACAACGGCAAACTGTACAAGGAAGCGTACGAGGACGTGACCGAAGCGGCGGACCTGTTCGACTACTACGCGGGATGGACGGACAAGTTGTACGGCGAAGTCAATCCGGTGGAAGGTCCTTTCTTAAGTTTCACGACCCGCGATCCGATCGGCGTGTGCGGCCAGATCGTCCCCTGGAATTTCCCGATCACGATGGCGGTGTGGAAGCTGGCGCCCTCCTTGAGCATGGGGAACACGGTGCTGCTGAAACCTTCCAGCGCCACGTCGTTTTCCGCCGTCCGGCTGTTTGAAATCATCCATGAAGCCGACCTCTTGCCTCCGGGCGTCATCAACTTGATTCTGGGCGAAGGCGGCGTCGGATCCTATATTTCCGCGCACATGGGCGTCGACAAAGTGTCCTTTACCGGCAGCACGCAGGTGGGCAAACAGCTGGTGCACGATTCCGCCGCTTCCAACTTGAAACCGGTGACGCTGGAGCTGGGCGGAAAATCGCCGAACATCATTTTTGCCGACGCGCCGGACTTGGATGCGGCCATAGAACGCTCGTTCTACGGTTTGTTCACGCACAAGGGCGAAAAATGCAGCGCGCCGACGCGGCTTTTGGCGCAAAAACCGGTTTACGACTTGGTGGTGTCGAAGCTCGCCGAATACGCGAACCGTTACCGCTGCGGGGACCCGTTCGATCCGAACAGCGATCAGGGGCCGCAGGTGTCGAAGTCGCATATGGAACGCGTGCTGCGGTATATCGAGATCGGCCGGCAGGAAGGGGCTGCCGTCGCCGCGGGCGGATACCGGGACGTTGAAGGGACGAACGCCGACGGATATTTTGTCCGGCCCACCATTTTTGCGGACGTCACCAACGACATGACCATTGCCCAGGAGGAAATTTTCGGTCCGGTGCTCGTGGTGATCCCGTTTGACACCGAGGACGAAGCGGTGCGCATCGCCAACGACACGATATACGGCTTGGCGGCGGGACTGTGGACGAACGATGTGGCCCGCGCCCACCGGGTGGCGAAGCGCCTGCATGCGGGCCAGGTGTTTGTGAACCGTTACGGATGTTACGATTTTGCGAGTCCGTTCGGCGGGTGGAAGCAGTCGGGTTGGGGGAAAGAATACGCCATCCACAGTCTCGCTTCCTACACGCGGATGAAAGCGATCTGGATTGCCCACTAAGTTACGCGCCTGTCCAAGATGGCCGGCCGCAAAGGATCCGGTGGCATCACGACGATCCCTTTCCACCCGTATGGGCGATGTGAGCGTCCGCCGTCAGGACGATTCCAAGGGGAAATTTGCGGATGACGGACAGCCCTGCGCCGGTGAGTGACAATCCGGTGTCAGAGTGTCAGGACGATCCCTAGTAAGAACGATGCTGACGGACCGCGATCCACCCGTACGGTGAGTGACAGCCCGGCGTCAGGACGATTCCAAGGAGGAAACTACGGATGATTACGATGAAAGCGGCGGTCATGACGGGAGCGGGGCAACCGCTTTCCGTCGAGACGGTGGAACTCGCCCCTCCCAAGGCGAAGGAAGTGTTGGTGAAAATGGAGGCCACCGCCGTCTGCCACAGCGATTTGAACGCGCTCGAAGACGAAACGACGCCGGTGCCGGCCATTCTCGGCCATGAAGGCGCCGGGGTGGTCGTCGAGGTCGGGCCGAACGTGACGACGGTGAAACCCGGCGACCGGGTGGCGCTGAGCTGGGTTCCGTTTTGCGGAACGTGCGAGTTTTGCCGTTCAGGCCAGGTGAATTTGTGCGAATCCGCCTTCGGCCCGATGTTTGCCGGGACGCTGCTGGACGGAACGACCCGCCTGAGCCGCGGCGGACAAAACATGTACCATTACTCGCTGCTCAGCACCTTCGCGGAATACACGGTCGTGCCGGAGATGAGCTGCATTCGGCTGCCCGAGGGCATACCCGCGGCGCAGGCCGCGCTCATCGGGTGCGGCGTCGCCACCGGCTTCGGCGCGGCGGTGCGGGCCGCCGGGGTGACGCCCGGCGCTTCGGTCGCCGTGTTCGGCATCGGCGGCGTCGGCGTCAATGCCATTCAAGGGGCGAAAATCGCCGGAGCGAGTCAAATTATCGCCTGCGATGTGAAGGAACAAAATTTGGACATCGCCCGGTCTTTCGGGGCGACGCACACGGTCAATGTGCGCGAAACGGATGCGGCGGAGGCGCTGAAGGAATTGACGGGCGGCTTCGGCGTGCACTTCGCCATCGACTGCACGGGCAACACCCAGGCCGCCCAAGCCGCGTGGAAGGGAACGCGCAAAGGGGGCACGACGGTCGTCATCGGCGCCTTCCATCCCCAGAAAGAGCTGACGCTGCCGGCCGGCGGTTTTCATCGGGCGGGGAAAGTGCTGAAGGGCAGTTTTTACGGCGACGTGCATCCGTACCGCGATTTCCCGATCATCGCGCAGCTGTATTTGGACGGCAGGATGAAGCTGGATGAACTGATTTTGGAACGCATTGCGCTGGAGGACATCAACAAGGCGTTCGGCGCGTTTCACGATCCGCACAGCGTGAATGTGGGCCGCACGGTGATCGAGTTTGGAGGGAGAAGCTCGTGAACGCGTTTGAGTACGGATTGAAAACAAAGGTGAGTTTCGGCGTCGATCGCGTCCGGCGGCTGGCGGAAGACGTGAAGGAATGGAGCGGGGACCATCGGGCCGTGTTGATCACCGACCCGGGGCTCGTCCGGCTCGGCATCGCGGACCGGATTGCGTCGCTGTTGACCGACGGAGGGGTGGAAACGGTGCTGTTCAGCAACGTAGAAAGCGACCCGTCCAGCGCGTCGGTGGACGCGGCGGCCGCCGTGATCCGCGAGGCGCGGGCGCGCTGCGTCGTCGGGCTCGGCGGCGGTTCGGCGATGGATGTGGCCAAACTGGCCGCGCTGGTGGCGGGGGCTGAGCAGCCGGCCGAACATTACGCGCTGATGGCGAATCCTTTTCCCCGGAAACGGACGGTGACGATCATGATCCCGACGACGTCGGGAACGGGGGCGGAGGTGACGAGCACGGTCGTTTTTTCCACGGCGGAGAAACGGAAGGTGTGGGGATGGGACCCGCAGCTGGCGGCGGATTTGGCGGTGCTCGACCCCGTTTTGACTGCGGATTTGCCGCCCGCGTTGACGGTCGCGACCGGTCTTGACGCATTGGTTCATGCCATCGAGGCGGTGACCGGCAGGCGCAGCGATCCGATGATCAAGGCGTATGGTCTGCAGGCGGTCCGCCTCATCTCCGCGAATCTCCCGCGCGCCTTGGAGAACCCGCGGGATTTGGAAGCGCGCGGGCAGCTCAGCGTCGGTTCCATGCTTGCGGGCTTGGCGATCGAACAAGGCGGAACGGGCATCGCCCACTGCATCGGCCATGCGCTCGGGACGCTCGCCCGCATTCATCACGGAAGAGCGGTGGCGGCGGCGCTTTATCACGCGTACGCATGGAATATGGAAGGGCATGAGCCGGCCTTTGCCGACATCGCCCGCGCGATGAACGTGCCGGTTGCCGGCGGTGCGGATGAGGCGGAATGGGCGATGGCGGGATGCGAGTTTTATCGCGGGCTGGTCGAACGTTCCGGGCTGGACCTTTCCTTGCGGGGTGACGGTTTGTCCGTTGAAGATGCGCCGCGGTTGGCCGAAGTGATGGCTTCCGCGGAAAACGAACCGATGCGCAGCAACAACTGCCGATACGCTTCGGATGAAGATTTGCTCCGGCTTGCCGAGGCATTGCTGGCGCCGCAAGCCGCCGTCTGACACGGCGGCTTGCGGTGTTTTCGGGTTGCGATGTTTCCGATACTTTTTTTTTCATGAACGAACACCCGAGAGGGAGAGAACCGCATGTCCTCGATTTTGCAAATCATCGCGCTGCAGTTTGCCTACGTGAGCCTGCTGTCGATCCGGTTGATCCTCATGGTCAAAGGCGTCCGGTACGTGGCCGCCTTGATCAGCGCAGTGGAAATCGGCATTTATGTGGCGGGATTCAAAATCATCCTTGACCATTTGACGAGCCCCCTGCATTTTGTCGTGTACTGCCTGAGCTATGCCGGTGGCGTGCTGCTCGGCGTACGGATTGAGGAACGACTGGCGATCGGATACATTACCGTGGAAGTCGTGTGCGACGAACAGCGGGACGACCTGGCCGCGCGTTTGCGGGAAAAAGGGTACGGCGTGACGCGATGGTTGGGGGAAGGGAAAGAAGGAAAGCGTTGGGTACATACGGTCGTCACGAAGAGAAAGCTGCAGCAGCAGCTGTACCAGGACATTTTGGCGCTCGACCCGCACGCTTTTATCGTCAGCTATGAACCGAAGCTGTTTCACGGCGGTTTTTTGTTGGGCCGGTTCCGGTCGGGCCGCCCGTGATGCCACCTTGTGCGTGCGTCTTCATCGGCGCCTTTTCCGTCCCTTTGCATTGGCGCATTTGCATCGGCGACCGGTCATCGGGTTCCGATCATCGGCTAGTGGTTGTCGGCGAACGATCATGGTCAACGGCCATCGGTTTCACAGGCTTCGGCATCGGCTAACGGACACCGGTCACCGTTACAAATCAAAAACAGCGGAAATGGGCGTGTAACGGACACCGGTGACCATTACCAATTTCAGCAGCAGCAATGAACCTCACCGGTTGACCACGTTTTGGGGCGAGCCGGCAAGAAAGGCGCGAACGTTGTCCGTCGTCACGGCCATCAGGCGGCGGCGCGCTTCAATGGTCGCCCACGCGATATGCGGGGTGATGATGCAGTTTTTGGCGTTGTACAGCGGATGATCGGGCCTGGGCGGCTCGGACGACAGCACGTCCAGACCGGCGCCGGCGATCGCTCCCGACTCGAGCGCTTCCGCGAGATCCTGTTCGTTGATCAGTTTGCCGCGGGCGGTGTTGATCAGGAAGGCGGTTTTTTTCATAAGCGACAAGGCCTGTTTATTGATCATGCCTTCCGTTTCCGGCGTCAGCGGGCAGTGCAGGCTGACGACGTCCGACTCCCGCAGCAGCTCGTCGAGCGAACCCCAGCGGAGCTCGGGGATGTCGGAATTTTTGGGTCCGGAACGGCTGTACGCGATGACACGCATGCCGAACGCCGCGGCAATGCGCGCGGTCCGCAAGCCGATGCGCCCGGCGCCGACGATGCCCATCGTTTTGCCCGCCAGTTCGACGAGCGGATAACGCCAGTAGCAAAAGTCCGGGCTTGCCGCCCACTCTCCCCGGTGCACCGATTCGCTGTGACTGCCCGTGCGATGGGCGAGTTCCAGCACCAGGGCGAACACGTGCTGGGCGACGGAATCCGTGCCGTATTCGGGAACGTTGGACACGACGATGTTTCGTTCCGCCGCGGCGCGGATATCCACCACATCGTATCCTGTCGCCAGCACGCCGATGTATTTCAGCTTCGGCAGCTGCGCCAGCGTGTCGGCCCTTAGCGGCGTTTTGTTCGTCAGCAGCATGTCGGCGTCTCTGGAGCGCTCAAGGATGAGTTCGGCCGGCGTGCGGTCGTAAATGGTCACGCTTCCCAAGCGTTTCAGTTCGTCCCAGCTCAAATCCCCGGGATTCAGGGTAAATCCGTCCAGCACCACGATGTTCACGCAAAACACTCCCGTATTCGTGTTGGCCGCATTTCGTTTTGCGACGTATTCTTCCGCGACGTATTCTTCAACGATATTCTCCTATATTCTCCGGCGAAGCGCCAATCCCCTGCCCGCATGCCCCTGTCGAAACCTCATCAAGTCAGCCGGTCTCCGTCATAGATGCGCAGCCAATCCCTCTGACCGCGTTCATGTTGCAACTTTTCGGGAAATTCTGGCGTTCAAAAATGTAAGTGAAACCGCCTCCAAGTAATACGCAAGGGAGTTGGGGGTGTGAGCGTTGGGTGTGTGGGCTGTAAGCGAAAATGAAGTGAATGTGTTTGCGAAAATGGGAGTAAGTGCTTGAGTGAAGATGGGGGTGAAGGTAAGTGAATGTGTGGATGAAGAAGTGAGTGAATGTGTGGGTGAAGATGTAAGTGAATGTGCAAGCGTAAATGGCGCGAGGATGTGCGTAAAGAAAGATGTAAGTGAATATGTGGGTGAAGATGTGAGTGGAAGTATGAGCGAAAATGCGAGTGAATGTACAAGAGAGGATGTGAGTGATTGTGCAAGGGAACGGAAGATGTGATTGATGTAAGCGAAAATGTAAATGAATGTGCAAGCGAAGTTGGAAGTCAAGCTCGGAGAAAAAATGTGCGTTATAATATTTGGAAGGGGGAATTGGGATGCGTCGAATTTGCCATGGCTCTTTTGAACTCCGTGCGGCGAAACGATTGCCCGGCGGGCGCTTCGTCCGAATGATGCTCCTGGCGTTGCTGATCCTGGCGGCAGGCTGCACCGACGACCGTACGGATTACCCCGAAACCGCCGTGATCAAAAATCCCGGACCGGAGCATTTTTTGGACCGCGCGGATGCCGATATCTTTCTGCTGGGCGGCGTCGTTTACTCCAACGCGGAACAGATCGATTGGGTGAAGGAACGGGAATATGCATTGGGCGAACTCGCGGGGGAAATCGTCAAACAGGCCCAAAGCGCCGACGAATTCGAAAACGGCACAGCCAACAAACTGCCCGTGGGGACGAAAATTTACGAAACGGACGCGGGATTTTGCGTTGCGGTGGTGAACGGCAAGGAAATTCCGTATTTGAAAATGGTTGAAGGATGATGGGCGAGCCGATGCCCCTGGGCCATTCCATTGCCGGATGCCCGGTTTTTCATATCAACCATCATTTATTGAAGGTGAGCGAATTTGCGTTTGCTATGGGTGGAGGATGAACCGCAGCTGTTGGAAGAAGGCATTCGTTTTTTGCGGGAAGAAGGATTCACGGTTGAGGCGGCCGGCACGTACGCGGAGGCGTGGGAACGGCTGGAGCGCGGCGCCGTGGATCTCGTTTTGTTGGATTGGCTGCTGCCGGATCGGCCGGGCATCGAACTGTGCCGGCAAATTCAGCAGAAGTGGAGAATCCCCGTCATCATGCTGACGGCCAAGGCGGACGAATTCGATAAAGTGCTGGCGCTGGAAATCGGCGCGGACGATTATTTGGCCAAACCTTTCGGCATGCGCGAACTGGCGGCGAGAATTCGCGCCGTCATGAGAAGAATCGGCAAAGCGTCGTCCGCGTTGTCCAACGGGGCGGGCGGCAGCGTGCTGAAGCGCGGGGATTTGACGATCGATCCGGAACGCCACGTCGTGTACAAAGGATCGGAAAAAATCGCGTTGACCAAAACGGAGTTTGCGCTTCTGTATGCGATGGCAAGACGGCCTTCCAAAGTGTTCAGCCGTCTGCAGTTAATGGACGAAGCGCTCGGCGAGGCGTTTGTCGGATACGAGCGCACGATCGACTCCCATATCCGAAATTTGCGCAAAAAACTGGAGCGGGGCGACGAGTCCCGTTATATCGTCACCGTGCACGGCATCGGTTACAAGTTTGAAGTCGGATAAGCAATCCAAATGGGGTGACAGGGAGTTTTCCATGGAGACGACTTCGGGAAAATGGCGATATGCGCTGGCGGGAGTCGCCGTGGCGATAGGGTTGGCGGCGGTTTCGGCGGCGGTGGCTTTGTGGCATTTGCATGAACTCGAACAGCGTCAATCCCGGTTTGTCGACCGATACTGGGATGCTTATTTGTCGGACTATTACTTCTTGAACGGTTCGTGGGAAACGGCAGCCTCGCGGTTGGAAGAGGCGTTGACGTCATTGGAGCGGGCGGTCGGAGGACGAATGGGATTGGCGGTGTGGGATGCGGACGGAGGAACGGTGTTTGCCGGCGGGACGGCGGTGGATGCCGCTGCAAGCGAGATGCGGCCCGTTTTGGCCGAAGGGCGGATCGTCGGCTATTTTCGTGCGGAATATGACGCGAACATGGGCGTTCCCGCGTGGTTTTGGACAGCGCTGCTGCTCGCTGCGGCGGCCGGGGGCGCCGGTTGGCTGGCCCTTTCCATGCGCATGTACCGACACGGCATCCGGCCGCTGCTCGGCATTTCCTCCCGTCTGGATCAAATGCTGACGCGCGGCGGACGGGTTGACGAAATGGCGGAACCGGCTCAAACCGCGGCCGCACGGACGTCCGCCTTTTCCTCGTCGCGGGAACAGCCGGCGAGCATCAGGAGCCGCGAGTTGCGGATCAGCGCGGACTTGGAACATCCGGCGCGCGGCATCGAACGGTCGGTCGCGGTGAAGGAGCGGGAACGCGGCACGGAGACGGCGCTGCTTCTTTCCGACATATCGGACAAGCTGGCGCGGCTGGAGGAACGGTTGGACTTGCTGGAACGGGTCCGGAAAACGATGGTGGCGGATATCGCCCACGAACTTCGGACCCCGCTCGCCGTCGTGCGCGCGAAACTGGAAAACGCGCTTTTCCGGCAGGAAGCCATTCCTCCGGAACAGATCGTGATTTTGCACGAGGAAGTTTACCGGGTATCCAAGCTGATCCGCGACCTGAATTCGCTCGTGCTCGCCGAATCGGGGCGGCTGCCGCTCGAACGAAGCTGGTTTTCCTTAAAACAGCTGATGGAGCAGTTGGCTGAAACGATGCTGCCGGAGGCGGAGGAAGCGGGGGTATCCGTGACCATGTCCGGATTTGATTCCCCTTGCCACATTTACGCGGATCGGGAGCGGCTGCAGCAAGTGTTCGTCAATTTGCTCGGCAACGCGCTTCGCTACGCGCGTTCGAGGATCGAGGTCGCCTGCTCGCAGGACGACACGCGCATCCATATTGTGGTCAAGGACGACGGGATCGGGATCGAGGAAGAAGATTTGCCCTATGTGTTCGACCGTTTTTACCGAAGTTCGCGCGCATCCGGCGCGGCGGCGGCCCGTTCCTCCGAGAGCGACGGCGGCGGACGGACGTCGGGACTCGGGCTGGGGCTGGCGATTGTGAAAGAATTCGTCAACGCGCACGGCGGCTCCGTTTCGGTGGAGAGCAAATGGAATGAAGGCAGCGCATTCCAAGTGACATTGCCGGTGTTTCGGGAGTAGCGGGGCTGCGTGTCCTGCGCTTGCGCGCCCTACGCGCCGCAGGACAGCGCGAACACGTCGAGGTCGATCTGCACAAATTTTGCACAAAAAATGCACGTCCTTTCCATACGAAATGCACTCCATTTTGCTACATTTGGAAAAAACATGCCGCATGAGAGCCAGACGAAAGATGGGCTGACAACGAATGGAGGGCAAAAAAATGTGCAGATGGAGAGGACCGGAGGGCGTCATTCTCAAAAGGGATGTTTACCGGAGAACTCTTGAGGATCCCGCGATTTCGACGGAGCGCGAGGCGGGGGGAGGCCAATCATGATTCGGGCCAAACAGGTCAGCAAAACGTTCGGTTCGGGCGAATCCGCGACAAGGGCGCTGAAAGAAGTCAGCCTGACGGTTGCGGAGGGTGAGCTGGTGAGCATCATGGGGCCGTCGGGCTGCGGCAAATCGACGTTGCTGCATGTACTTGCGGGCATCGAGAAGGCCGACGGCGGGGAAATCTGGATTGACGGCGTGCCGGTTCATACGCTGAACGACAAGGCGTTGTCCGAACTACGGTTGAACCGCATGGGTTTCGTTTTTCAGCAGTTCCACCTCATTCCGGTGCTGACCGCATTGGAAAACGTCGCGCTGCCGCTCGTCGCCAAAGGACTGTCGGATCAGGAAGCGCACCGGCGCGCCAAAATGGCGCTGGAACAAGTGGGGCTGTCGGACAAGGCGCGCCGGTATCCCGCGGAACTGTCCGGCGGCCAAAACCAGCGGGTGGCGATCGCTCGCGCGCTGGTCGGCGAGCCGAAAATCGTCTGGGCGGACGAACCGACCGGCGCGCTGGACAGCCGGACCGCGGAGATGACGATCGGTCTGCTGCGAAGAATCAACGAAACGTACGGGACGACGATCGTCATCGTGACGCATGATCCGGCCGTGGCGAACCGGACGGACCGCATCATTTTAATGGAAAACGGGCGGGTGCTCGGGGAACGGGGGGCCGCCGGCGCCTATGCTTAAATCGGGAATCATCTGGAAAATGGCGTGGAACCATCTCCGCCGCCAAAAACTGCACACCGCGCTTTCCGTCATCGGCGGTAGCGTCGGGGTGACGCTGATCATCGCCGCGGTCGTGTTTTATCAGTCGTTCGACTACAGCGGAGAACGATGGGTGAACGCGCATTTCGGACCGATCGAATGGGAACTGGTCCCCACGGACGGCAACCAGTCCATGACCGGCGAACAGGTGAGGGACATCGTCGACTATCCCGGCAGCAAAGCCGCCGGCATCACGTATCTTCCCGTCGTCAAGTATGCCGCGACGGCGGTCAAGCCCGGTGCGTTCGGGCATGCGGGAGGAGCAGCCGAACGCATGACCGTGCTCGGACTGGATTTTGCGGCGGCGTCCGGAATGGATCCCGAACATGACCGGTTGTGGTCGACGGTACCGAGGGACGATCAGGCCGTCGTATCCGAGCCGGCAGCCCGTCTGCTCGGCCTCGTCCCCGGGGAAGCGCTGGGCATCGTGAACGTCCGCCATGAAATCGTGTATTTTCAGGTGGCGGAGGTCGTTGAGGAGCGGGGCATTACCGGTTACCGCGACGGGGCGATGTCGTCGGGCACGATTTTGCTGAACGAACGCGTCGCGCGGCAGTTGGCCGGTTTGCCGGACGGCGAATACAGCTCCGTCTTTGCGACAAAACCGGCCAATCCGGATTACCGGTCGGGCGATCCGCTTTCCTATCCTTTCCAATTCGGGTTTGCCGCCGTGGTGAATCAGAAAGAAACGGCGCTGATGACGCTGGAGCAATGGAAGTGGACCTATGCGTCCGTATTGGCTTTGACGAGCGGTTTCGCGGCGGTTGCGGGGATTTTGCTGATTCGGCAAATCCTGCTGCTGCAACTGGATTTTCGCCGGGAGACGATCGCCGTTCTGCGCGCGATCGGTCTGAGGCGACGACAAGTCCGGTTCATTTTTTTCGCTGAAGCCGGTCTGCTCATAGGGTTCGGAACCGTCGCGGGCACGTTGGCGGGAAGCGCGGTCGGGTACGGAATCACGCTCCTGTTTCAGACCAACTTCGCGGATACGTTGATGCGGTACAGCAATTTGTCCATCCCGCTTGTGCCCTATCTGTCCGTGGGCACCGTCATGTTGACGGCTGTTTGTCTGCTTGCCTTACTGCTGATCGCCGCCTGGCGGATCGGAGGCAGAGCCGGAAAGGTGCCGATTGTGGAAACGCTGCGCGCCGGCACGGGCGGAACGCTCGACAGAAAGCCGAGGAAAACGGTTCGCTTCGCGATGTTTTGGATCAGCGGCGCCCTGGTGGCGGGGCATCTGTACGATGTGATCAGCGGATCGGGAATCAGGCGGCTGATGGAGTCGCGTCCCGATACGATGCATTCCTTCTTTTCGGTGCTCGCCTTGTGGCTGCTCGCTTCGGTCGCCATGCTATATTTGGTGTTGAACGGAGCCGCTCGTCTGGAATCCCGCTTTCGAAGCGCGGGCAAACTCATCGGGATCGCTCCCGTCTCGTTGATGATGGCGTTTCGCTACCCGCGGCAGAAGATGCAGCGGTCGTTTGCGGTGGCGCTCATGTTCAGTCTCGTGTTCACGATTTTGACCGCCGTGATCACTTACGCCGTTCCGATGATGCGGTTTCATGAAGCAAACGCCGCTGCGAAGACGTTTTTCGGCTATCCGGCCGTCGTGCCGTATGCGAACGAACAGGAGCGCGGGCGCATCGAAACGTTGATCCGTGATGACGAACTGCTGCGGAAGGCGATTCGCCATCATGTCGCCGTGGAACCGTACCGCCTGGATATGGACTCGCCGGGGACGCTGACCGGCAAGGCGGCGTTCAGCATCGTCGCGCCGGATGAAGCGTATCTGAAAGCGGCGCGGCTGCCGCTTCGGTCCCGCGCCGCCGAATTTTCCACGGATGAGGAAGCGTGGAACGCGGTTTTGCGCTCGGACGATTACGTGATCCTGCATGAAGTCTATGCGTATGCCGCCGACGATTGGCCGGATTCCGATTCCCGTTCCCGAAGCGGCCTGCCGGTTCGGCGCCTTCAGCCGGGCGACACGATCGAGCTGTACATTTATCCGAATTATTCGTTCCAGCCGTTCTCGTTTGAATCCGAAGCGTTTCGCCAGATGACCGAAGAGGAAGCCCGTTTGATGGAGAAAAAAATACGGGAGGAAATCGAGGAGCGAAGACGCAAGCAAAATACTCCGGTGGGCGTGCGTAAGTTGAAAATCGCGGGTTTTGTCAGCATGGAAAAGCAGGTTTTGTATAACCACATGTGGTTCGTATCGCCCGCTTTTTCCGCATCGTTCCGCGAATACGGATATCATTGGCCGGATGATCCCGAAGGCGGATACTATCTGCTGGACGTTGATCTCCAGGATCTTGACGGAATACACGAACTTCAGGAGACATTTTTGCTTGCCGGTTTCGACTCGCTGCACATCCCCGCCCTTGAGCAGTTGGCGCGCTCAACGATGGACCGGCATATGTACGCGATCTATGTTGCCTTTATGATCGTATCGGTCGTGATCGGCATGGCGGGCTTGGCCATCGTGCAGCACCGCGCCGTCCGAGAGAGGGCGCGCCAGCTGGCGATGCTGCGTTTTGTCGGCGTCGGAAAGCGGCAAATTGCGCAAATGTTCCTGCTGGAAGGAATCTGGATCGGATGGACCGGCATATGGAACGGCGCGCTGTTCGGCACTTTGGGCGGTTATTTGCTTTTCAAGACGGTGGAGGTCAGCCGGCCGCCGGATGAGCCGATCATCCCGTTCCATTATCCGGTCGCCCCAGTTGCCGTCATCCTGATCGCCGCGATGCTGTCGGCTTGGCTGCTGAATTTGTGGCCCGCGAGAAAGGGCAACCGTCTGTCTCCTGCGGAAGCGATCCGCATCGCGGACTAGACAAGGTGCGCATGCGCCGGACGCGCGCACAACGGGTTGGGATTGAGCAGCGGCAAGAGTGTTCAAAAGATGGGTATGGGCGGTGCATTCACCGCCCTTCTATCTTTCTTCGCCCAGCTTGACGGCTTGGGAAATGCGCAGGCGCCGGAGCTGCAGGATGAGCAGAAAGGCGCCGGCCGCCAGCATCGCGCCGGTCGCAACGTACAAATTCAGCGTGTCTTCCGCTCCGAACACGACGCGGTAAGGCGGAACCTGACGCGCCTCGAGGCTTCCGCTCTGCATGAACGGCAAAAACAGGCGGCTTGCGGCCGTGCCGAGCCCGATGCCGGCGGCCACCGACAGTCCGGTCGTGAACAGCTGCTCCAACAGCAGCATGCGCGCCAGCTGTCCGCGCGTCAGCCCCGTCGCCCGCAAGATGCCGAACTGCACCGTTCTTCGCGAGAGTGTAAACAACCAGAAAATCAAATATCCGAGCAGGGAGACGAGCAGCGAAAGGAGGAACCCGAGGCTGAGAATGCCGAAAACGCCGCCGTGGGACGGGTGGTTTCGCCGTTCGGTCAGGATGGTTCTCGCGTCGTCAACCTGGGTGATCGCGATGCCTCGCTCCGCCAGCGTTTCCAGCACCGGCGCCAGCTTGGCCCCGTCTTCCATGTCCAGCCACACTTCATAAGGAATTTTGTCGATTTGCTGATACAAATAGTCCAGATTTGCGACGACGAACGGGGATTCGTCCGGATACAAGCTGGGCCAATACGGCACGATGCCGACAACGACGAAATCGACCGCTTCATTGCCGTAACCGATCGTCATCCGCAGCGGGTCGCCCGCTTCCAGTCCGAACCGGTCGGCGAAAGCTTCCGAGACGAGCGCCGCCTGTTCGGCGATGCCGAGCGCGTCCAGGTACTGGTAGGGCGGATACGGGAACAAGTCTTCCCGGAACCAGGCTGTCCGATAAAAGTCGGCGTTGTCGATGCCGATGATCCGGCCGCTGCCGGCCGATCTGCCGGCGACCTCGATGTTACCGGTCGCCCGCATGACGCGCGTGACGCTGCGCACGCCCTCCAGATCCCGGTAAGCGCCGAAAGGAGGCTCCGTGTAATAGATCTTGTTGGCATCCTCGTCGTCCGGCACGCCTTCCCACGCCGCCTTCAGCACGACGTCGCTGCCGAACTGGTACTTCACGCGGTCCGTCGCGTTCAAATCCATGGTCCGCGCCGCTGACGCGTTGTAGACGCCGAGTCCGATCGTGAGAATGAGCAGGATCATCAGCGGATAGAACGACGCCGCCGAGCGGGAAAGCTGCGTCAGCGTCAAATAGACCGTGACCGGCATGCGGTTTTTCATCAGCGCGTTCCACAGGCGCAACAGCAGCGGAAACAGGCGGAGGCACAACAATCCCGCGGCGAATATCGTCAGCGCCGGAAAGACGAAAATGGCCGGCTCGATCGAAGGGGCGCCTCCGCTGTCACGGGCGGCGCTGATCCGGCCGGAAGCGAGCAGCAGCCATCCGGCCGCGGCGGCCGCGAGCAGCGCCGCGTCGACATAATACCGCTGCCAGAACGGCGGCCGGTCGCTTCGCGCCCGCTGCCTGACGACCTGCACGACGGAAGCCCGGGAATACGCGCGGATCGGCGCCGCCGTGGCGAAGACGGCCAGCAGCGTCGCCGCGCATCCGGACAGCCACGCCGCCGCGGTCAAGCCCACCGGGATCGACTTGCGGCCGACGAACGTCAAAAACCCGCTCGCGGAACCGATCGCTTTGGCCATCAACCAGGCGAGCCCCACGCCGGCGAGCATAGCCGCCGCCCCGAGCAGCGCCGCCTCGATCGTGTAGAGCATGGTGATCTGCCGGGGGCTCGCGCCGCGGCTCTGCAGCACGGCGATATCGCTTCGCTGCCGGATCAGCGATAACCGGGCGTTCAGCGTGATGAAATACAGCACCATCGCCAGCACCGGCATCGCCAGCGCGAACAGCATGGCCTGCAGCCGCGCGCTTTGCCGTTCCAGTTCGCGCAGCAAGTTTTCAAACGTCAAGTTCACCTTCGTATTTTCCAGCATGCCGTGCAGGCGGATTTCCAGCCGTTCCAGCTCCCCGATCACGCGGGACAGATCGCTGACGCGGATATTTTGCACGTCGAAGGCGTAAAACCATCCGGCGGATTCCAGCCGGAGCCGATGTTGGCGAAGCAGCGCGTCCACCATCGTCCGTTCCGTCACGAGGAACGTTTCCGCCAGCTTTTCTTTGCCGTCGATCGCCCAGCTCAAATCCGCCTCGTCCTTCAGTTTGTAGGAGCCTGCGATCCGCAAGGTCAGCCGCTGCGTCTTGCCGTTCTCGTCTTTCGCATCATAGTGGAAGGAATCGCCGATGTGCCAGCCGTAGCGGCTCATCGTCTCGTCCAGCACGGCCGCTTCCAGGACGCCGTCGGTTACGCCGTCGCGCGGCCATCGGCCGCCGGTCAGCTCGAGCCGTTCCGGCATGCCGCTCTGCGAGGCCAGCTCCATCCGGACGAGCCGGCTGCTCCCGCCGCGGTCCGCGTCGGCGGGCCGAACCGCGGCCGCCGCCAGGTTGAGCCGGAACGACGATCCGACGACCGGGAAGCCGATGCGAGCCGGCAGCGTGTCCGCGATCCAGCGGTTCGCCGTTTCCAGCCCGTCCAAATCCGGTTCGCCGCTTGCGTCCGACTGGTATTTCAAATAGAGGGATGCCGGGGGCAATCCTTTCGCCTGCTCCTGCAGGGTCGTGGCGACCAGCCGCTTGAGCGTCCCGTCGGCATACATCGGAATGCTCATCGCGAACGCCGCCGCCACGGTCAAACCCAGCAGCGTGCCGAGCGTATACGATCGGTTCTGCCACATTTTCAGGACGAGAAACCCCAAAATGCGCATTATTTTCCCACAACCTTCTGGCCTTCCTCGAGCCCGCGGATGATCTCCACGTCCGTCGACGTCTGGATCCCGATTTCCACGTCGACCTCTCCTTTGCTGCCGTCTTCGCCGGACACGATGACATAGTAGCGGCTGTTTTGCTTCCGCAGCGCGGCGAGCGGAATCGTCAGCACATTTTCGCGGCGCTCCACGACGACCGCCGCCGACAGCGGCGTGCCGTACCCCGCGTCTTGGGGGAAGGTCTCCAGATCGATCAGCACGCGCGCGTCGAGCGAATCTTCATCTCCGCCCTGGCCGGATGCGACCGGCAGCCGTCTGACCTTGCCGCGGAAATCGCCCATCGCGTTGATGCTGACGATCGCGTCCATCCCCGGCGCGATGTCTTCCAGGCTGTTCGGCGCGAACTGGACGGCGACGACGAGATCGTTCATGTCGGCGATTTGCCCGATTTTTTCGTACGCTTTGGACAGATCGCCCGTCTTCGCGGTGAAGCTGACGAGCGTGCCGTCATACGGCGCGGTCAGTTTGGAAGCCTCCAGTTTGCCGCGCAGTTCGTCCAGTTCCGCTTTCAGCAATTCGTAATCGAGCTTTTGTTTGCGGAGCAGCATGTCGCCGTCCCCGGACGCATCCCGCAATTTCAGTTTGAGATCGAGCCCGGCTTTTTCCAATTCAATTTCTTTGCGGAGGATTTGGTTTTCCAGGTCGCCCGTGTCCAGTTCGGCCAACACCTGCCCCTTCTTCACACGGTCTCCGGCTTGCGCGTACACGCCGACGATCCGGCGGTTATCCTCGGTGAAAAACAGGTTTTCTTCCCGTTCCGACAGCAGCTTTCCCGTGCCGCTGACCGTCAGCTCGAGCGTGCCGCGCTTGACCGGATATTCCGGCTTTTGCGAAATTTTCGGCGTGCGAATTTCCGGCAGCGGTTCCGGCTCGTCTTCCGGAGGCAGAAGGGAGCATCCGGCGGCGAGCGCCAGACAGACGGCCGCCGCCGCGAGTTTCGACGCCATGGCATGCATCCCCGTCTTATGCCGTTTCGTCTCGTTCTTCAGCCATTTGGTCAACAACATCCGCAGCCTCCCATTATGCGGAATCGTGCGCCATCATGCGGATCGCGACGCCTTCCGCTTCGATCCCGTTTTCCGAACATGCCGGCAAGTACGCCCGGGACGTTGCGAATCGGAATTCGCCGCCGGTTTGTCCACGGGCGGCAACCGCGGCCGGCACGCGTACCGCGCACAACGCTTCCTTCCATGTGCGCCGCTTCCCCTTTGCCGGGCGTCATCGCCGATCATTCCAAGCCGGCTTGCGTCAACAGGTCCTGGCCTCGGCTCTGCAGCGTTTGCAGCGCATCGTCCAGCGAAACGGCGCCGTTGACCACGTTCAGGATTTGTTCGGACGCCAGCTTGGCGAATGATTCGGCGAAGCCGTCCGGCAGCCGCTCGAGCAGCAGCTGATCGTTGATGCCCAAGGCGTAAAAGGCGTCGACGTTTTTGCCTTCGACTTCTTTCTTATAAGCGATGCGCGAGGACAACTGGGGCCCCGTTTTGCCGCTCGTTTTGGCCAGTTGTTCGCCGTTGGCGTATTTGAGGAACTCCCAGGCGGCGGGCACATTCCGCGAAGCGGCGTTGATCGCGAAAATGCTGTCCAGACCGATGCCGTCCGTCACGTCAGGCTGAATCGGATCGACCGGCAGCGTGACCACATCCCAATCGAATCCCCCGAGTCGAGGGGGAGCGCCTTCCGGGCCTTCTCCCCTTACCACGCGCTGCGCCACCCGGCCGCCGGATTCCATTTGCAGCATTTCCATGAGGAATTGGCTGCCGATCGCCATCGCCGCCTGGCCTTGCATAAACTTCATCGTACCCTGGGTGATCTGGAACGCGTTTCTGCCGCCGACCATTTGCATGGTCACGCCCAGAGTGTTCCCGCCGTTGTCGGGAATGGCGACGGCGCCCGACTTGTACCCTTCAATGACCGCCTGGAATACCGACTTCCATTCCGGGGAATCGATGGTGAGCGTCCCCGCGTCCGTGTCGACGTAAGACAACCCCTTGGCCGCGCCGATTTTGCGGATCAGTTCGAACAGATCGCCCGCCTGGGCGGAAGTCGCGAGACCGTACAACGCATCGTCGCCGTCTTTCTTGACCGGAAAACGGGCGGCAAGCTGCAGCACGTCCTCCCAGCTCATGCGATCTGTCGGTTGAGGGACGCCGTACGTTTCGAACATCGTCTTGTTGTAATAAAGCGCCTGGCTGGAGAACGTGGGGCTCAGTCCGAGCAGTTTGCCTCCGCCGCGCGCTTGGAGCAGTTCCACGACGGAAGGGTGGAAGTCGTCCAATCGGAATCCGTCCTGCTTGACGATCGCCTCAAGATCGTACAACATCCCTTTTGACGCGAGCCAAGCATATTCATCCTCCGTCAGGAACAGCACATCCGGCTGCTGTTCGTTGATGAGATGTTCCAATTCCGCCAGCGGATCTTCCGCGTTCATGACCGACCGGAACGGTACGACCTCGATCGTCAGGTTGGGAAACATGACCTGAAACGCGTTGCCGTACTGCAGCTGGAACGCTTGTTCATCGAAATACATGACTTTCAGCGTTCCTTCGGCGTCCTTGTCCAGTTTGCCGGCCTGCTGCCCGCTTTTGCCGCCAAACGGCATGCATGCCGCAAGCGAGATCGTCATCGCGAGCGCGGCGGCCAGCATGTGCGCCATCCGCATTCGCCGTCGACGTTTTGCTTCCATCAAGAGCTCATCACCTTTCTTTGATTTGCATCAGCCATGAGTGAGTATACGGACGGAGTTTTAGAAAACGGTTAGAGAGGCTTAAAGGAAGCTTAAAAAAAGGGGGGACAGCCAACGAACAGCCGGCGTGCATAATGGAAAGCCTGATCGCTGATCGGGCGGCCGGACAACCGGGCATGAAAAAATCCCTCCGCCGCTTGAAGGGCGAAGGGATGCTGATCCGCTAAATGGGCAATACGACCGAAATTCGCGTGCCGCGCGAGAGTTCGCTTTCCGCGGCGATTTTGCCGCCGTGCCGCTCCGTGATCCATTTCGCGATCGCCAGGCCGAGACCGGCGCCGCCTTCCCGGCGCGTCCGCGCCTTGTCGCCGCGGTAAAACCTGTCGAAAATGCGCGGCAGATGCTCCGGCGCGATGCCGACGCCCGTATCTTCCACCGCCAGCTGCGCCGCATGCGCGGTTTTGCGGCAGCGGACGCGGACAAGCCCGCCCGCCGGCGTGTACTTGATCGCGTTGTCGAGCAAAATGACGAGCAGCTGCTGCAGCCGCTCCTCGTCCGCCCGCATCGGAATCGGGCCTTCGATCTCGGTCTTGAGATCGATTTGTTTCACTTCGGCGAGCGTCCGCATCTTGTGCACGGCGTCTTCCACGATGCGGTCCAGACGGACCGGTTTGATGTCCAGGTCGAGTCGGCCGCCGTCCGACCGCGCCAGCATCAGCAGCCCGTCGACGAGCTTGCTCATGCGCCGAGCTTCCTGCAGCACGGTGGAAATATGCGGACTGTCCTGCCGGATCGTATGGTCCGGGTGACGCAGCATCAGTTCCGCGTGCGCCTGGATGACCGACAGCGGCGTGCGGAGTTCGTGGGACGCGTCCGAAACAAACTGCTGCTGGCTTTCCATCGCGCGGCGGATCGGGATGAGCGCGCGATTCGCCAAATAATACCCCGCCGCCACCGCGACCAGAAGGCCGATCAATCCTCCCGTCAGCAAAATGTTCCGCAGCCGGTTCAGCATGCCGATTTCCGCGGAGACGTTGCTGAGCACTTGCTGATATTTCACGACATATATCTTTCCGTCCCCCCGGGTGAAATTCAACGATTTTGGATAGACGTTAAGGACGCGAAAATATTGATCGCCCAGTTTGACGGTTTTCGGCTTGCTGCCGAAACGGGTCGGCAGGAGCGACTTCAGCAGCCGTTCTTCCATAAACGGTTCGCTGCCCGGCGTCGGGATGAGCTCCAGGTCCGTCGTCCAGTAAAGGTGAATTTGCGGCCGATCCATGTGCATGCTGAGAAATACGACCGATGTCTGCAGCGGAATCGCGGGGACGGGCTCTCCCGATTGACCTCTGAACACTCTTGCGACGGCGCCTCTGTCATCCATGATCTCAAGCGATTGGTCGATTTTATGAAACAGCATTTCCTTCATGATCCAATAGACGAAAACGTTCAGCGTCACGAGGATGACGGACAATACCGCCGCGTTGCGGATCGTTAGCTGTAGACGGGTTCGGTTGAACATCAGCCGCTCTCCTTTAACATGTATCCGATGCCCCGGACGGTATGGATGAACCGGTCGCATCCGAACGGAGCCAATTTTTTGCGCAGATAATGGATATACACGTCCACCACGCCGGGGCCCGCTTCCGAATCGATTCCCCATACCCGGTCGAGCAGCTGCTCTTTCGTCAAAATCTGCTCGCGGTTGAGCAGCAAATATTCCAACAGTTCAAACTCTTTCAGCGTCAGCCTGAGCGGTTCGCCGTTGACGTAGCCCTCCATGGTCTGGGACTTGACGGACAGCGCTCCGTAGCTGATCTCGCCGTCCGATTGGCTCCCGGCCGCCCTCCGCAAAAGCACGCGGATTCGCGCCAGCAGTTCGGGCATCGCGAACGGCTTCACCAAATAGTCGTCGGCGCCGGCATCGAGTCCCCGCACGCGGTCATCGACGCCGTCGCGAGCCGTCAGCAGCAAAATCGGGATGGACACTCCCTGGCGCCGAAGCTCTTCGAGCACGGTCAAGCCGTCCAACTCCGGCAGCATGATGTCCAGCACGATCAGATCGTGGATGCGCTGCTGCGCCAAATACAAGCCGTCGGATCCGTTGTTCGCGCAATCGACCTGATAAGCTTCTTCTTTCAATACCGCCGCGAGCGCTTCGAGCAGCGGGCGTTCGTCTTCCACGACGAGAATGCGCATGCGGGCAGCGCCTCCTTTGGCCCATCGTCTTCATGCGGCATTTGCATAGACTATTATACGGTTCGTACCTTAAGGAAAAGTTAGAAAACGCGGCGTTCGCGGCATGGACATCCTTCATTTCCGGCTTATTTTCATTGCTTCGAAACTGTTTTTTTTAGTATTATAAAAGTTAGGGTTTTTCCGGATCTCGGACGATTCGGCAAAATCCGACGGAAAGGGTGATACGATATGTCGTCGGAAAGTCAACTGGAGCAAGTCAAACAAAGTTCTTTCCACCTGCTGCGCAGGGATGTCCGTTTTCTCGGCAACATCCTCGGCGAGGTGCTCGTGCACCAGGGCGGAACGGAACTGCTGGATATTGTCGAAAAAATCCGGGAAATGAGCAAGTCGCTGCGCGCCAGCTTCGACCCGGTTTTGTTCAATGAATTCAAACAGACGATCCGCTCGCTGGAACCCGGCATCCGGCATCAGGTGATCCGCGCCTTTGCCATTTATTTCCAGCTGGTCAACATCGCTGAGCAAAACCATCGCATTCGCCGCAAGCGCGATTATGAGCGCATGTCCGGAGAGAACTTCCAGCCCGGCTCCATCGAAAGCATCATTCATCATCTGAAAGAGCGCGGCATTCCGGGCGAGGAAGTGCGCGAGATGATCGCGGGCATTTCTCTCGAGCTGGTCATGACGGCGCACCCGACCGAGGCGACGAGGAGGGTCGTGCTGGACATCCACCATCGCATCGCGCAGGATATGCGCAAGCTGGACGACCCCACCTTGACGTACCGCGAGCGGGAAGAACTGCGGGACAAACTGATGAACGAGGTGCTGATCCTCTGGCAGACGGACGAACTGCGCGGCCGCAAACCGACCGTTATCGACGAAGTGCGCAACGGGCTGTACTATTTCGATGAAACCTTGTATGAGGTGCTCGCGCAGGTCTATGAGGAGTTGGAACGCTGCCTGCGCAAATATTACCCCGGCGACGACTGGGACGTGCCGATTTTTTTGCGTTTCGGTTCCTGGATCGGCGGCGACCGCGACGGCAATCCGTCGGTCACGCACGACGTCACGTGGGAAACGCTGCAGATGCACCGCCAGCTGATTTTGAAAAAATATGCCGAAAGCTTGCGCCAGCTCAAGTCCATTCTCAGTTTCAGCACCAATATTGTGAAGATTTCCGAAGAATTGAAGGCGTCGATCCTGAAAGACCGGGAAACCGTCGAATTGAGATCGGCGGACGTGTGGCGCAACGAGACGGAACCGTACCGGATCAAATTGACCTATATGCTGGAAAAAATTCGCAACACCGCACGGCCCGAGGAAGGAAAGGAAGCGGCCGGGTACCGCTCGGCGCAGGAGCTGCTCGACGACCTGTCGATCATCGACCGCAGTTTGCGCAGCCATTTCGCCGATTATGTGGCGGACACCCATGTGCGGAAACTGATGCGGCAGGTGCGGCTGTTCGGTTTTCATCTGGCGGCGCTGGACGTTCGGCAGCACAGCAAGGAACACGAGAAGGCGATCGCGGAAATTTTGGCGAAAATGGGCATCACTGCCGATTACGCGGGTCTGTCCGAATCGGAAAAAATTCGGCTCTTGCACGAGCTATTGCTCGACCCGCGGCCGCTGACCTCGCCATGGCTGGAGTATTCGGAGTCGACGGAAGAGTGCCTGAACGTATTCCGCACGATCAAGCGCGCGCAGCTTGAATTCGGCGAGCAGTGCATCACCAGCTATTTGATCAGCATGACGCAGGGGACGAGCGACATTTTGGAAGTGTCGCTGCTGGCCAAGGAAGCCGGCTTGTACCGGCGCGACGTCAACGGGACGGTCATCTGCACGCTGCAGCCCGTTCCGCTGTTCGAGACGATCGACGACCTCCACGCGGCGCCCGGCATCGTGCGGGAAATGTTTTCGCTGCCGGGTTATCTGGACAGCGTTCGCGCCCAAAACAATCTGCAGGAAATCATGCTCGGCTATTCGGACAGCAACAAGGACGGCGGCGTGCTGACCGCCAACTGGGAACTGCGGTCCGCGGTCAAGCAAATTACGGCCGTCGCCCGGGAGCACGGCATCCGCGTCAAGTTTTTCCACGGCCGCGGCGGAGCGCTGGGACGCGGCGGAATGCCGCTGCACTACAGCATTTTGGCGCAGCCTCCCGGCACGAGCGACGGCGGCATCAAGATCACCGAGCAGGGAGAGGTGCTGTCCTCGCGCTATTCGCTGCAGGGCATTGCGTACCGCAGCCTGGAGCAGGCGACGTCCGCGCTGATCCAGCTCGCGCTGTTGAACAAATATCCGCAGGCGAACGAAAAGGAAGCGGATTGGGAAGCGGCGCTCAAGGACATTTCGGAAAAAGCGATGGTCAAGTACCAGGATCTCATTTTCCGCGATCCGGGATTTTTGAGCTTTTTCAAGGAGACGACGCCGCTTGCGGAAATCAGCGAGCTGAATATCGGATCGCGCCCCGCGAAGCGGAACAACAGCGACCGGTTCGAGGATTTGCGCGCGATCCCCTGGGTGTTTTCCTGGACGCAGAGCCGCTATTTGCTTCCCGCCTGGTATGCGGCCGGCACCGGGCTCAAGGCGTATGTCGGCGACGACGAAAATCGGCTGCGCAAGCTGCGGGAAATGTATGAGGAATGGTCGTTCTTCCGCTCGACGATCGACAACCTGCAGATGGCGATGGCCAAGGCGGATCTGCTGATCGCGAAGGAATACGCCGGCATGGTCAAAGACGAAGCGGTCAAGCAGCGCATTTTCGGCATGATTGAGGAAGAATACCGCCTCACGACGGAACTCATTCTGAAAATCACCGGTCAAAAGGAAATTTTGGACAACGTTCCGATCATTCAGGAGTCGGTGCGGCTGCGCAATCCGTATGTCGACCCGCTGAGCTATTTGCAAATCCAGTTGGTTACCGAATTGCGGGCGCTGCGGGAAAAAGGCCAGGACGACCCGGATTTGCTGCGCAAGGTGCTGCTGACGATCAACGGCATCGCCGCGGGGCTTCGCAATACGGGATAACGTACCGCACAAAGCGGTCGACCGGGCTCTCCGCGTCCATCCGGCCGGGCGGGCATTCATCCTCCCGGTCGGTTGCGTGGGCGATTGGCCTCCCCGCCGATTGTCGGGCGATTCGCCCGCGGTCATTTCGCGTCGGTCGTTCGGTTATTTCCGGTCCGCTTGATCGGTGATCCGGCATTTGCAACATTTAACATACCGGCTAGATCCGGCTGGAGGAGTCGTTGTTTTTGGATACGCTGGAAAACAGGTTGGCCCAGTTGGCCCGCAGCGGGGACCGCAGCGCGTTTGGACAGCTGGTGGACCTTTACAAGGACAAAATATTCCATTTGGCCTACCGTATGACCGGCAGCCGACAAGAGGCGGAGGACATCGTCCAGGAAACGTTTATGCGCGTGTACGCCAATCTGGACAAATATGACAGCCGCTGGAAGTTTTCCACCTGGATTTTTCGAATCGGCAACAACCTGTGCATCGACCGGCTGCGAAAACGGCGGCCCACCTGGTCCCTCGACGCGGAAAATCCGGACGCCGACGGGGTGGACGGCTATGCGATGCTGCCGACGAATGACGCGTCGCCGGAAGACCGGATGGTGCTGTCGGAAATGCAGAAAAACATCCGGGACGCCATCGCCCAACTGCCGGACAAATACCGCTCGGTCGTCGTGCTGCGGTATTTGCAGGATTTATCCTTGAACGAGATCGCGGATATTCTCGAACTGCCCGTATCGACAGTGAAAACGCGCCTTCACCGGGGAAGGGAAAGTTTGCGCCGAAAACTGGAACATGATTCGATTTTGTAATCGGTTGAAACAAACTTCTTTCCCGTACGTAATGTAATACACAGGATCGGAACGAAAAAGGGATGAAGCGGTATGGACTGCAAAGAAGCCTGCGAATATATCCATGAATATTTGGACGGCATGTTGGATGCGGACCGGGAGGCGCAGCTCGGACGGCATCTGGCGGAATGCTCCTCCTGCTCCGACCACCTGAAGGCGCTGGAGAAGACGGAAGCGCTCGTCGCCGGGTTGCGGCCGATCCCGTGCCCCGAAGGGATGACCGAACGCATCCTGCAGCGCATTCCGGAACCGCGCAGGCCGAAAGGGTGGGTTCGATGGATGCGGAGGCATCCGGGTCTCAGCGTGGCCGTCGTGTTCGTGCTGATCATGGCGGGCAGCATGCTGGCGCAGTGGAATCAAGGTTCGATGCTCGTCGTGAAAGGAAACGACCTTGACGGCATCAACATTTCCGGAAACGAGGTCACCGTTCCGGCAGGAGTGACGGTGGACGGCGATTTGCTCGTCGAGAACGGGACGCTGCGGGTCGAAGGCATCGTGCAGGGAAACGTGGTGGTCATCGACGGTTCGCTGCAGGCGTCGACGGCCAACATCTCCGGCAAAATCACCAAGGTCAATCAGGCGATCGATTGGGTGTGGTACAAAATCGGCGAATGGCTGGAATCGCTGGCCCGTTAAAACATGATCCGACATGCCTCTTCTTGGGAGAGGCTTGTTTTTTTATCCCGTCTGGCGGGTGATTCCGTCGCTTTGTGTCGCATCGGCCCCTTTTGTGTTAAAATCATAGAAATACCGCTTTATTCCGCGTAATTTTTGGGGGACTTCCACATGACGCTGCTGTCGTCGATCCAAATTACGGACATCATCGACATTCTGATCGTCAGCTACATCATCTACCGCCTCATCCTCGTCGTGAGGGGGACCCGGGCCGCCCAGCTGCTCAAAGGCATCGTCGTCATCGTGGTGGCCTGGTTGATCAGCATCTGGTTTCAGCTGGATACGCTGCGGTGGATGATGAACCAGATGATCACGGTCGGTGTCGTGGCGGTCATCGTCATTTTTCAGCCGGAACTGCGGAAGGCGCTGGAGCAGCTCGGAAGGGGCAAACTGTTTCTGCGCGCCAACCCCGACGATGCGGAAGAGTACAAGAAGCAGGTCGGCGAAGTCATTCGCGCGGTGAATTTTATGGCCCGCAAAAAAATCGGCGCGTTGATCGTGTTCGAGCGGGAAACCGGCCTGAACGACTATCTGGAGTCGGGCATCCCGATTCAGGGCGCGGTCAGTTCGGAGCTGTTGATCAACATTTTCACCCCCAACACCCCGCTTCACGACGGCGCGGTGATTATCGGCGGCGGCCGCATTTTGGCCGCAAGCTGTTATTTGCCGCTGTCCGAAAACCCGTTTATCAGCAAGGAACTCGGAACCCGTCACCGCGCGGCGATCGGGGTCAGCGAATTGTCCGACGCCGTCTGCATTGTCGTATCCGAGGAAACGGGGCAGATTTCGCTGGTCATGAACGGCCAGATCGTGCGGGATATCAAGGAAGAATCGCTGATTTCGAAACTGTTCGAAGATTTGAAACCGAAAACGCGTGAAAAAAGAACCCCGTTCTGGAGAAGAAAGGGGGATCGGCGTGGATAAATGGCTGACGCAGACGAACGTCATCCGGGTGTTTTCGCTGTTGGTCGGCATTTTGCTGTGGGTGATCGTGCATTTGGATGAACATGTGGGAGACGATCCGAGATCGGCCCGGGACCGGGTGCAGGACAGCTGGATTTATAACCTGGAGGTGCAGGTGATCGGCCTCGACGAGGAACGCTACCGGATATCCTCGATTTCTCCGCAAACGGTCAACATCGTCGTGCGGGGCACTTCCGCCAACCTGGCGAAGATCAGCACCCGCGACGGCAAAAGCCGGATCGTGGCGGACTTGTCCGACGTGAAGCCCGGAAGAAGTTCGGTACGCCTGCAGGCGCTGGGCTTTCCGAACGGCGTCGACGTCGTATCGATCCAGCCGTCCGCCGTGGAGGTCGTCGTCGAGGAGTTCGTGAGAAAGGAAGTGCCGGTGCGGGTCATCGTGGAAGGGGAGCCGAAGGAAGGTTACATGGTCGGCACCCCGGTGGTGAACCCGAGCCGGGTGTATGTCACGGCGGCGGAAAGCGCGCTGAACCGGATCGCCGAAGCCGTCGTTCGCGTCAATGTGGACGGCGAGGACCGGACGGTCGCCGGCGAATATCAGCTGGTGCCGGTCGACGAGGAAGGCAACGCGGTCAATGCGGTGGCGATGCCCGCCACGGTCAGGGTGGAAGTGCCGGTGACGATCCCGTTCAAGGAGGTTCCGCTGCGGCTGAGGTTGACCGGAACGCCTCCCGACGGATACAGCCTTTCTTCTTATCGCCAGAGCGTCGATACCGTGACGGTGTACGCTCCCGAAGAGGTGCTGAAGGGCATCGAATATTTCGAGGCGGCGGAGATCAATTTGTCGACGCTGCGGGAAAGCCGGAAAATCGTCGTGGACGTGCCGCCCGCGCGCGGAGTCGTCAGCGTGCTGCCGTCGCAGGTGGAAGTGGATGTGGAGATCGTGCCGTCGGTTACCCGCGTCTTTGAGAGCGTGCCGATTCAAGTGAACGGCGGCCATCAAGATTACGAGGCGGTCTTTGTCCGCGAAGAAGAGCGGACGGTGTCGGTCACGCTGGAAGGATCCCCCGACGTCATGGCCGATTTGCAGGCCAACCAGATCCAGGCGATCGTGGACATCAGCAGCCTGCCGCCCGGACGCCACGTGCGGAATGTGACGATTACGCTGCCGATGTTTGTCAAGCTGAAGTCGCAGTTGCCGGAACAAGTGGAAGTGGAAATCCGGCAGAAAACAAAAGATGCCGCCGCGCCCGGCGACGCGCCCGTTGGGGACGAACCCGCGGGAGAGACGCCCCCGGACGGTGACGCCGGCGGGGACAACGCAACCGATGATGTGCCGACGGGCGGGGACGGTTCCGGCGGAAGCCCGGCAAACGAAGGCTAGCAAACGGAGGCTGGCGGCGGCCGTTTAGCCGGCGGCGTCATGGAGAACGCCCGACGGCGGTCTGCGCCCCCGTACGGATCGGCAGCGGGAACAACGATCAGCGGCGGAAGGCGGTCAACGGTGGCGCGAATCCGTTTTTGCGCGCCGTTGAACCGCCATTGTCCCGTCTGATGGTCACAAACTGGGCTCCCGATGCGTATGGTATAGAAGGCGCGGAGCGATCGCCCAATCCGCGGGTTCCGGGGAGATGGCCGCGACGTTTCGCGCATTGCGGAATGTCGCGTACTGCCGAATGATGCCGATGGACGGGCCGCTTCGAAGGATAGATGAACTCGAAGTGCTCCTCGGGCGCCATGCCATTTGGCGGAATGAAGCGAATGTCCTGCCATTTCAACCGCCTTCCTTGAAAACCGGCTCTGCAGCGGGTGACGTATCAGGCCGTTCTGATCATAACGTTGCCGACACGACATGCCGCGGCGGTTGTGGAGATGACCACGGCCGCGGCGCGGTTGGGCATCCCGCGGCGCCGGTGGAAAGCGGGGCGGATGATCATACGATTTCAGTTGCGAAGGAGAGAGTGATGATGGGAAAATATTTTGGCACTGACGGCGTTCGCGGAGTGGCGAACCGGGAATTGACGCCGGAGTTGGCGTTCAAGATCGGCCGCTGCGGCGGTTATGTGCTGGCGGGAGAATCCCGTCGGCCGACGGTGCTGATCGGCAAGGATACGAGAATATCCGGCGATATGCTGGAATCCGCCCTGGCGGCGGGACTTTTGTCGATCGGCGCCAACGTCGTCCGGCTCGGCGTGGTGACGACGCCGAGCGTCGCCTATTTGACGCGTATCATGGGTGCGGACGCCGGCGTCATGATCTCCGCATCGCATAATCCGGTGGAAGACAACGGCATCAAATTTTTCGGCAGCGACGGGTTCAAATTGTCCGACGAGACCGAATTGGAAATTGAGCGGCTGATGGACATGGACACCGACGAGCTGCCGCGTCCGGAAGGCGCGGGACTCGGGACGGTGCGCACCGATTACGATGCCAAGCTTCGCTATATGGATTATCTGACGTCGACGACCGACACGGATTTTTCCGGTTTGAAAATCGTGATGGACTGCGCCAACGGAGCGGCGTATGAAATGGGACCCTACATATTTCGGCGGTTGGGCGCCGAAGTCGTGACCATCGGGGCGGAACCCGACGGGCTGAACATCAACGACGGATGCGGTTCGACGCATCCGGAGCAGTTGCAGGAAGCGGTGGTGCGGCATCGGGCCGATCTCGGCCTTGCGTTTGACGGCGATGCGGACCGGTTGATCGCGATCGACGAAAACGGGGAAGAGGTGGACGGCGACTTTATTTTGTGCATTTGCGGGGACACGATGATGCGCGAAGGTCGCCTGAAGGACAACACGATCGTCACGACCGTCATGAGCAACATCGGGTTTTTCAAAGCCATTGAGGCGCGCGGCATGCGGGCGGCCCAAACGGCGGTCGGCGACCGCTATGTGATGGAAGAAATGCGCCGCGGCAATTACAATCTCGGCGGGGAGCAGTCGGGCCACGTTATTTTCCTCGATTACAATACGACGGGAGACGGCATTTTGACCGCCATTCAGCTCGTGCGCACATTGCGGAAGTCGGGGAAGTCCCTGGGAGAACTGAAACAGATCATGCGCAAATTCCCCCAGGTGCTGAAAAATGTGCGCGTCGCCGACAAGCAGCAGCTGCAGCATAACGAGCGCATTCGGGAAGTCATTCGGTCCGTGGAAGCCCGTCTGGGGGACAATGGACGCGTGCTCGTTCGCCCTTCCGGCACCGAACCGCTGGTGCGCGTCATGGCGGAAGGTCCGGACGCCGCCCAGGTGGAAGCCTATGTGGACCGCATCGCGGCCGTCATTCAGGAAGAGTTGGGGGAAATCAAGACTCCGGCGTCTTGATTCGAGGCGCCTGATTCGTGTATGCTGAAGTTAAAGCCCGACGTGCTGCATGTAAGTTCGGGCGTTTTGGCTGTCGCTTCTTGATTCCGTCATTTTGGCTTGGGCGTCCCAGAGCCGGTAAAATGGGACTTTGGACTCCGGCACCGATAGCACTGTTCAAGCACGAAAGGAAGGAGAGCACCCCATGAAAAAAGCGATCGCGTGCATGAAGCGTCATCCCGTCTGGATGTATGCGGGGACAGCGGCTACCCTTCTCTTGCTGTTGTCGAAATGATGTCTAACCGTGCCGAAGCTGCGTTTTGAAGTTGCGTGTGGATGTCGCATAACGATGCCCGTCCGGATCTTGGAACAGAGATGGGACGGCGGTCTCGATTTTTCGCCGCTCGAATGAGCGGCTTTTTATGTTCCTTTCGAATCGGAACGTAGACGATACTTTTTTCCTTTTTTTACCGTATGCTATATCATCAAATTTCGCGGATATGTTAGGGATCATATTAAAAAACGACTTCCTAACACAGAAGTTAAAATTGGATCGTTAGCAGTTACAGTAAAATTCACTTCAGGACATGAAATTCAGTTGTTACCTAGCATCAAAACGGAAACGGGATATCGTATTGCTCGTCCTAATGATAATGAGTGGAGCAATGTAATAAGGCCCCATAAGTTCGCTGAAAAACTAACAGCTGTTAATCAAGCAAACGGAAACAAAGTAGTCCCTCTGATTAAACTTATGAAAAGAATCAACGCTGGTTTACCACCTCATAAACAATTATCAGGGTATCATATTGAGTCACTTGCTATAGATGCTTTCAAAAACGTTTCATCGACACCAAAGACATACAAGGGTATGGTGGAACATTTCTGCCGTCATGCCGAAAAAGCAGTTTTGAAACCAATAACTGATAGCACCGGAAAAATTCTATAGACTCTTGGAAAAAGATACTCGATGGTGAATGGGAGTAAATCGAGGAAAACTTCGAAGGGTACCAAAATACGGTGCCGTTGCGGTAAGCAAGTAATAAATCACCTGTCAGCTTAGTCTAAAACTTTATTTTTCCGTTTTTAAGTGCACAATTGTACTTTCACTGTATTCAGTCTAAAACTTATTTTCCCGAAGTTGATGTTTTGGTTAAGTAAAAACCTGCATAAAATCAACAACTCCAGTCTAAAACTTTATTTTCCTTGAACAGCAGCGAAGCGGACACCCATTTGGCCAGCGCGGGCTGCATGCACATGTAGCCGGCATTCGTCAGCACGAGAAAAAGCGGCGGCCACAGCGGATGACGGCCGGCCAGCGCCGACAGGAGGAGCAGGCCGGATCCCGTCAGGGTAAGGGCGGCGGCCATGACGGGGAGCGGGCCTTTCCCGTCGATGAAAGTTCCCGCGCCGTATCCGACGACGGCCGCCGCGAGAGCGCCGGGAAACAAGAGGAGCCCGATTGTTCCCGCATCCAGTCCGTACACCCGCCCGAGCATGAGCGGCATCGCCATCATCACGCCGAAATTGACGCCGGCATTGATCGAACCGAGCAGCAGGCCGCGGCGGTAGGAGCGGACGGCGAGCAGCCCGGGCGGAATGAACGGCGCTGGCGCCTTCTTTTGGCGGATGAAAAATGCGGGCAGCAGGACGAGTCCCAGGAACACCAGCCATCCGCTCAATCGGAAACGAATGAAAAGGAAGGGGATCGGCGTGGAATTGCTGCATTTGCACTATTTCCGGAAGGTGGCGCAAACGGGCCACATGTCCCGGGCCGCGCGGGAGCTGCACATTTCGCAGCCGGCGCTGAGCCAGACCATCGCCAGACTGGAAAAGGAGCTGGGCGCCCCCCTGTTTGACCGCGAAGGCCGGCGGATCCGGCTGAATGCGTACGGCGAGGCGTTTCTGGAAGAGGTGGAAAAGGCGCTCGCGGCGCTGGAGGAAGGCAAGCGGAAGGTGGCCGACATGGCTGGTCTGGAGAGAGGGGTCATCTCCCTTGA
>Ga0068700_100132_pt1 | contig 57388 bp, 45 predicted proteins | sample CeladaPassaD2F04_FD_62229 | JGI IMG/M metagenome (GOLD analysis project Ga0068700, IMG submission 62229) | Cellulose-adapted microbial communities from the Joint BioEnergy Institute, USA - Passage D2F04 | ecosystem: Engineered > Bioreactor > Continuous culture > Unclassified | place: USA, Joint...
CGGGTTTTTGGGTCTTTTGGTCGAGTAGGCGGGGCCTCCCCTTTCGAGGGTTGAGCCCCTTACCCCTCACAGATCCGTACGTGCGCTACTAACGCATACGGCTCCTCACTCCGCCATTTACAGCGTTGCTACTCGCAAATAAGTTGACCCGAATCGTCGGTGTTGGAAGTGGATTTCGTTCGAGGAAGAACTGGAATTTCTCCCAAGTGAGCGACTTCTTTTGACTGCGCCGGTTCCTCCATTTGCGGATGAGGCCGAGGACCATGTTGTAGTACTGCCGGATGCATCGATAGTTGTCCGATATCCCGTAGTAGTTGTAGTGTCCCGCCAACTTCCTCCGCACCGCCGTTACCAGCTCTTGCTCCGGCATGTGACGGTTGGTCCGTATCCACTGTTTGAATTCCTTCACCCTCATCTTGAACTTCTTCGCGCTCGTTTTGCGTTTGAGGCGATATTTGCCGCTCTTCCCCTTCCCCCAGTAGTGGGTAAATCCCAGGAAGTCGAACGTTTGCGGCTTCTTCCGTCCCAGATGCTTGCACGCTGTCTCCGCCCCTCTGCCAAAGCGGATGATCTTCGTCTTCTCCTCGGCGATCTCCAGCTTGAACTTCTTCAGGCGACCGATGAGCGCGGCGTAGAAACATTCCGCGTCCTCCTTGTATTCAAAACAGCATACAAAGTCGTCCGCGAAACGCACCATTCCGGCGTATCCCCTGCAGCCGCGTTTTACGGCGATCTCGAACCACAAGTCCAGCGCGTAGTGCAGATACACGTTTCCGAGTAACGGCGAGATGAGTCCCCCTTGCGGCGTTCCTTCGTCGGTTTTCTCGTACACGCCGTTTTCCATGATTCCCGCTTTCAGAAATCGCTGGATATACAGCAGGATGTTCGGATCGGCAATTCGCTCTTTCAGGAACCTCATGAGCCACTCGTGATCGACGTGGTTAAAGAATCCGCGAATATCCGCATCCACCACGTAGTGAACCGGATTCCGCATGATGATGCGGTCCAATGCCCGCAATGCGTCGTGTTGTCCTCGTCCCGGGCGAAATCCGTAGGAGAAGGGCAGGAAGTCCTGCTCGTAGATGGCCTGCAGAATCTTGTTCATCCCGCGTTGCACAATCTTGTCCTCGTAGGCTGGAATGCCCAGTGGTCTTTTGCTCTTCTCGTCCTTTGGAATGTGCGTTCTCCGCGATGCCTGCGGTCGGTAGCCCTTGCGCTTCAGTCTCGCCACGAGATCGTCCAGATTGGCCTCCAGGTTGGCCTCATAGGCCGCTTTCGTCACCTGATCGACTCCCGTCGCCTTGTTTGCGGGGAGTTCCAGATGACAGTCCCACAGCATTTGCTTGTTCAGCAGATGGGCTAGCGAAGTAAAGCGTTCCTTCGGTTTTGCTTTCGCAACTTCTGCTATTCTTGCCAATTTTGTTTCCATCTCTGTCCTACCTCTGCGTGTAGTGGATGTGTCCTTACCAAGATCGGCGTCGTGTAGCTGCCTTCCCTCCACCAACATTACATCGGCTTCCTCGGTACTATTCAGCTATCCGACTCCCTGCGCACCGTTTGGCGTTCTCCCTTTTGATCGGTTGTTCGCCATACTCCGTGACTTTTCCTAAACAGTACTCCGTCATGAAGAGCCGCAGGGCCTCCCGAGTTCCCGTGTAGTCATTGGTCAGCATGCCTGGCTCGTCGACTCCGGGGATGTCGGCCTGGCTCGCCATTTCCCGCCAGTACCGATGTTGCCTTCCGGCTGTCCAAATCCGTCGGCCCTCCCGATGTTCATCATTTCGGAGCTCTGTCACCTTCAGGCCTACTGCCTAACTGTCTACGCTTGGCACTCAACATTACTGTTGACAGCCCAAGACTCGCTATTGGCGGCGCGGCTGCACGCCTTACCAAGCAGGGTTCCCACCTGCTAAACTACACGACCTTGCTCGGTCGCTCTGGACATGGATGACCGTTAAAATTTGCATTTCGGCCAAAATCCGTTCTAGTGGACACTGATGACCGTCAAAAATCCTCACGATGTGACAATTGGGTAAATTTCAAGATTGATAAAATATGTGGAACGATGAATTATCGTGCTGTATAATGTTGGAAAATGTTTTTACTACTGTCATCCTTGCCAGATTCCGCCGCCGTGGGGACGACGCCTCATCGCGACCATTGAACATGCTCGAATCGATCCATGTTTCATGGAGGGAAACGGATGTATATTGCCCATATCCGGGAATCGGACCACTCCGTCCAAACCGTCAGGAGACATTTGCTGGAAACCAAACAGTTAGCCGAGTCATTTGGTGCGAAAATCGGCGTCCGGCATTTATCGGGTCTCGCCGCAATGCTGCACGACATGGGAAAATATACCAAAGCATTCCGGGCGTACCTCATACAGGCTGTACGTAATCCGGACGCGCCACCGCGCAGAGGAAGCGTGGATCATTCCACCGCGGGTGGAAAGCTCCTTTTCGAACTATTTCACAACGACAACTCTAACCCTTATTTGGCGGTACTGGCGGAAGTGATAGGCAACGCCATCATTTCCCATCATTCCTACTTGCATGATTTTGTGTCCCCGGCAAACACATCACCCTTTTTGCAGCGTGTACGTGATAAGGTTGACATACCCGAATATGAACAGGCAAAACACCGATTTTTCAGCAATGTCATGGACGAAACTTCATTCCGCAAATACGCTGAAGCGGCCGCAGCAGAACTCCAGGCGTTTTTGCAGCGTACAAATACGGAAACGACAGAAAGCAAGCTGTTATTTTTGACAAAGTTCATCTTCAGTACCCTTATTGACGCTGACAGAACCAATACGAGCAAGTTTGAAGAAGAGGAAAGCATTTCCCGTTCATATGATCACATCTCTTTGATGGAAGCCTGTTACACCAGATTAATAAATAAACTTTCCACTTTCCAGCCAACCAATGAACGGGAGGCTGTCATCCACAAACTGCGCGGACAAATGTCCGAGCAATGTGAACGCCACGCTCTCGAACGCCCGTCAGGTATTTACACTTTGTCCATTCCGACCGGCGGCGGCAAAACGCTCGCCAGTTTTCGTTATGCGCTCAAACACGCCATCGCCACAGGCAAAAAACGGATCGTTTACATTATCCCCTACACCACCATCATCGAACAAAACGCAGATGAATTGCGTCGTCTCATCGCAGACGACGAACATTTGCTGGAACACCACTCCAATCTCGTGGACGATATGGACGACGATGAAGCGCTTGACGGCCGTGTAACCTTCCGGCAAAAAATGAAATTGGCCAAAGACAACTGGGATGTTCCCATCGTGATGACGACAATGGTGCAGTTCCTTAACGCTTTTTATGCGTACGGAACGCGCAATATCCGCCGACTGCATAATTTGTGTGAAGCGGTCATCATTTTCGACGAGGTGCAAAAAGTCCCGCTCCACTGCGTCTCGCTTTTTAACAGGGCGCTCAACTTTCTAAAAACGTACGGTCAATCTTCCCTGATACTGTGCACCGCCACCCAACCTGCATTGGACTATGTCGAACACAAACTGGCCATCAACGCCGAAGGGGAAATGATTTCCCACCTTGAGGAATTAATTCAGGCTTTCGAACGTGTCCGGGTCATTGACCGGGCTACCGATGAAACATTTACGACGGAAAAACTTTGCCATTTCGTCAAGGCAAAACTGCTCGAAGTGCGCAGCGTGCTGGTCATTCTGAATACGAAATCGGTTGTGCGCAAACTTTACCAACGTCTGACGGAATCGAGTGATAAACAGTCCGTACCAGTGTACCATTTGAGTACGGCCATGTGTCCGGCGCACCGCAAACATATCTTGGAAATCGTCAAAAAGCATCTCCACAATGGCAAACCGGTCGTTTGCGTCAGCACACAACTGATCGAGGCGGGGGTGGATGTCAGTTTCGACTGCGTGATCCGATCGTTGGCAGGGCTGGATTCCATTGCGCAGGCGGCCGGACGATGCAACAGACACGGACGAAACGGAATTCAAGACGTCTATGTCATCGACCATATGGAAGAAGATCTTGGCCATCTGGAAGAAGTTCGCGAAGGAAAAGAAGTGGCAAGAAAAATATTGATCGACTTGAAATTGGACGGGTCCGCCTACGGCGGAAAACTGTTGTCACAGCAGGCAATGGAACGGTATTTCACAGAGTTTTACGACAAGTGCAAAGGCCGTCTGGACTATTTCATCAACGATTTGCGGCAATCCATGATCACTTTGCTTATGTCAAGAAAAAAAGATCATCCTTACGCCAATTCCTACAAAATCCTGCATGGTACCTTACCATTGTATCTCGTGAACAGCTACGGAACTGCGGCGGAATATTTTCACGTTATCGAAAACGACACCAAAACGGTACTCGTCCCATATGAAAGAGGAAAGGAAATCATCGCCAGGTTGAACGGATATGAAACCATTGCGGATCTCACCCAAACGCTTAGGCAAGCCCAACAGTATGCGGTTCAGTTATACCCCCACGAGTGGCAGCGTCTGGATCAAAGCAAGGGACTGGTCACTCTACTTGATGGAAACCTGTATGCGTTGAAAGAGAGTGCCTACAGTAAGGAATACGGCGTATTGGTTGACAATGACGGAAAAATGGAGACCGCTTTGTTTTGACAAGCAAATACGGGAAGAACCTGCCCGCCGAAGCGGACAGGTCTTCCCTTTGTCACATCCAAAACACTCACTATACTTTTCAATCCGCGCTGCATGCAGCGACAGTTTATTATATCATATTTCCATTCTCGTCGGGGACCTCCATTAATTTTCGTATACTAAGTTTTTTTAATGTTTACAAAGTATGTGCATTTAATATATAATCTTCCTAGTTATCAGAAAATTTATTTAATTTGTTATTTTCAGTTCCAGGAGGTGAATTCATGAGAAACGTCATCGAATTTACTGTCTCCGGCGCGTACGCTCTGTTCACCGATCCACTTACCAAGCTAGGCGGCGAAAAGTTGACATACCAAGTGCCCACATACCAGGCATTAAAGGGTATCGCAGAATCGATCTACTGGAAGCCGACGATCCAGATTTACATCGATGCCGTCCGGATCATGAAACCGATCCGCATGGAATCGAAAGGGGTCAGGCCGATCGAATACGGCGGAGGCAACACGCTGGCCCACTACACGTATTTGCGGGACGTGGAATACCAGGTGCGTGCATACTTCGAATTCAACATGAACCGTCCGGACCTGGCTTTCGACCGCAACGAGCACAAACATTACAGCATCATGAAACGATCGCTGCGCGCCGGGGGCAGACGGGACATCTTCCTCGGCACCCGCGAATGCCAGGGATATGTGGAACCGTGCGTTTTCGGCGAAGGAGAAGGTTTTTACGACAACTACGGGGAACTGCATCTCGGCACGATGGTCCATGGTATCAATTACCCTGACGAAACCGGCCGCGACACGCTGGAAGTGCGTCTGTGGAATCCGGTCATGAAAAACGGAATCATTCAATTTATTCGGCCGGAACAATGCGAAATCGTTCGTCCCGTTGCCGACATGAAGCCCAAACACTTCGACACATCGAACGTTCAGCCTGCGGAAATGCTGGAACAACTCATTGAGGGGGGGAGTCCATGAGTTGGCTGCTGAATTTGTACGAAACGTACGAAGCAAACCTCAACCGCGTCGGAAAACCCGAAATGAAGCGAAACGGGGAATCGTACACGTTGCTTCCGATTTGCCACACGACACAAACGGCTCACATCGAAGTCGTGGTGACGCAAGACGGATTGTTTCACTCCGCCACTGTGGTCGAGTCCAACGCCAATACCCTGATCCCCTGCACCGAAGATTCCGCCAATCGCGCCGGATCCAAAGTGGCCCCCTATCCGCTGCATGACAAACTCAGTTATGTGGCGGGCGACGCCGCCTCCTTCGGCGGAGAATTCAAAAAAGATAATCCATTCGAAGCCTATATCCAGCTGCTGGGAGAATGGGCGAGTTCTCCTCATGCGACGGATCACGTCAAGAGCATTTACCGCTATGTAAGCAAAAGGCAGCTGATCGCCGATCTCGTCCGGGAAAGAATATTGTTCACCGACGAGCACAATCGGTTAATTCAACAATGGGACAACACGAAGCACGCGCGACTGTCCGAAACCAGGCCGAAAATTTATTCCGTCGTCACCGGCGACATCTTTAGCGCCTTCGTCCGATTTACCGTGCGTTCGCCGCATCATCAGTATTACGTTTGGGAAGACCCGGGCATGTACGAATCGTTTATCCGTTTTTACAGCGAACGTTTGGGGGATAAGGACTGGTGCTATGTCACCGGAACTCGCCAACCTTGCACGGATAAACACGCTAACAAAATCCGCAATCCTGCCGACAAAGCCAAACTGATCTCTGCCAATGACACCAGCGGATTTACCTTCAGGGGCCGGTTCAAAACAAGTCAGGAAGCGGCCAGCATTGGTTACGATGTGTCCCAAAAAGCGCACAACGCGTTGAAATGGCTGATCAACCGCCAGGCGACCATCATCGACCAACGGGTGTTTCTCACTTGGGGAACAAATCAGCCGAACGTGCCGGATCCGCTGGAAGACCGTTTTTCGCTGGACGCCGTTGACCTGGCGGCGAAACAGATCGACACCTACACTTACGAAGATGTGGCGAAAGAATTGTCCAAATCGCTCGCGGGATATCGAAGCCAATTGAAAACGTGGAGCGACCGGATCGACGAACTGGAAAAACAGCGCATCGCCAAGGTAAACATCCTCGTGCTGGATTCAGCGACGACCGGACGGATGGCCGTGTTGTATTACCGGAACATGGACCTGCCTCTTTATTTCGACCGACTGATCCAATGGCATACTTCGTGCGTCTGGCTGCACCGGTACCGGAAAAACGACAAGGGTGAGCATGTGATGTTTGTCGGCGCCCCTTCCGTCAATGACATCGCGTTTGCCGCATACGGGCCGAAGGCCGACAGCAAGATCGTCAAGGGAATGATGATGCGCGTGCTTCCCTGCATCGTGGATGGGCACCCGGTTCCTTCAGATATCGTTGCCAACGCTGTCCGCAAAGCGTCCAATCCGGAATCCATGGAAACCTGGGAATGGGAAAAAACGTTGAGCGTCGCGTGCGCATTGGTTAATCAAAGCAGAAAGGAGAAAATCCCCGTGGCACTGGATCTCGAAAACGATAACCGCGACTATTTGTTTGGACGGCTGCTTGCGGTCGCTGATGTGCTGGAAAGGCGCGCCCTGACCTTCGAGGAAAAAAGGCCGACCAACGCCATCCGGTTCATGAACGCGTTCGCCCAACATCCGGCACGCACCTGGAAAACGATTCAACAATGCCTGCAGCCTTATCAGGCCAAGCTGGGAGCGGACGCCCATTATTTGTCGCGATTGATCGACGAAATCGGCTCCCGCATTCCCGTGTCCGAGTTTACGGACAAACCGCTGTCGGGTGTGTACCTGCTCGGTTATTACAGCCAGCGTCAGGCGTTGTACACAAGCAGCAAATCCCAACAATCCAACCAAGATGCCGCAAATGCCGGCAATTAAGGAGTGAATCGACATGACCGTATTGGATACGAAGATCGACTTTGCCGTTGTCCTGACCGTAAAAAATGCCAATCCCAACGGTGATCCGCTGAACGGCAACCGTCCGCGCCAAAACTATGACGGCCGCGGAGAAATTTCCGATGTGGCGCTGAAGCGCAAAATTCGCAACCGTTGGCTCGATATGGGAGAATCGATCTTTGTACAGTCGAACGATCGCAAAAACGACAACTTCAACAGTTTGCGCGAACGCGCCGACGCCAATCCCGAGCTGGACAAGCTGTTGAAATCCAAAAACGCCACCGCCGACGAATTCGCCCGTGTAGCTTGTCAACAGTGGCTGGACGTCCGCAGCTTCGGCCAAGTGTTCGCATTTAAAGCGGAGAAACAAGGTGGCGGCGTTTCTATCGGCATCAGGGGACCGGTATCCATTCATCCCGCGTTCAGTCTGAATCCGATCGACATTACCAGCCTGCAAATTACCAAAAGCGTCAACTCCGAACCGGGAAATACGCGCGGCTCCGACACAATGGGCATGAAGCACCGAGTGGATTCCGGAGTCTACGTTTTTTACGGAAGCGTCAACACGCAGCTCGCCGAAAAAACCGGCTTCACGCATGACGACTCCGAAAAATTGAAGCAGGCGCTGCTGACCCTGTTTGAGAATGACGCGTCGTCAGCCCGGCCGGAGGGCAGCATGGAAGTGCGCAAAGTGTTCTGGTGGAAACACAAATCTAAGCTCGGTCAATATTCTTCGGCCAAGGTGCACCGCTCGCTCCAGTACAAACCGATCGTACCCGAACCGCGGACGTTTGAAGATTACGAATTTATTGTATCACCGCTTGAAGGACTGGAAGTGGAGGTTCTGGATGGCAGGTAATGAAGAAGATCTGGAATTAGTGCTTTCCGGCATTCAGCATTTTCAGTTTTGCAAGCGGCAGTGGGCTCTTATCCATATTGAGCAGCAGTGGCTGGAAGACGCCAGAACGGTGGAAGGACATCATCTGCATCGGAAAGCAGATCAACCATTTATTCGGGAAAAGCGCGGCGACAAGCTTATCGTCCGGGGAATGCCCGTGCGGTCCAATTCGCTGGGAGTGACCGGAGTGTGCGACGTCGTTGAATTCGTCCGGGACGACAACGGTGTGCCGATCCGGGGAGCGGAAGGATTGTACACCCCGTACCCTGTCGAATACAAACGCGGGAAGCCAAAACGACACGATGCAGACGTCCTTCAGTTGGCCGCCCAGGCGCTGTGCCTAGAAGAAATGTTGATGTGCACTATTGATAAAGGGTATTTTTATTATCATGAAATCAGACAGAGAGTCGAAGTGACGCTGGATGAACCGTTGAAAACACGGGTCCGCAGCATGTTCGAAGAAATGAAGCATTATTACGTCAGAAGATATACGCCCAAAGTCAAAGCCGGTCCCCACTGCCGGCTTTGCTCCCTCCAATCTGTTTGTTTGCCAGCATTGATGCACAAACGCAGCGTCAAAAGTTACGTTGAGGGGAAAATCATGGAATGAAAAAACTGTTGAACACGCTGTATGTCACACAACCCGATATGTACATGTCGTTGGACGGCGACAATATCGTACTATCCAAAGGACAGGAGACGATCGGGAGGTTACCGCTGCACAATTTCGAATCTATTGTCGCATTTGGATATGCCGGAGCGAGTCCAGCCCTGATGGGATACTGTGCGGACAGAAATATCTCCATCGTGTTTTTGACCATGAATGGACGATTCTTGGCGAGAGTGATCGGGAGCAGCAAAGGCAACGTTGTTTTGCGAAAAAAACAATACGCAATCTCCGATGACGAAACCGAATCCGCCAAAATTGCGCGCAATTTTATCGTCGGAAAACTTTACAATCAAAAATGGATGCTGGAACGGACGACCAGGGATTATCCGTTGCGAATCGATGTCAATTTGTTTAAGGAAACTTCTCGGTATTTGTCCGACATCATCATCGAAGTGCGAACGTGCGAAAATCTAGAACGATTGCGCGGCTTGGAAGGACTTGCCGCAGTTCGATACAACAGGCTGATGGATCACATGATCTTGCAGCAAAAAGAGCATTTTTATTTTCATGAACGTTCCAAAAGACCACCGCTTGATAACGTCAACGCGATGATGTCTCTCGCATACACGCTGCTTGCCCACGACACGACTTCGGCACTCGAAGCTGTCGGTTTGGATGCCTACGTCGGTTTTCTGCATCGGGACCGTCCGGGCCGCGCTTCTCTTGCGCTCGATTTGATGGAGGAACTTCGCGGGGTGTACGCAGACAGATTTGTTTTGTCTTTGATTAATACAAAAGCCGTAAGCAAGGACGATTTCGTAACAAAAGAAAACGGTGCGGTCCTAATGAAAGACGAGGCCAGAAAAAAATTCTTGTCTGCATGGCAAACGAAGAAACAAGAACCGATCACTCATCCTTTTCTTGGCGAGAAAATTTCATGGGGGCTTGTGCCGCATGTACAAGCCTTGTTGTTGGCCAGATATTTGCGAGGCGATCTGGATGAATATCCCCCATTTTTGTGGAAATAGAGGTGGAATGTGATATGATGGTGGTGATCACATACGATGTAAATACAACGGACGCAAGCGGACAAAGACGTCTGCGTCGGGTGGCCAAAGCATGCACATCTTACGGACAGCGTGTGCAAAACTCCGTTTTTGAATGCGTCGTCGATGCGGCACAACTTGCCTCGCTGAAACTCAAATTGCTCGATATTATTGACAAAAACAAGGACAGTCTCCGTATTTACCGGTTGGGCAATCAGTACCGGAACAAAGTGGAACATTTCGGCATCAAAGAAACGTTCAATATCGAAGACCCGATCATTCTGTAGTGCGAAATTAGGTGCGAACATCAGGCGCACATGGTTTTCCTGAAAGGTTCGCACCTCAAAAATGCATTTTTCGATTTATTTTACCGAGAAAAACCAAACAAAAATGTAAGAAATGTCATATATTCACAACCTTTTTTTGTGTTTTTTGGACATTATAGTTTATTTTTTTAATGTTTTCGCTGTCGCATCCCATACGGGATGCGTGGATTGAAATACAGGTCTGATCTGGCATGTCTTTTTCACCTATCCAGTCGCATCCCATACGGGATGCGTGGATTGAAATATCTCCTTGATTCCTGAACCCAATTGCCAAACCACGTCGCATCCCATACGGGATGCGTGGATTGAAATATCCTCACAATAGAAACCTCCCAAATCACCATAAGTCGCATCCCATACGGGATGCGTGGATTGAAATCATGTTACCTCCACGCCTAACTGCCGCAGCATATAGTCGCATCCCATACGGGATGCGTGGATTGAAATCAACCAGCTCCAAATGCAATGACTTGAGGCGGCAGTCGCATCCCATACGGGATGCGTGGATTGAAATTGCCCGGTAGGCAGAAAACCGTGGAAGAGATTGAAACGTCGCATCCCATACGGGATGCGTGGATTGAAATACAACGGCCAGCCATGAGTTGATCTGGAAGGCTAGTCGCATCCCATACGGGATGCGTGGATTGAAATTCTTGTACCCAAACCGGGTCGAAACGGCTTTGTTGGCGTCGCATCCCATACGGGATGCGTGGATTGAAATATTGTCGCCAGCCGCTTTTTTCAGTTGCGAAAGCTGGTCGCATCCCATACGGGATGCGTGGATTGAAATCGATGATCCGGCCCACACTGTCCTTGACCACGCTCGAGTCGCATCCCATACGGGATGCGTGGATTGAAATTCTCAACACTTGAAAAACATTTTCGTTAGTCCAAACAGTCGCATCCCATACGGGATGCGTGGATTGAAATAGTTTTGACATTTGGAGTCACACTCCTTTCTGTTAAGTCGCATCCCATACGGGATGCGTGGATTGAAATTCGCCGAAGAGATCGGTCACCACCATACATCTACCGGTCGCATCCCATACGGGATGCGTGGATTGAAATACCAGTCCGTCCACACCTTCGCGGCTGTCAATCACCCGTCGCATCCCATACGGGATGCGTGGATTGAAATGCTGGATAGGGTGCTGGATGAATTGCGAAAAGCTGCGTCGCATCCCATACGGGATGCGTGGATTGAAATTCTCAAGTTTCAGCTGAAACAGCACGGCGTCCCGGTCGCATCCCATACGGGATGCGTGGATTGAAATTCTTACCCTTCTACGGTCTGTTGCGACAATCACATAGTCGCATCCCATACGGGATGCGTGGATTGAAATCATGCGCGCTTTTCGACTGTAGGGTCGAACAGCGCGGGTCGCATCCCATACGGGATGCGTGGATTGAAATACCCATCAGGTTGCCGCCTCCCCGAACACCGCTGGTCGCATCCCATACGGGATGCGTGGATTGAAATCTCGAGCCTGGCCGACGGCGTGCAGATCAGCCAGGTCGCATCCCATACGGGATGCGTGGATTGAAATAGCCAGTTGGCGATCTTCACGAACTCAATCGTGCCGTCGCATCCCATACGGGATGCGTGGATTGAAATTCCAATACTTTCAGATGATCGTCGATCGCCTCACGTCGCATCCCATACGGGATGCGTGGATTGAAATTCGTCGCCGTCATCGTTCCAAACCTCGTCAGCCGCCGGTCGCATCCCATACGGGATGCGTGGATTGAAATAGGCTAACTTGCGGCCTACCTTCAATCGTGATTTTTTGTCGCATCCCATACGGGATGCGTGGATTGAAATTCCACGGTCGCGATGCCCGTTTTTGCCGTAACCTGTCGCATCCCATACGGGATGCGTGGATTGAAATCGATTCAAAAAGAGCAAACACCGTATCGGTTCGAAATGTCGCATCCCATACGGGATGCGTGGATTGAAATTTCCCACACAGTGAGCGCATTCTCAATAATCATGCCGTCGCATCCCATACGGGATGCGTGGATTGAAATTCCATGTATTCGAGGACTTGTTTCACGTCTGACAGTCGCATCCCATACGGGATGCGTGGATTGAAATCCTGGTCTATATCTGGGTTTTGGTTAGGGGGCGGCGGTCGCATCCCATACGGGATGCGTGGATTGAAATTGCGGGCCGAAATCGACCTGGCGCAGCCCGTCGTCGCATCCCATACGGGATGCGTGGATTGAAATCCTATGACAAGTGGGCGGAGCGTGGGTTGCTGACGCTCGTCGCATCCCATACGGGATGCGTGGATTGAAATAGAATACCGGTGGCATCGCAGCGCTCGACTCGAAGGGTCGCATCCCATACGGGATGCGTGGATTGAAATCGGTACAACGAAAAAGGGCGGCAGAAGCTAATCGAGGTCGCATCCCATACGGGATGCGTGGATTGAAATATCCGCGGGTTCGGCCGCACCTGCAAGAGGCGCGTCGCATCCCATACGGGATGCGTGGATTGAAATAACATCCTCATGGGCGACTACTGCGACAACTACATGTCGCATCCCATACGGGATGCGTGGATTGAAATTTCGATCGTACCATCCAGACCGTAGTTCACGCGGGCGGTCGCATCCCATACGGGATGCGTGGATTGAAATAATGACTTTTCATGAGGCATCCAAAGTGTTACTGGCTGTCGCATCCCATACGGGATGCGTGGATTGAAATTCGCTATCCTTGTCGAACAGCAACCAGTTCCACCCGGGTCGCATCCCATACGGGATGCGTGGATTGAAATCTCCCGCAACCGCTCGATCTCCTGCACTGCCCATGTCGCATCCCATACGGGATGCGTGGATTGAAATCGGGACCTTACCGATCATTGGCTCAAATTATACGGTCGCATCCCATACGGGATGCGTGGATTGAAATTTTGAGGATGTCGCGGGCGACATAGTTGTACCAGTCCAGTCGCATCCCATACGGGATGCGTGGATTGAAATCAAACGTGCAACATGTGAGCGATGTAAAGCAAGGTCGCATCCCATACGGGATGCGTGGATTGAAATTTCGGTGGATACGCGGATGTATCCGGCTACTCTCGTCGCATCCCATACGGGATGCGTGGATTGAAATAGAACGTTTGGTATGGGAAGAAAACAGACGACTGGCGTCGCATCCCATACGGGATGCGTGGATTGAAATAACTGGCTTGCGGAGAAGGGTATAACGCCCGCAAGCAGTCGCATCCCATACGGGATGCGTGGATTGAAATACGGGTAAAAACGGGCAAAAATTTTGCACATTGGTCGCATCCCATACGGGATGCGTGGATTGAAATTGGCCGAGTCTGCTGCCGAGGTGGAAGCGTCCGGTAGTCGCATCCCATACGGGATGCGTGGATTGAAATCGTTTGACATCGATCGACCACTGACCAAACGGGAACTGTCGCATCCCATACGGGATGCGTGGATTGAAATCTCTGATGGGCTACTTGAAAAATGGCTGAAATGTCGCATCCCATACGGGATGCGTGGATTGAAATTAAGCTGCGGAAGCCGGTCCCCGAACGGGATCGGGTCGCATCCCATACGGGATGCGTGGATTGAAATTCTTTCGGGTCCTTTGTCGGATTCTCGAAAACAATCGTCGCATCCCATACGGGATGCGTGGATTGGATTATTTGCAAATCGCGCATTGTTCCGGATGTTCTTTTGAGACGGGACTGGCGGTGGATTCGGAGGCGGAATCGGCGGTGGAACGCAATTTTGCATTGATGTTGATTTCGGATGGATGGGACAATTTTTATTGGATGCGGCTTAGGATTTGCCGGCACATACAATGTGGGAATCGGCCTCGTCGTTCGCGCCGCCGGACATTTGGCGCGCGATCGCTTCCGTCAGCAGATATGCAATCGTCGATTCCGCTCCTTGGTTCAGATTGGGCCCGTGCTCGCCAAGACCGTCGCAGCAGCTGCCGTCTTCCGGGTCCGCCAGCAAGGCGCCGGCGTCATTTTCCCCGTAAAACCAGCCGCGGCATTTTCCGACCACGTCGGCATACAACGCGTTTCCGGTAATTTCGTAAGCTTTGGCGCAGGCGAGCGCCAGTTTCATCACATCGACCGGCTGCTGGTCCCACTGGGGTCTATGGCCCGGTGAACACCATCCCCGGTTGCCGACCGGACGAATTTGCCCCTTGCCGTTCGTCGACAAACGAATCAAAAAATCCAGGCTTTCTCTCGCGGCCGCCAGCCACTCCTGCCGCCGGAACGCCTCGTACCCGCACAACAGCCCCCACGGAATCACCGCGCCGCTGTAGGTGACCACCGGTTCAAACCAATGCCAGTCCGGTTTTCCGTGCGCGCGGTACGACTCCATCAATCTCGCGGCCGTCCATTCCGCCAGCGGCTCGAGCTGCAGCGGATAACGGCGTTGAATGAGCAGGCTCAGCGCGGCGAGCGCAAAGGACCAACCGCGCGGATGCCGCAAGTCCGGTATGCGCGCCATCGCCTTGACGAACATGTCGTGCGCCGCCAGCCGCCGATCCTCGTCCTCCAGTCGAATCAGACACAACGCGCCCGCCCACAAACACCGCCCCAGACAGTCGTCAGACGGAGTTTCTTGTTCCCTGGTCCGGTCGTAGGCGATGTTATTGTGAAAATGTCCGTCATCCTTCTGCACCCAGAGCAAAAAGGACAAATACGTATCCGCCAGTCCGGTTAATTCGTCCCGTTCTTCCTCCTGGACGAAATTCATCCATTCCAGGCACGCCCAGAGCGCCCTCGCCTGATCGTCGGTGCTGTATCCTTCCCGCCTGCGCGGAATTTTGCCCAAGCTGTGTTCCAGGATGCCGGTATCGTCGGTCAAACGCTGCAGATGTCTAAAACTGACACGATGTCGGTTCACGCTGCACCACCTCGAAAAACACCTGTAAATGCCGTCTGCCGATTTCCGGCCAGTACATCGTTTTGCCGATGTTTTCGATCCTGGTTCGCCATGATCCGAGCAGTTCCTCGTTCGTCAAAAGCGAAATGATCCGCTCCGTCCACGCCTCGGCATCGCCGTACGGAATCAGCAAATCGGAGCAGCCGGACAAGAGGTCCTGCGCATATCGGTAAGGAGTGGACAAGACCGGCCGTCCCAAACCGACCGCGTAAGCCAGAGTGCCGCTCGTAATTTGCTCCATCCCCGGATAGGGCGTCACATAAATATCGCACGCCATCAGATACTTGATCAGCTCGTCTTCTTCCATGAACCGGTCGACCATGACGACGTGGTCTTCCAGCCGGTATTCGCGGATGTGCCGGAGCAGTTCCTCGCGGTAGCTCTCTCCTTCGAATTTTTTGACTTCGGGATGGGTTTGGCCGACGATGGCGTACAGTACGTCGGGCACGCGGCGGGCGACGGCGGGGAGAATCCGCAAAATCAGCTCGATGCCTTTCCCCCGGCTCAACAAACCGAAAGTCATCATCACTTTCCGGCCGCTCCAGCCCAACTGCTGCCGGTATTGCAGCCTCCGTTCGGCCTGCGGTTCCGGCGTGCCGTGCGGAATGAAGGCGATTTTCGAGGTGGGGACGCCAAAAGCATCATGCAAGTATTGGATCGCTTTCCGATTCATGACGATGATTTTGTCGCTGTTTTCGGCAATTTCCCGCTGAACGGAACGGTACGGTTCCTCCGGATGCTCAAACACCGTGTGGAAGGTGGTGACCAGCGGTTTTTGCAAGTGCCGGACAAACGGCAAAATATGGGCGCCGGCTTCCCCGCCGAAAATGCCGAACTCGTGCTGGAGAGAAACGACGTCGACGTCCGAACGGTTGAGTTTTTCCGCCATTTTCACGTACTGTTCCCGGTCGCCGCGCACGAGCGGCCACAATCCGGGAGGATTGCCGTTGGGCTGCTCCCGCGAATCCGACATCACCACGACCGGATCGGTGCCCTGCCATCCTTTGGCTTGATGGACCGCTTTCCTCAAATGAAACGTATAGGTGGCCAGCCCGCATTTTTTCGGCAAATAGGTGCTGACATAGGCGATGCGCGTCATGCCTGCATCAGTCCGATCCGGTTCATGACCGCTTCGTGCAGCAGATGTCTGGGCCCGAGTTCGAGTCCGTGCCCGAAAATGCATCCGCTCAATTGCGCCGCATCGTGGATGACGCAGCGGTTCCACAAAATCGTTTCCGTACAGCGCACGCCGCGGCCGATGACGCAGCCGTCGCCGATGACCGCATAGGGACCGATCACGGAACGATCGCCGATCTCCACGTCTTCCCCGATCAGCACGGGCGGAACGAGCATCACGCCGCGGCCGACGCGCGAGCGTTCGCCGATCCAGATGCCGCTGCCTTGTTCTTTACCCGCAATGGGCAGCGTCCATTTGCGATTCAACAAATCCCAGTGAATTTTCCGGTATCGTTCCCGCGTCCCCATATCCATCCAATAACCGTCCAGCACCATGCCGTAGACGCCGACCTGCCGTTCGATCAGCAGGGGAAACGTCTCCCGCTCGATCGACACTTCCCGATGCGGCGGTATGTACCGCAGCACGTGCTTTTCCATCACGTATATACCGGCATTGATGCGGCGGGAAGGCGCTTCGTCCCGGCGCGGTTTTTCCACGAAACGCAAAATGCGGCCGTCTTCCCGCTGCTCAACGACACCGTAGTGGGACGGATCTTCCACTTCCGTCAGGCCGATCGTGACGGCGCCACCGTGCCGGTCATGGAAATCCATAAGCGGCTCCAGGCGAATGTCGTGCACGATGTCGGCGTTCACCGCGACGAAGCGGTCATCCAGCAGCGGTTCCGCGTTCTTGATCGCTCCGGCCGTGCCCAGGAGTTCTTGTTCCACCGCATACCGCACGGACACGCCCCACCGGGACCCGTCGCCAAAATATTCGCGAATTTGTTCCGGATAATGCTTGACGGCCATCACAAAATCGCGGACACCCTGGTTTTTGAAATGGATCAACAAATGTTCCAGCCACGGCCGTGTCGCCACCGGAGCCATCGGTTTGGGCATGTTTTCCGTCAGCGGTCTCAGTCTCGTTCCCAGTCCTCCTGCAAGCAACAGCACATTCATCCAACTTCTTCCCCCCAAAAGTGGAATAAAAAAAGAAGCATCATTCCAACTTGAGACCTTTACCCCTTTCGGCCAACAACATTCGCAATACGTCGTTCGTCAACCGTAACCACGCATTCCGGAATCTCATTGCGGACGAGGAACCTGACGGAAATCCCGTGCGGGAGCCACGCAGGCGCCTCTTTGTGTCCGGTAAAAATCTGAAGTTTAGAAAAATCCTTCTTCTCGCCGTTTACATTCATTTCGGAGGATCGCTGGAAACAAGGCTCGAGGAACGTGTACCGGCCGTCCCCGTCCCGCTTGCGCCGACGCGGTCGATGCCCGTGCCGCGCAATGGCGTTCTCATGCGAACATGCGCCGTTCCGTTTGCATACCTATGCGGGACAACCACGTTTTCATGCCGAATGCCGCGCATTCGCGTTCGCATTCCGGTGCCGTACGGTTCCGTTTGCCAACCGATACCGTGCAATTTCGCTCGCATACCGGTACCGAGCGATTTCGTTCACATACCGGTGCCGCATTCACGTTCTCACGCCGATGCCGCGCAGTGCCGTTTTTTTGAGAATCGTTCGTTCTGAGCTCCTTCAAAATCCCTCCTTTTTTTGGATCTTGTTAGCACTCGTTATGTTGTGCTGATAACTATAATAATGAAAATCGCCGCTTCTTTCAACAGCGGCGGATCAACGCATGTCGCGCTGTGGTGGATCGCGGCGCGCGGTGACGGTGGGACGGGGTCGCTATGCTCAGCGGTCCCGGGTCCTCGTGAAGCGTCATTCCCTGATCAGCCGGGCGTGGACGGCAAAGCGGGATTCATCCGAAATGGAGGTGCACGTGGACAACGTCAAGATGATGTCGTCCACCCGGAGTTCGATGTCGGTCGGATGCAGCGAGCGGGATTGCAAATCTTGCGCAAACGCGAGGTAATCGTCGTCCCCGGCAAAATCGACCCGGATGTAATCGTGGTGAATATCCGTGAAATGGACGGAAAAAATTTCCCAGCGGGTGTCCTCGTACAGCGTGTTCAGTTCAATGACGGGATGCGCGTCAAAATAATACCGGCTTTCATACTTCAACAGCGGCGTAAACATTGTGCCGTTTTTCATGTTGTGCCCGTAAACGATCAGGTGCCTGTCTGCGCCGGGACCGTTCCGGTAATCCATGAAAATGCTGCCGTTCACGTTGGGCTGGCGTTCGAATCCGCGCGTGAGGTAAAACTCGTTGTCCTCCGCCTGCACCACCGGATAGTCCACCGGTGTGTTCTCGATGCGCAGCCAGCCGACGACGTCGTCGTTCAATGCGAGCAATTCCCGGAACGACGTACGAACTTCCAAACCGTGACGCGGATCGTCCGGCCAGTGGATCGGGCTCGGCGTCGTCCGGTCCTCGTCCTCCGACGGCGAGGAAGCCGCGACGACCGGTGTCACGAATTCGGGCTGCTCGGCTGCCGCCGTTATAATGGCGTCGGAATCGTCGCCGCCGGCCGAAGCGTACAATCGCCGCGTTTTTTCCAGTTCGCTGCGGCTTTCCCAGCTGTCGACCGCGTAGGAAACGATCTGCAGGACCGAATACAGAAACACCGCGGCGGCGACGGCCATCGCGAGGCGCGTCGCAATCCGGCGCAAGGGAAACGGACGCGACGACACCCATCGCGGGAACGCGTTTCGCAGCGCATGCCAACCCCGTGATGTTTTCCATATGCGAGCCGGTTCATGCGGGTTGTTCCGTTTCCGGAGCGAAGCCGCAACATTCCGCATCCAATCGCCGGGGCGGAAACTTCTTTTGCCTCGTTCCACCCGTTTCCCTCCAGTCCGCCGCACACGTCGGGCCAAACTTCGTACGAACCGATTCCATGTACGAACATGAGCCTAATACGCGCAGGTCTCCAATAAGCAAGTTCAACTGATACGATCATTATACCGGAGCGGCGGCGGGGGTGTAAACGATTTCTCTCCCCCATGGTCCGATAAGACCGGGCTGCGCATTCGCGCATAGGATTTCATCCACGCTCATCGTTGCACGTCCGTTATCGCACTCCCGTCATCGTACGCGCGTGATCGTACGTCCGTTCTTGTACGTCCGTTATCGCACGCCCATTTTCGTACGCGGCAACGGCTGCGTATTTCCCGGTTGCACACGGGGTTTTCGGGGTTTTCATCGACGAATCGATTCGCGCGAAATTTTTTGCCTGTCCGAAAGCAGCCTGCCTTCCCTTTCAGAACTTCCCGCTCATCGCGAAATGGCCCGCTCCGCCGGTTTGGCCGCACCCGCAAGCAGCGCTTCCGAATCCGTCACAAAGCCGAAGCATTGCTTGACATTATACAGCGTGGCATCGACGCAAAAGGCGGGGGAAGTGGTGGCGCAGCAGTCCTCCAGCAAAATCGCGTCGTATCCGAGCGATACCGCGTCCATCAGCGTCGCGAAGACGCATTGATCCAAATTGACGCCGCCGAACAACAGCGTGTCGACGCCGAGGTTGCGCAGAATGCTGTCCAGCGGCGTATCCCAAAAACCGCTCATGCGATATTTGTCCACATAGATGTCCGTTTCTTCCGCATGAAGCTCCGCGACGATCGCCGCTCCCCAGCTTCCTTTTTCCAGCACGCGGGACCCGCTGCCCGGCAGCGGTTCGCCGATGCCGGTCCCTTCCCCGTCCGGATTGTATACGTGCAGCACGGACGGGCTGAGATTGAGCCGGTCCGGCCGGTTTCCCCAGTTTACCCAGACGATCGGAACGCCGTTGGCCCGCAAAACGGGCAGGAGACGGTTGAGCGGCGCCACCGGCTTCCGCGCCGGCGTGACGTCGACGCCGATGTGGCTCAGCCATCCGCCGGGAGAACAAAAATCGTTCTGCATGTCGATGACGACCATCGCCGTACGGGCGAGGTCAAAGGTGATCCGCTGAGGCTTCGCCGCAACCGTTACCGGCAGCGGCAGCGGACTCCGCCGGCAAAGATCGGCGTAATCCCTCGACACCCTCCAATGGATTCGGGAATTTCCCAACACATGCATGGCCAACACTCCTTTCGACCTCCGTCCGCGTTTCCGCCGCATTCGGACGGCCGTCGTGTATTGTCCGATCCGTTACGCCGTTCATGGCTCGCTCCGCCACGATCGGACGCAAGTCTGTTTCGTCCAATTCGTACGCATTAGGCGCTTCGGGCGCACGCTCCATCAACTCACCAGCCCGCCGCCGCGCCGTCGCTGCGCGGGTCCGCACAGCCGACGCGAATGCCGTCTTCAATCTTGATGACGTGGGCGTGACCCATGAGATCGTCCCAGGCGCCGACGGTGACCGTCCGGTGCCCGGCTTTCGCCAGGGCGTCCGCCACATCCGCGGGAATGCGCGCCTCCAGCCGCAAATCCTCGGTTTCCTCGCCCCACGTTCTGCCCCACAGCCAGCGGGGACTTTCAACCGCTTCCCGCACGGACATGCCGAAATCGATGAGGCGGGTAACGAGCGCGGTTTGCGTTTGCGGCTGTCCTTCGCCGCCCATGGTGCCGTACAACAAATACGGCTCGCCGTCGCGCAAGATCATCGCCGGCATCAAAGTATGGAACGTCCGTTTTCGCGGTTCCAGACGGTTGACATGGGCGGGATCGAGCGAAAAAAACGAGCCGCGGTTTTGCAGCAATATGCCCGTTTCCCCGGCCATCACCGCGGAACCGAATTCAAAGTACAAACTTTGAATAAACGAAACCGCATTGCCCTCGCCGTCGACGACCGCCGCATAGGCGGTGTCGCTTCCGACCGGTACGGCTCTTAGCGGAAGCGCGCGCGAAAAATCGATGTTCAGCGCCAGCCTGCGGGCATACGCTTTGTCCAGCAGCCGATCCAGCGGGATGTCGGCAAAATCGGGATCGGTCAGCACGGCGTTGCGGTCGCGAAACGCGAGCTTCAGCGTTTCGACCAGCAAATGCACATACTCGAAGGTGCCGTGCCCGATGGCGGCAAGATCGAACTGTTCCAGCACATTCAACGCCATCAGGCCGACAAATCCTTGCGAATTCGGCGGCGCCTGCAGCACCGTGTAACCGCGGTATTCGGCGAACAGCGGCGTATCCCAATTTCCTCGGTGGGAGGCGAAATCCTCGAGCGATAACTTCCCGCCGCGCTTTTTTAAGGAGGATACGATTTTCCGCGCCAATCCGCCTTTGTAAAACCCGTCGCGCCCGCCGGCGGCCAGCTCGCGCAAAGTGGCCGCCAGCGCCCGCTGCCGGAACGGTTCCGCCGCGCTCGGGGCTCGGCCGTTCGGCAAAAAAACGCGCATCGCGTCGGGGTCCGACGCCAGCGCCTGCGCGCAGGCGGCCGTATATTTGGCCTGGCTTCGGGAACACGGAAAACCGCGCTCCGCGTACTCGATCGCCGGCGCTAGCGCTTCGGCCAGCGTCAGTGTGCCGTACTCGGACAATACGGCGTCCCAGCTGTCGACGATGCCCGGCACCGTGATGGCGCTGAGCGGACCGCGGTGCGGAATCGCACCGGTTTCCGCGTACAAATCCCTGGTGATGGCGCCGCCGGAACGGCCGCTGCCGTTATAGACGCGGACGGCGCGATCCGACGCGCTGTACAAGAGCCAGAACGCGTCGCCGCCCAATCCCGTCATATGGGGATAGACGACGGCGAGGCTTGCGCTGACGGCCACCGCGGCATCGAACGCGTTGCCTCCTTTGGCCAAAATTCGGGCTCCGGCGCGGGAAGCCAAATAGTGCGGGCTGACCACCATCGTCCGGCTGCCGGCGAGATGGTTGTTCCTCGCGTTCATCTTCCGGCCCCGCCCGTCGCGACCGCGGTTTCCGAAGGGACAAGCCGCCTTTCGCCTTCGAATGAAGCCAACCAGCGAAGCAGCCGCAAGTCCTGTCCCGGCCCGGCCACCACCGACAGCCCGAGCGGCATGCCGTCCAGTTCCGCGCAGGGCAGCGTCGCCTGCGGCAGGCCGGCGAGCCCGGCGATGCAGCAAAGCTGCAGCGTTCGATTGCGCAGCCGCTCCAGTTCGCCGCCCTGCGTGTTGCAAAGCGGCGCCGGCCCCGGTGCCGTCGGAATGACGAGCAGTCCGTCCTCGCCCAACAGTTCGGCCATCCGCCGCCGGATCTCCTGCCGCTTGGCCGTCTCCCGCGCCGCGTCATACCGGCTGATGGTGCGGCTCCAGGCAAAACGTTCCGCGATCCCGGGACCGAACCGCGGCCGCACTTGTTCGATCCACCGACGATGCGTTCGCCAAATTTCGCCGCCCTGAAGAATGCGAAAGACGCGCACCCACTCTTCCAGCCCTTCTTCCGCGATGGTGATGTCCGCAGCGATGCCGCACCGTTCCGCCAAACCGGCCGCCAGCGGTTCAATCGCCTCCCTGGATGCGGGATCCATGACGGAAAACGCGTCCCGGCCGATCAATATGCGCCGGAATACGGAAACGTCGTGCAGCGCCGAAGTCGCATGCGGCTGCGATGGCGGCTGACCGCGCCGGATTCCCGCGATTTCCGCTACAGGACTCTCATCCATCGGTCGCAAATTCGACGCATCCGCTTTCTCCCGCCGTTCCGCCGTTTTCCGATCGTCCGGTTCCCCTGCCGACCCGCGCGCTTCCTTCCGCGTTTCGTTCAACAAAACGCTGCCGACTTCGAACAACAGCTTTCCGTCCCGCGCAAACCAGCCGACCGTGTCAAAACCGGGCGCCAATGGTACGACTCCGTCCATCGGCACCGCGCCGTGCGTCGGCCGAAACCCGTACACGCCGCAGTAGCTGGCCGGAATCCGGACCGACCCGCCCGTATCCGTGCCGAGGGCGAAATCGACCATGCCCGCGGCCACAGCGACGGCGGACCCGCTCGACGAGCCGCCCGGAATACGGCCCACCGCCCGGGGATTGACCGGCGTTCCGTAGTGCACGTTTTCCCCGTTCAAACTGAACATCAGTTCATCCGTTTGGGTGGTGCCGACAAGCCGGGCTCCCGCGTCGAGCAGACGCACAATCGCCGCCGCGTGGCGCTCCGCCGGAGCGTGCGTCCGTTTCCAGTCCGGACTGCCCGCTCCGGGGACATAGCCCTCGATGTCGAACACGTCTTTGACCGCAAACGTTTTGCCCCGCAGCACACCTTCTCCCGCCGGTTCCACCCGGATGTCGCTGCAGCAAAACGCGCCCCAAGGGTCCCTCATAAGCTTCCCCGCCCGATGGACGACGCGGAGCCGGCGTCCCCCCATAAACCCGTCGGTTGAACTGCGCCGACCTCCAAGTCGCCGCTTCTCCTTTTGCCGTTTCTCTCAAGGGGCAAGTCAAGGTCGTCGTCCCCCGAGCGCGTGTGCGGCTGTTGATCTGAACTGCGCACGGCCATGAAGGCGGCCATGCCGTACAACTGTGCGAACGGTTGCCCCATATCGAACAAAATCATGCGTGACCACCTCTTTTTGTCCATGTGTCACCGGTTGGTGACCTCGTTCGTCATCGGTGACGCCTTTCGCTTCACGCTTGCGATATCGAACGCGCACATTTCCAGCAGCGCTTCCGCGAGAGCGGCGGCGGTCCGGCGCAAGATTTCCTCGCCTTTTTCTTTGGTCGCCCGGGTGGCGTCGCCCGCAATGCCGCTTTCGGAAATGTCGCTCATCACCCAGGCGAAGCGGATGCCGCTCTCCAGCGTCAAAAAGCGGCAGCCCGACAAATCCGGCATTTCTTCCGCCAGCATATCGTTTTGCACCCAACCGGGCTTGATCGCCATCACCATCGACGTTTCCGCGTCGCCGCCGTGAATGCCGAATTCCTGTTCCTCGCTGCTGATCAACCCGGATGCGGGACGAAATCCGCCCGGACTGACATAAAACACCATCAGTCCGGTCCGGGCGCGAATTTCCCGCGCGGCCACATGGCACAAATCCGCGTTGCCTCCGTGGGTGTTGAAAAGGAGCAGCCGGCGGAATCCGCTTTGATGGACGCTGTCCGCAATATCGGAAATGACCGCTTGCAGCGTCGAAGCCGACAAGGACATCGTCCCCGCAAAGCCGAGATGTTCGTTGCTTTTGCCGTAAGCCAGCGGCGGGAGAAGCCACACGTTGCTGTGCGGCGGCAGCAGCTCCAGCGCCAGGGTCAGCGCGTACTCCCCGATCAGCGCATCGGTCAGCAGGGGCAGATGCGGTCCGTGCTGTTCCACCGCCCCGAGCGGCAACACGACCAACGCGTCATCCTTGCGCAGCTGTTGAACCTGCGGGGAGGTCAGCCGCGCGAGCAGCCGTTCGTCCCAGGCTTGGCCTTCGTATCTGAAAAACATCGGATCCCTCCCTCGGTTCGTTGCCCGTCCATCCTTTCATCAATGCCGGCACTCTTCCGTCAACGGCACGACGCGGACATCCGACGGGACGATTTGCCCGACAATCCTACCCAATCCTTCCGTCAATGCCCGACAATTCTTCCGTCAATGGCTGACCATCCTGCGCAGCCCTCCTGTCAATGTCCGTCCATCCTTCCGGCCGTGTCCACCCATTCTTCTGTCAAGTCCCTTTCCATCCTTCGTCAATCCTTTGCGGAAAGTCCGCTCAGCACCGCCACATCTTCCTCGTCCAGTTCCGCCGGAATCCCGGATTTGATCAGATCGGAAAAGCGTTCGTCGGGCACCATCGTCGTCAGCACATACAGCTTGCCGCTGCCGGTGTTGCGCACTTCGTGCGTATGCCCCGGAGCGACGATCAGGTAAGAACCGGGAGCAAGCGCGACGGTTTCGCCGGCAATGACCGCTTCCCCTTCGCCTTTCATGACGTAAAAGTACTCATACGCTTCCCTGTGTATATTCGGCGGCGTCTTGCCGCCTTCGTCGAAAATTTCCACCACGGACACGAACGGAACCTGCCCGCCGTCGCACAGCAGCACGAACTTGTTCGAGTCCTTTTCGGAAATTTTCATGACGGGGCAATCCGCATACGATCCCGCCAACATCACTTCGGTTTTCATCATCCCGGGCACCTCTCTCCCAAATTGGTTGCAAATGGTCGCAAAACCGCGTTCGAGCATCTGTGGAGCTGTCCCATCTTCTAATGGACATGCGTTACCGTTAGAAGCCATTTTTCGCGGTATTGCCATTCTAACGGTCACCGGTGTCCGTTAGCGCCCCGAAGACAGCTTTTTTCGAATTTTTGGGTCTTTTGTGGTCATGGATGTCCGTTAGACAATGCAAAATCGCAAAAACTCTTTGTAACGGACACCAATGTCCGTTATCCTGCCGCCTTCGTCCGTTCGCGCGATCTCCCCCAACAGTTCCGAAAATGACCGGTCGTCAAAATGACCGATCGAGGTGGTTCAGCGCCCCTCGTTTCCGGAAACGACAGGCAGGGACACATAAGAGGGGCAGGAACCTTGAAGCGCCACCGCCACCGTCGCGATTTGCAGGTTCTTCGGACCGGCGCGGTGGATGTGTACGGACGATATCCCGTTGGGATGGCGCATAAACAGCGGAAACGCGCTGCCCGTCAGCTCAAGCCGTATGGACGATCCCGCCGGCAGTTCGGCGGCAATCGGCCACATGGCGATGTCCAGCCGGAGCCATTTTTCCGTCCGCGTACAGCCGTTCGGCGACTCGATGTCCGCCCGGCCGATCGAAAGAAACCGCGAACTTCCGTCCTTCCCGACGAGCGTAAGAACGGCGACGAGGTCCGTCGGCCCCCCCGATACCTGGCACCAAATCGACGCCATCGGAGTCCCGGCGACGCGGAGGCTGTGTTCCAGCGGCGCGCTCGTGTAATTCAAGAGTTCAAACCGGTCCTCGATCACGCTGCGGTCTTCCGGCAAATACGAGTGACACGGCATCGGGAGCCTGGCGTCATATACGAACAGATCCACATGCGGTGTCTCTGCGGAAAAAGGCTCTTCCGCCATTCCGGAATGCGCCCGCACACGCTCCGAAGAATTCTCGGACGGGGAAAACGCCGGCGGCGCCATCCGGGGCAACTGCGGCGATACGGAATCCGAAGGCACAGGCGGTTTCGTCGCTGCTGCCGAAGCGGGCGGTTCCGCTGCGGTCTCCGGCGGCCAAGACGGCAGTTCATGCGTCAGCACCCCCGCATTCGAAGCCCCATTGGCCGGCTGGCCGCGGCTGTGCAAGTACCACCGCCGGTATTCCTTTCCGGTCCCCGTCGTGTCGAGAAAACGCATATCGCCGGTTTCCACCCAACGATTGCCGCCGCATTCGAAGTACCGGACGGCCGGCGCTTCCGTGAGCCCGTCATCCTGGCCTTTCAACCAGTAGTTGAACCATCTCACATGTTCGGCGAACAGGTCGCCCGCCGCGTCCGGGCCGAATCGTTCTCCTCCCGCCCGCTGTCCCCACGGGATGTGCGCCCACGGCCCGATCACGAGCCGGTGAAACACGCCGGGCTCTCTTTTTTCCTGAAGCGCCTCAAAACTCTGCAGCGTCCCGATCAGGTAATTGTCGAACCATCCCCCGATGTGCAGCGCAGGCAGCGGCCGTTCGACCGCCTGCTCCAGCCAGTTTCGACGCGCCCAGTATGCGTCGTACTCCGGATGAGCGCACCACTCGTAATATTCCGGAAAATAAACGGCGAGCACCGGATCCTCTTTGAGAAGCGGCAAGCGGTGAAGCGCTTCGTCCGGATTCCGCATCATGCGCGTGCACCAGGCTTCCGCCTCCTCGTCTCCCTTGCGGCGGGCTGTATCCCGCGCCAGCTGGTACGCCCACGGCAAAAAACTGCCGATCGCAAATCGTCCATGCGGATAAAACATCCCTCGATACAGATCCGCCGCGCACATGCCCGGCGCGATGGCCGTCAAACCGGGAGGGCGGGCGGATGCCGCGGCCCACTGCGTGCTGCCCTGGTAGGAGAAACCGTACATTCCCACCCTGCCGTTCGATCCCGGCAGGCTTGCGGCCCATTCCACCGTGTCATAACCGTCCTCGACTTCCTGCACGAACGGGGCAAACTCGCCTTCCGACACCCCCCTGCCGCGGACGTCCTGGATCACGGTGATGAATCCCTGCCGCGCAAACCAGACCGGGTGGGCGTAAGTGACCGTCGAGGCAATCGCTTTGCCGTAAGGCTGTCTCATGAGCAGAACGGGAAACGGGCCGGGTCCCGACGGACGATAAATGTCCGCGTACAGCACGGTACCGTCCCTCATGGCACAGGGCACATTGTATTCGATGTCCACACCTTCCAGCCGCACGGCAACCCCTCCTCTCCAATGGTCATGATGATCGTGCAGGCGCATCTCCATTGCGACCATCGCTTTATGCAGCGAAATCGCCAACGTGTACACCTTTGCAGTTGCCTGTCGTTGCTGCGGACAAATGCCGTATCCCCATGGCTGCTTCCGGTTCATACCGCGGAAACGCATCGCGAACACCGTTGCAGCTGCCTGTTATTGCTGCGAAAAATCCGTTGCATCCCCTGGGCTGGCCGCTTTCGATTCATGCTGCGAAGACGCCTTAGCGCCCCTTTCGCAGCTGCCGGTCATTGCGGCAAAAATTCCGTCGTATACGCCTTGTCGATATCGAGCGGCTCTTTCAACAGTCCCAAATCGAGCAGCTGATTCATCAACGTTTCCCAACGCTCCCGGGACATGTATCCGACGCCGTGCGTCTCGGCATCGAATCCGTAAACGAGCGGCTGCAGCGCCTTGGCGCTGTACTCCAGCTTATCCAGCGGCATGTCGGGATTGCTTTCCTGGATAAACGGATTGATTTCCGCCCAATTGTCCTTGTAATCGTACCAACCCTTGATCGACGCCTCCACATAGGCCTTGACCACATCGGGATGTTCCTCGATCATTTGTTCGGTCGTAAACAGCAGGTTTCCGTAAGGCATGTAGCCGGAATCCGCGTTCAGCAAATAGTCGACTTCGATGCCTTCCTGCATCATGGTGTACGGTTCCGAAGTCATGTAGCTTTGCGTCACCGACGTTTCATCCTCGATGAAGTTGACGAGCGATCCGGTGTATTTCAGCTCGATCACTTTGTCAAGGTTGTATTGTTTTTTGATGTATTCCCAAAACGCCGCGCCGCTGCCCACATACACCTTGCGTCCGTTGAGATCGTCGAAGCTGTCGATGGGCTGGCCTTTGTGAAACATCATCGCCTGCGGGTTCTTTTGGAAAATGCCGGCGATAGCGACGAGCGGGATGCCGTTTTGTCTGGCGAACAATATTTCGTCGGCCTGCCCCATGCCGAACTGCGCTTTGCCGGAAGCGACGATCTGGGTCGCCGAGATGCCGGGACCGCCCGACTGGATCATCATATCCAGCCCGGCTTCCTCGTAATATCCTTTGTACAGCGCCGCGTACTGGCCGCCGTGCTCCGCTTGGGCGAACCAGTTGGTCACCTGAGTGATGGGCGTCAAAGTTGACGGCGTTGTTCCCGTTTCATCCGCGCCGTCCGCCGTCGCGCCATTTGCCGCCGTATTGGCCGCAGATCCCGCAGGACCGCCGGACGACCCGCCTTCCTTGGAACTTCCGCACGCGCTCGTCAATAAGGCGAGCAGCATCACCGCAAGCATCCAACACCATGTTTGTCCGCGCCTGTTTGTTCTGTTCATGGTTTCCCTCCGTGACTTTGAACTTGAGACGATTGTGAACATGCGCCGGATCAACTTGATCTTGAAATGTATGTGAGCATGGGTATAACGGTTGTTGGCGTGAGCTTGAAACGTGAACATGGGGTTGGATTAAGGACTTGAAACATGTGTTTGAAAACACTGGCTTGGAACAAGAATTTGGAACTTCGGGTGATCCTGCCGCACGATCACGGCTTCATTTCCGATTCGTGCCAGGAACTCAACATGAGCCGGGAAAGCCTGTTGATCACCAGGTAAAACCCGATGCCCAATAGCGATGCGGCGAGGCCGCAGGCGAACAGGTACGGCGTCTGCAGCCGGGCGGCCGCGACGGTGACCGCGTAGCCCAGACCTCCTCTGCCGCCGCCGATGCCGGCGATGTATTCGCCGACGATCGCCCCGATCGGGGCCAGCGTACACGAAATTTTCAGTCCGGCCATCATGTACGGCAGCGCAGCCGGCAGGCGCAGCTTCCACATCGTCTGGAACTTGGAGGCGTTGTACAGGAAAAACAAGTTTTTCAAATTGTGGTCGGTGGAGTTGAGACCGATCAACGTATTGGACAGCATCGGGAAAAAGCCGATCAAAAACGCAATAATGACAATTGCGTTCATTCCCGCCCCAAACCAGATGACGATAATCGGCGCCACGGCGACGATCGGGATCGTCTGCAGGACAATCGCGTACGGATACACGCTTTTTTCGATGATTCTGGACATCGCCAGGAGGATCGCTCCGCTGACGCCGAGCACGATGCTGAGCATAAAGCCGAGAAACGCCTCCATCAAGGTCGTGGCGACGGAAACGGTCAAATTGCGGTAATTTTCCGCCGCAGCCCGCACGATGTCGCTCGGTTTCGGCAAAATGTACGGCGGTGTTCCGATCAAGGTGACGATCAACTCCCAGCCGCCGATGAACAGCACGAATGCGATCAGCGGCGGAACGAATCGGGAGAGCCATTTCCCGGGCGAGCCGAGCTTCGACGTGCTTGCCGGCGCCGGAGCGACCCGTAACGGAACGCTGCGCGCCGCGGACGAGAGATCGGCGTGCACCGCCGACAGCACTTTTTTCTCCATCGCCATACGCTCCAAAGCCTCCTTCATTTTCAAGTTGTCGGGTTCAAGTTGTCGAGAGCCTGAAAATTGCCAGGGTCCTCAAGTTGCCAAGTATGAAGTTGTCAGAAGTTATCAAAAGTTGTCGGGTGTGAAGTTGCCAAGTATATGAAATGGTCAGGTATATGCGGTCGCCAGGTTCAAGCATTTTTCAGGTTTATGCAGTTTTCAGGATCATCCATTGATCGGGTCATGGCGTCACCAGGTGAAGCTTCCCCGGATTCAGCAGCCCGAACGGATCGTTCTTCCGTTTCTGTTCCAGCATCCCCCGGATATGCGCCCGGCCGCCGCCGTCCAAAACAAACGTGTGCGGATCGAAGATGCGGACGCCTTCCGCCCGAAACCGGTCGATGATTTCATACAGGCGCCGCTTGCCGGTATACCGGACGATCGGCAGCGCGCTCGGCACCACCACACCCGCGTTTTTGATCCACTCAAAATGAAACAGCACTTCATCCCCGAACTGCGCTTTCAGGCTGCGCAGCTGATCCAGATACCGGCCGGGGGAAAAAGCGGCCTGGAGATAGGTGACCGTCGGATCGGATTTCAATGCCCACAGCGTCGTGTGATTCCAGGTAAAGTCGGACAGCCCGATCGTTTTGTGATATCTTGTTGCGGGGATCACATGGGTGACCGTTCCGCCAAACTGCTTGGTCAGGCGGGAGAGAGCCGGCCCGCTTTTTTCCTCGGTTTCCAGGAGGACGACGGACGCGCCTTGATCGTAATATTTCAAAATCGGAATGAACCATGACGGAATCGGCCATTCGCACACGCACACCAGCCGCTTGCGGATGTCGTCATCGCGGGCCAGCGCTTCGGAAAACCGCAGCGCCGTCTCGAAGTCCGCAAACTGGACGATCGACTGCATCCACTCCGTGCGGGGTGCGGTGCGCAGCGTCACCTGCACCACCACGCCGGTCGTTCCGTAACTGTGGATGTAGTGATTCAGATCGTCCCCTGTCACGGTGAGCCGCTGCGGCGTTTCTTCCATCGTGTATACGACCAGCCCCTGCACGTTTCCGTCCCACAAATTGCCCCAGGTGATCGAACCGATGCCTCCGGAGCCGCCGCTGACGAATCCGCCGACGGTCGCTTTGGCGAAAGTGCTCGGATAAATGCGCAGTTCCTGTCCGCGTTCGCGCAAGTATTTTTCCAGGGCTTTCAGGCGCACGCCGCATTGAACGGTGACCGTACCTTCGTCGATGTCCACAATTTCGGAAAGCCCGCTCAGATCCAGCACGATGCCTCCCGAAAGCGGCACGGACTGCCCATAGTTGCCGGTCCCCGCTCCGCGGACGGTCACCGGCACGCGATGTCGGCAGGCGAGCGACAGCACCGTCGCCACTTCCCGCTCTTCCCGGGGAATGACGACACACTCGGCCACTTTTCCGTCCAACTCTTCTTCCAACACCGGCGAATACCAATAGTAGTCCCTCGACAGTCTCCCGCGCGTTTCGGCGTCCAGATGCATCCTGTCGACGCCGACCGCTTCCGCGAGGTCTTTTTCCCACTGAACGGCCATGTCGATAACCTCCTTTAATTGTGGTTCAACACTTGCGATACCTGCCCGACATATCGGCTGAACTCCGCCGACGATCGGAAGGTGTCGTCTCTCGGAAAAGGAACCGGAATGTCGACGATGCCGGCGATTCGGCCGGGACGCGGCGTCATGACGACCACTTTGGTCGAGAGGTAGACGGCCTCGAAGACGTTATGGGTGATGAACAGCACGGTCATGCCGGGTTCGCGCCGCCAAATGTTCAACAGCTCCTGCTGCAAGATTTGTCTCGTGATTTCATCCAGCGCGCCGAACGGTTCATCCATCAAGAGCAGCTTCGGCTGCGAGACGAGCGCCCTGGCAATGGACACGCGCATCTTCATGCCGCCGGACAGTTCGCGCGGCAGCATTTTCGCGTAGTCCTTCAACCCGACCAATTCGAGCGCCCGCGCCGCCGCGATCCGCTGCTCCTTTTTCGGGACCTTGCGCAACGACAGCGGCAGCATCACGTTCGTTTCCACCGAACTCCAGGGCATCAGCGTATGTTCCTGGAACACGAAGGCGATCTCGTTGCGTTTGCGCGCCTCGTGCGGATGCGTGCCGAAGATTTCCAGTCTGCCCTCGGTGTGGGATTCCAGACCGGCGATCATTTTGAAAATCGTGGATTTACCGCAGCCCGACGGCCCGACAAAACAAAGAAACTCCCCGCCCTGCACATCCAGATCGACACCTTGCACGGCCACCGTCCCGTTCGGATACCGTTTGCTGACTCGATCCATGCGAACGAGCGCGGTTTGCTGCACGGCCGGCATGTCATTCGCCATCGGTTTGTGGGCCATCTGCCGAATAGCCCCCATGTCCTCCACCACCTGTTCGCGCGCGGTTGGCTTCGTAGCCGGCATGTTGTTCACCACCTGTTCGTGCGTTGTTTTTCCGATTGTCGGCGTCTTGTCGGCGTCGATGCCGCCCAATCATTATGTCATGTTCGTGTGAGTTATACGGCTTTTTTTGCCGTTTCTATGGACACATTATATGGATTTCGTAATTTATAGGTCAATATAACTTACACAACATTGTAATATGTTACAATTGAATGCGGATTAAGTTGTGTATAAGAACAGAATCCGGTATTTTGTGTTATTTTTTATAACATAAAATGGTTTCTATCAGAAGCGGGACGGCGCCGAGACAATGATGAAGAGGGGATGATTTTGCGGACGCATCACGTCGAAACATGGATCAAGAGGGGATATTGGGCGCGGCACATCGAGGCAATGATCAACGAGAAATGATATTGCGGGCGCGGCACGCCCCGGTATGCGGCGACGGAAATAGCGAAACCCGGCAGCGTGAATCCGTTGCCGAGTTTCGCATTTCCGGCAATTTACCGAATCGTGTACGAGTGTTGGGCCAGGTCGGGGAAGCCTGTCGGACAACGTATTGTTATGGATGTCGAGCGGAATGGTATTCCATTCCACACAAAAAAAGCGGGGCAAAAACCCCGGAATCCCATCCATGCGGCCAAGACTATTGAAAACGCCCGAAGCGGACGCATCAGCCCCTGAGAAACAACGATCCCAGCACAAGGGCGGCGAGGACGCCCCAGGCGGCGTTCAGTTGGAAATAATGCACCGCCACAAAAAAGCCCGCGGCGATCAAAAACGGCATAAAGGAAACGGGACCTTGTTCTGTTTGAAACGCGTATTTGGCGAAATCCCAAGCAAGCATGGCGAGCATGACAAAAATGACCGGCCGGACGCCGCGAATCATGCCTTGGATGTACGAATTGCCGCTCAGCTTGAGCATGACGCCGGCCAGCGCCACCATGAACAGCGCCGTCGGCAGCACGACGGCCGCGAGCGCCACCGCCGCCCCGGCGGTTCCCGCGATCTTGAAGCCGATATAAGCCGCCAGTTTGGTGGCAATCGGCCCCGGCAGCGCGTTGCCGAACGCCAGCGCCTGGCCGAACTCTTCCGAAGTCATCCAGCCGCGCCGGTCGACGACTTCATGTTCATAAAGCGGGATCGTCGACGGCCCCCCTCCGTAACCGAGCATCGTGGTGGTGAAAAAGGAAATAAAAAGATGCCATAACGACTCCAGGAACCGCATCTCCGCCACGCCTTTCCGTAAAGATTTCACCGCGTCAATGATGATCCTCCAACGGATCGTCCGCAAATGAATGGATGGATTGTCCGTCTACGATGCGACAGCCAATGATGGGTAACGATTGCCCCATCATGCGAAAAGACGGCCACCCAAGACGCGCTGCCCATGACGCGCCAACGATTGCCGCCGCCATCCCAAAACCGCAAGCTGTTGACGGCGCACGGTTCAACCGGTTTTGTCCTTTTCGATCAACCGGCGAAAAAGGAACACCACTTTCAGCTTCATCATGTCTTCCAGGCGGTTCAAGTCCATGTTCAAAATCTCCCCGGCCTTTTCCAGCCGATAGGCGACCGTATTCCGGTGAATATGCAGCGATTTCGCCACTTTGTGCACCTGGCCGTCGTGACGGATGTACGCCTCCAGCGTTTTGAGCATATCTCCCGCGTACGCTTCATCCCTGGCGGTCAACGCATGCAAAATCCGGTCGCAGTAAGCCTGCATGACCTCCTGCGGCACATGCTGAAACACCGACGCGAACTCCACCGTTTCGAACAGGACCACCGCATCTTCCAAACCGAAGCGGCGCGACAGCTGGCGCGCTTCCAGGCATTCTCGGTAAGCTTCCCGCAGCGCGCCGGGTTTCCGCTTCACACGGCTGAGAAAAAAACGCGGAGCTTTCGCAATCCCGCCGCACATCTCCCTGAGCGAGGCGCTCAATGGCGCGCCCGGATCGTCGCCGCCCGCGTCCTTCTTCAGCGAATATATGGAAAACACGCCTTCCGGCAGGTCGAAATGCTGCGCGTCGTATTTCCGCAACACGGGATGGTACCGCGCTTCCTGGCGAATTTGGCGCATGATCCGCGCGTCGGCGCCTTCTCCTTCCGCATCCTGCGTAGCCGCCAGTACACACTGGTATGGCCCGTCCGCGAACGCCATCTTTTGCGCGGCCGGATGTTCCAGCAGATGGCCGACGGACAGCTTGCCTTCCAAATAGCGAATCACCAGGGAGCCGAGCTCGTCATGCCGGGTGTGGCGAACGTATTCATCGTACCCGCGTCCGAGATGGCGGGACAAAAGCTCCGCAGCCTGGCGAAACAAACCTTCCTCCGCTTTCAGCCGGACAGGCGAGTCTGTCATGACGTAAAGGAATCCGCAGCACCCGCCGTGATGACTCAGCGGAATGCGGTACGCGGCGCCGTGTTCGCTGCGAATCCAACGGTTGGCGCTCTTCGACGGCACGCCCTTCGTCAACGCCGCCTCCGGCCATGTGCTGGTGTTGTAAAACAGCCGGCCGCTTTCCCCGACCACCGCCACGGGATATCCGAGAATGTCCTCCACCGCCGCGAACAAATTCCCGTCCGACGCGTTCCCGAGCGCGAGCCGGATCAGTTTGTTTTGTCTGTCCAAAACGGACTGCAGCTGCCTCGTGTTTCGTTCGTGTTCGGCCTGGAACAAGGCGTTCATCTGATCGGAAAACGTAAACTGGAACGGCAGTTCCAAGAGCGGAAACCCGATCCGGTCCGCCTCGTCGATCGCGCACTGCGGAATGCGTTGCCAAAAACGCCCGAGTTTGATGCCGAGGCCGACACCGCCGCGCTCATGCAGTTTCCGCATCAGGGTCGTCACTTCGCAGAGATCGTCCTTCAACAGATAGGCCGTCGTGAAAAGCAGTTCCCCCGGTTTGATCCAATCGGCAATATCGGGTGCGTCCATGATGTTGATCGAACGGATGGCGCGCCCGGTGCCGCTCTCCCCCGCCACCAGCTTCGCTTCGGACAACGGGTAAATGGACAGCGCTTCTTTCACCGTGATGTGCACGACCGTCACCCCCCAGGATACGATCATTATAAGATCGCGGGAAACGAACGTCAATATTTCATGTTATATATATGTAATATAAAATAACGCATTTATTACATTTGCATCGCATTCCGATCTGCGCCGTAACCTCCAAATGTTCGCATTCCCTTGGTCCTTGGTCCGCCATGCAGCCTCGGATCCTCCGCTCCGTTCGCCTCTCCTATTATTCGCCTCTCCTATTGTTCGCCTCTCCTATTGTCTTTTCGGGAGCCCGATGATTCTCTTGTCGCCGGCCCCGCTGCCTCGAGCTCCTTCCGCCCCTCGAGTCTTCCTTTTGAAGCTGCCCGGTATCCGCCGTCCGCTCCCGACGCGCCGATCTCTTTAAACCGCCTCTTTAAAACTTAGCCGCTTATTTTTTTGAGTTGCCGCATCCTACCACGTGTTCTATACTGGGGTAAAACTTGCCGAAATGACTGGAGAAAATCGCACCGAAAACGAAAAAACCGGAAATTGGAGACGGACGGAATCGAACCGGAACGCGGCTGCATTCGTCCAATGATTGGGGTGAACACGGATTGCCTACGGAAGCCAACACCGAGAGTGAATATCTCCGCTACATCGTAGATACAACGGATAAAAAAACGATCTTGCACAATTTGATGACGCAATACGGCAACGACGTATGGAATTTCGCCTTCAGCATGACCCGAAAATGGGAAGTCGCCGATGACATCACCCAGGATGTGTTTCTCAAGGCTTATCGCCATTTGCATACATTTCGCAGCGATTCCTCGCTGAAGACGTGGCTGCTCGCCATCGCGCGCAACACGATCAAGGATTATCATAAAGCGGCGTTCATTCGCAAAGTGACGCTGGTGGACTTCGTTCAAACCAAGGACGCGAGGCCGTCCGCAGAACAGGAAGTGATCGAGCGGTTCGCCGTGAACGAGATTTGGAAGCAGGTGCTGGAGCTTCCCGCGAAATATCGCGAAGTGTTGATCTTATACGGGCATTATCAATTATCCATGAAAGAAATAGCCCAATTGCTGGGCGTCCGCGAAGGAACCGTCAAATCGAGACTTCATCAGGCGCGTCTGAAAATCGTGCAGATGAGAGATCGCGCCGAACACGAAAGGAATTGACCGGACGCATGGATTGGAGAAAGGAATTGTCTTCGCCACCGCTGACCAAAAACGGTTTCACCGATGAACTGCGCGAAAAAATCGAAAGCCGCCTCGATGAACTCCCCGCGCGCAGCCGCGTCCCCGCCTTAATGTCTGCGGGCGCGTATGCGGCCGTCGTGTTGACGGTGCTGTTCTTCTTGGTGCAGTGGCTTCGACCGGAAGCCGGGCAGCAAGCGGAAACGATGTCCGCCGCTTCCGGCTCCAATGCAACCAACGCGCAGACGCGAGAAACCGTCGTCGATCCGACTTCCTTCCGTTCCGCGCTGCTCGTCGGCCTGCGGTCCGATCCGCTTGACGGCGATATGGAAGGCGGACCGGAACAGCGGCATCTGCCCGAATACCGCACGCTGCTGATCGCCCCCGATTCCGGTCGCGGGATCCGGGTCGTCGCGGAAGGAAGCGGGCTGCTCGTACCCTACGGACAAGTGTTCTGGAAAATCGACGCCTTGTCGGGCGCATCAGGCGACGATGAATACCAAATTTTGGCCGCCGGTCCCGCGGAAGAAGGCTACAAGGCGCCCACGTATCGCGACAGCACGGAGGGCCCCGTCATTTGGACGGAAACGGTGCTGTTTGCGGGCAACCGGTTCGTCTCTTTGGCCGAGACGGAGCAAACCCGCGGTGACGACGGACGTCTGTTCGAACGATCCGTCAGTTTGAAGGTGCGGGAACTGAAGCAGTTGGCCGCACTCGGCGCCCGCCCGGCTCTGCCGAAGCCTGAAACGCACGTTTCGCTGAACGACATTTTCGGCGAAAGAGCCGCCCTGCCGGAGGAACTGCAGCTCGCACGCGACGCGGAAGACGGCTCGCAGCCGCGGCTGAGCGAGGTCGAATGGGGAATTGTCCGCGGCCAGGGGCGATGGGCCGCGCTTGTTCAAGTTCCCGGTCCGGTCAGCGAGGCGGCCCATCGCTCACAAACCGTCGCTCCGCTGACGCTGCCCGCTTCGGTCGTGTCCCACGACACGCTCGCCGTTCCGTGGGAGGACATCGCGCGGGCGCTGCCGGGCGCCCTCGATGCGCTCACTTCCCCGACCGGAGACTTCGCGGCCGTCATGATCGACCAACGGCTGGAGATTTATCCGCTGGCCGACGGCGGCATCGGTGAAACGCCGCTGCTAGAGGTGGAGCTTGAACCGGGCGAAACGCTCGTGATGGCGCAGTGGGCGACGGACGATTATGTGCCGATCTGGATCAAATCGGCGCAAAAATATTTGCAGGAGCCATAAAATCAGGGCGGGGTATCGCCGCATGGCGCGGCGGCCCCGCCCTGGTTTTTGCGCAGTCAGATCTTCGGCGCGTTCGCTAATTTGCCTCTGCTGCGCTGCCTTTGACACTTGCCTTTGGTAAGTTGCACTTGCTTTGTTGCTCGCGATGTTTCATACGATGTTGCCGTTGCGATGCCGCCATTGGCGCGCTCTATGTTGCCGCCGCGACGATGCCCTTGTGAAGTTTGCCCTCGCGAAGTTGTCCTTGCCATGCAACATTCGCCGCGTTCCCATGCGCTATGTCGCGCCGGCTTCCTGTCCATCGACCGGATGGTCCACGTACCGGCTGTCTTTCGCTTCAATGACGGCCTGTCCCTGCGTCAAATCCGTCATCCAGGCGATAAACGCATCCGCGTCGGCCGCCGTCGGCAAACATTCCACCGATACGATGTCGGAAAACTGCGTCTCTCCGCGCAAAATGTTCCGGTTGCGCAATTCGTTTTCCACTTTGCCGTACCACGTGTAGTCGATGTGCAGCCAAACGGAGCGATGGAGCACTTTCTCCACCGGTCCGGCCGCTTCAATGGCGGCGACGGCGCCGTCCGCATACGCGCGAATCAACCCGCCCGCCCCGAGCAGGATGCCGCCGAAATACCGGGTGACGACGATGACGGTGTTTTTCAGGCCGCGGCTGCGAATCACTTCGAGAATCGGCTTGCCCGCGGTGCCGCTCGGTTCCCCGTCGTCGGACTGCTTCTGCCATTGGTCGCGCTCCCCGATGATGTAGGCGTAACAGTTGTGCGTGGCGTCCCAGTGCTCTTTGCGGATCGACTCGATGAAAGCCAGCGCTTCCTCTTCACTCTCCGCAGGCATCGCGTGGCCGATAAACCGCGACTTGCGGATGACGATCTCTTTTTTGCCCGGACCCCGCACCGTCAAATAACGCTCCAACATCGTTCACAAACCGCCCCGTCCATGCCTGGTCAGGGGGCGAGGCGCGCTTCCAGTTCGGCCTTGCGGGCTTCGAATCCGGGTTTGCCGAGCAGGGCGAACATGTTTTGTTTGTAAGCTTCCACCCCGGGCTGATCGAACGGATTGACGCCGAGCAAGTAGCCGCTGACGCCGCACGCTTTTTCAAAAAAGTAAACCAGATATCCGAACCAGTACGGGGACAGTTCCGGGATCGTCACGACCAGATTCGGCACCCCGCCGTCCGTGTGCGCCAGCAGCGTACCCTCGAACGCCTTCTTGTTGACGAAATCCACGCTGCGTCCCGACAAGAAATTGAGACCGTCCACATTGTCAGGGTCGTCGGGCACCGTCAGTTCCTCCGGCACGCGGTCGACCTGCAGCACCGTTTCAAACAGATTGCGCGTCCCTTCCTGGATAAACTGCCCCATGGAATGCAGGTCGGTGGAAAAATCGACGGAAGCCGGGTAAATGCCCTTGTGGTCCTTGCCCTCACTCTCCCCGTACAGCTGCTTCCACCATTCGGCAAAATAATGCAGCGCCGGTTCGTAATTGACGAGAATTTCCGTCGTCTTGCCTTTGCGGTACAGCGCGTTGCGCACCGCCGCGTACTGGTAGCTCGGGTTGTTGGCCAATTCCGGATCGGCAAAGGCGTCGCGCGCGTCGGCGGCGCCTTTCATCATCGCCTCGATGTCGATGCCGGCCGCCGCGATCGGCAGAAGCCCGACCGCCGTCAGCACGGAATAGCGCCCCCCGACGTCGTCGGGGATGACAAACGTTTCGTAACCTTCCGCCTCGGCCAATTTGCGCAGCGCGCCTTTGGCCTTGTCGGTCGTCGCGTACACCCGTTTTCTCGCTTCCTCTTTGCCGTATTTCGCCTCCAGCGCTTCACGGAAAATGCGGAATGCGATCGCCGGCTCCGTCGTCGTCCCGGATTTGGAAATGACGTTGATGGAAAAATCTTTGTCCTCCAAATATTGCAGCAGATGTTTCATGTAAGTGGAGCTGATGTTGTTGCCGGCAAAAAAGATTTGCGGTCCTTTCCGCTGCCCGGCCGGCAGCAAATTGTAAAACGAATGCGACAGCATTTCGATCGCCGCCCGCGCGCCGAGATAAGATCCGCCGATGCCGATCACGATCAGCGCGTCGGAGTCGGAGCGAATTTTGGCCGCGGCCTGCTGGATGCGGCGGAATTCATCGCGGTCGTAGTTGACCGGCAGATCCATCCATCCGAGAAAATCGGCGCCCGCGCCCGTTCCCTCGTGCAGTTGGTTGTGCGCCGCGCGCACCTGCGGCGCCAGATAGTCCAACTCATGGCGCCCGACGAAAGGCAGCGCCTTGCTGTAGTCAAAACGAAATGTGCTCACCGGATTTTCCTCCTCTGTTTCCTTTTCTTCCTTCGGCCCCCCATAATGCTATCGGGTCCGTCGGTTCCATCGGATCCCTTGCTTCCATCGCGTCTTCCATGATGCCAATCCCTAAGATTCCACAGGATCCGATGTTTCCATCGAATTCCATGCTTCAAGCGAATTCCGCCGCGTCTGTCGAAGGATGCAAGGCTCTACGGTTCAGTTTATTACGTTTCGCGGGTTTACACAAGTTTTGGAGACAACACTTCGCACATTAGCATACCACAGGCTTGCGGAAGGACGCCTCTATATTCCGTTGCCAAAAGCGTTATTTTGTCAAACGCCCGTCCAAAGGCATCTTTGAGCGCCGCGACACGAGGGAAAAAATGCAAGCGCCGGTCGTCACGCAGCTATCCGCGATCGATTCCCGTTGCAGCATTGCCGGGAATGCGTTTCCGGCTTCCCCCCGACATGGTAAAATAGGCGTAACGTTGAATGCGCATGAGGTGATGCCAATGAAAACGGTGGGATGGATCGGGCTGGGAACGATGGGCGAGCCGATGGCCCGCCAGCTGCTCGCAAAAGGGTTCCCGTTGATCGTGTACAACCGCACGGCAAATAAAGCGGACAAGCTGCTCGAACTCGGCGCGAAACGGGCGGACTCGCCCGGCGAAACGGCGCGCGCGGCCGATGTCGTGTTCACGATGCTGAGCGACGACCGCGTCGTGCGGGAAGCGTATTTTGGCGAAAAGGGGATATGGAGCGGCGTGCGGCAAGGGATGACGGTCATCGACTGCAGCACCGTGTCGCCGGAGCTGAGCCGTGAACTTTATCGCGAGGCCGAGGCGCGCGGCGTCCGCTTTTTGGACGCGCCGGTGACCGGCAGCCGGCCGGCCGCCGAGTCGGGAACGCTGCTCTTCATGATCGGCGGCGACGCGGAAACGGTGGAAGCCCACCGCGATTTGTTCGAGGCGATGGGACGCAAAATCGTCCATATGGGACCGGCCGGAACGGGATCGCAGACAAAATTGGCGCACAACACGATGGTCGGCATCCATATGTCCGCCTTCGCCGAAGCGCTGTCGATGGCATTAAAAGCGGGCATTCCGCCGCAAAAATTTGCGGAAGTCGTCCTGAACGGCGCCGCCGCATCGCGGCAAGCGGAACTGAAAGCGGAGCGCATGATCCGCGGCGACTACAGCGTCCAGTTCGGCCTCGGCCTGATGCTGAAAGATTTGCGCCTCGCGTCCCGCATGGCGGAACAGCTCGGTATCCGCACGCCCATGCTGGATCTGGCGCGGGAGATGTTCACTTCCGCCGACGAGTTGGGGTGGAGCGATCTGGATTTGTCCGCCGTGTTCAAATGTTACGAATCGTGGAACGGCGTTTCCCTGTCTTCCGGCGAATCCGAACCGGCTCCGCGGCAGGAAGAACGCCGCCGTTATCCGCGCATCCCCTTGAACATCCCGCTGAAACTGTCCGTCTATCAATGGGTGCAGGCGGGAAATCTTCACGGCGAGACGATCGACGGCCTTCTGCTGGACTTGTCGAATGCCGGCATGCAAATTTCATCGGACGTCAAACTCGAGCCCGACATGTTTGTCGTCGTGCATTTCCCGGACGGTTCCAGCCTGCCGCCGCTGACTGCGCGGATCATCCGCGCCGAATCCCGAGAAAACCGTTTTCATTACGGCTGCCTTTTGTCGGGGCTGCCGCTGCACACGCAAAAACAGCTGGAAACGTATATCGCGAGCCAGCTGGATTACGCCGATGCGGCAGCGGAAAAGAATTGACATTAGAGTCGAACCGCCCGACAACATTCGGTCGATATGCGAAAGGCCCGGCTTCCGCCGGGCCTTTCGCCTGTACATGACATCCTTATTAACATTCAACACACGCCGCGCGCGTCGGCCGCCGGAACTTTTATTTCAACAGCGCCTTGACCTTCGAAACGACGTTTTCGACGGTGAACCCGTATTCCGCGATCACTTTGGCGCCGGGCGCGGACGCGCCGAACCGGTTGATGCCGAGCACATCGCCCGCGTCGCCGACGTAGCGTTCCCAGCCGAGCGGATACGCCATTTCCACCGCCAGCCGCGCTTTCACATCCGGCAGGATGACCGAGTCTTTGTATTCCTGCGGCTGCCGCTCGAACAGTTCCATGCTCGGCATGCTGATCACGCGCACGTGGATGCCTTCCTCGGCCAGCGCCTTCTGCGCGGCCAGCGCGAGCTGCACTTCCGAACCGGTCGCGATGATTTGCGCCTGCGGCGCGCCGTTCGCCGCATCGGACAGCACATACGCTCCCCGGGATACGCCTTCGAACGCCTTTTCCCGCGTGCCGGGCAAAATCGGCAGGTTTTGGCGGGTCAGCACGAGCGCCACCGGGCTTTTCCGTTCGAGCATCGCATGACGCCACGCCGCGGTCGTTTCATTGCCGTCCGCCGGGCGAATGACGGTCACGCCGGGAATGACGCGCAGCGCGGGCAGCTGCTCGATCGGCTCGTGCGTCGGCCCGTCTTCTCCGACGCCGATACTGTCGTGCGTAAACACGTAAATGACGGGAAGTTCCTGAATCGCCGACAGCCGCACCGCCGGACGCAAATAATCGGAAAACACGAAAAACGTTCCCGCGAACGGCCGCAAACCTCCGTGCAGCATCATCCCGTTGGCCGCCGCCGCCATGGCGAACTCGCGCACGCCGAAGTAGATGTTGCGCCCCGCGTACTGTCCCCGACGGAACACCCCCTGATCTTTCATGTGGGTGTTGGTCGACGATTCAAGGTCGGCCGAGCCGCCCGCCAGCGCGGGCACTTTGGCGGCGAGCGCGTTCAGCGCGCGGCCGGACGCGGCGCGGGTCGCCATCGCCTTGTCTTCCGGCGAATACAGCGGCAGTTCCGCATCCCAACCTTCCGGCAGTTCTCCTTGCACCGCCTGTTCAAACTGGCGCGCCAGTTCCGGATATTGGCCGCGGTACGCTTCGAACATGTCGCGCCAACGTCGTTCGGCTTCTTCGCCGCGCTGTTTGACTTGCGCGAAATGCGCGCGCACTTCTTCCGGCACGTAAAAATCGCTTTCGTACTGCCACCCGTACGCCTGCTTGGTCAGCGCCACCTCGTCCTTGCCGAGCGGGGAGCCGTGCGGTCCGGCGTGGCCGCCTTTGCCCGCCTTGTTCGGGCTGCCGTAGCCGATGATCGTCTTGACTTCGATCAGCGTCGGCTTGGACGCATCCGCCTTGGCTTGCGCAATCGCGCGGCCGATGGCCGCAATGTCGTTGCCGTCCTCCACGCGCAAATAATTCCACCCGTAACCTTCAAACCGCTTCTGCACGTTTTCCGAAAACGCCAGATTCAGCTCGCCGTCCAGGGAAATGTCGTTGGAGTCGTACAGCACGATCAATTTGCCGAGTCCGAGATGCCCGGCCAGCGAGGCGGCTTCCCCGGAAATGCCCTCCATCAGGTCGCCGTCGCCGCAAATGACATACGTATAATGATCGATAACCGAAAAGCCGTCCCGGTTGTAAACTTGCGCCAAATGGGCTTCCGCCATCGCCATGCCGACGGCCATGGCGAACCCTTGTCCAAGCGGTCCGGTCGTCGCGTCGACGCCGGGCGTATGTCCGTATTCCGGATGGCCGGGCGTCTTGCTGCCCCATTGACGGAAGTTTTGGATTTCTTCCATCGGCAGATCGTATCCGCACAAATGCAGAAGCGCATAGAGCAGCATGGATCCGTGGCCGGCGGAAAGCACGAACCGGTCGCGGTTGATCCAGTTCGGGTTGGACGGATTGTGCGTCATGTGCTTCGTCCACAATTCGTAGGCCATCGGAGCCGCGCCCATCGGCATGCCCGGATGACCGGAGTTGGCTTTCTCGATCGCATCAATGGCCAGCGTGCGAATGGTCGTGATCGACAGTTGTTCAATAGATTGCGTCATTTCCGTAACCCATCCTTCCATTTACGATAGTTCGTTCCAAAGATTGTATCATAACCGCCCCGGTCTTGCGCATGCGTCACCGTTCGCGCGTTTCGCCGAAAGCGCGCCCGACGCCGGGCGCCCATCCGCAACAACGCGCAGGCAGCGCCGCCATCTCGGACGGACGGCGAATCAGGCAAAGGCCATTCCGACGGAAACGACTTCGCCGGCGGCCGTTCCGGCTTCATTCCGTCGAAAACCAGGCGGTCAGACGCAGGTTGATGTCTTCTTCCGTCAGCTCCGGAAACAGCCGTTCCTCCGTCACCATGTCGTACAGCCGTTCCATCGGTTCGCGCGGATCGGCCTTGCGCGCTTTGGCGTCGGAACGCAGAAGCTGCCACGTTTCCAGAATGAACGTGCGGTGCCGAATATCTTTTTTGCGGAAGAAATGGTCGATGCGCTCCAGATGGTCCATAAACTCGCTGCCGAACCGTTCTTCCAAAGCGCCGCGGAACAAGGCGATTTCCGCTTCATACATCGGGCGGGTTTTCTTGCTGTCTTTGCCGATCCACGGCGTTTCCAGCACCATCGGCAGATGGCGCAGCTGGTCGTGGTTGACAATGTAGTTCATCGCTTTGAATCCGATGTACCCGGAGCCGACCGGCGCATGGCGGTCTTTCGCCGAGCCTTTCGGATTTTTGCTGTCGTTGAGATGAATGACCGCCAGGCGGTCGAGACCGATCACCCGGTCAAACTGCTCCAGCACGCCGTCGAAATCGTTCACGATGTCGTATCCGGCGTCGTGGACGTGGCAGGTGTCGAAACAGACGCTCAGACGTTCGTTGTCTTTCACCTTGTCGATGATGCGGGCGATCTCTTCGAAACTGCGCCCGAGTTCCGTCCCTTTGCCGGCCATCGTCTCCAGCGCGATATGGACATCGGTGCCCGCCGTGCCCTCCAGCACTTCGTTCAGCCCTTCGGCGATGCGCTCAATGCCGTATTCCGGATCTTTGTCCGTATAGGCGCCCGGATGCAGCACGATGTTCTTGACGCCGAGATAATGGGTGCGCCGGATTTCCTCCTGCAAAAAATCGACCGCTAGGCGGAACGTATTGCGTTTATAGGAACCGAGATTGATAATATAGGGCGCGTGTACGACGATTTCCTCGATTCCGTGCTCCGCCATCACGGCCTTGCCTTCCGGAACATACTGCTCCTCGATCGGTTTTCTCGTCGTGTTTTGGGGCGCCCCGGTATATATCATGAATGTGCTCGAACCGTACGAAACCGCTTCGTTAGCCGCATTCAAGAGTCCCTTGTCCGAAAAAGACACATGGGAACCGATTTTCAGCATCCGTCCCGCTCCTTTACATATGCATTGCACTTATTTTACTAGAATGTAAGAAGGGTCGCAACAGATGCGGATGCGAATGCGGACTATTTGCGCAACATGAAATTGGTCGCCTATCGCCGCGAAGGTCAAACGCATGAACACGTCATCGTGCAGCTCAGACAAGCCCTCGAGCATGCGGAACATCCGCCGGAGAAGCGTGCGTGCACACGGAGCATCCGACAGAGAAACGGGCGTGCACGCGGAGCATCCGCTGGAGAAGCGGACGTGCACGCGGAACTTCCGCTGGAGACGGACGTGCACGCGGAACTTCCGCCGAAGAAGCGGGGGTGCACACGGGGGTGCACACAGAGTATCCGCCGGAGAAGCCGGTGTGAGGGAATTCATTTTGAGAACAGCTCGCCGGCAGGATGCATTTCCGCGGTTACGGAGGATGTTCGCAAAACCCCGCGCGCTTCCATCCGGATGCCTTCCGGGATACATATCCGCTGTCGCGGAAGATGTTCGCAACGGGAATCGGCGAGAAGGCGCCGGTGCCGGACGAATCGGACAAGAACATCGTTCGGCTGGCGGTGAAGCTCCAGCGTCCGATCAGACCGGGGCAAGTTTGCGAGCTGGCGGGCATATGCGCGCAGACGGCGCTGCTCCGCTTGAAGGGGCTGACGGGAGAACGCGAGTTTCCGCCCGCAGCCCGAACGGAGGAGTTACCCGCATCCGTTCATACGAGCTTTGTACGGAAAATGATCGGATGTTCCGGTGGATGTATCATGACGAACGAGCAGGTGTTTTCAGTGGATGTATGCTGAATAAGACGATCGAATGTTTGTTATTTTGGAAGCGAGTGCCGAATGGGCCCGGATAACGATACTGAAACATCGTTATCTTTTTCAGAAAACGTTTACATTGAGTATTTTACGAAAAATAGGGTGATCGGATTCGTCTTATTCGGCGGTTTTCCGCAACGGGAACAAAAATAAGGAAGATTTGATCGTCTTATTTGACAAAAGGAATGGTCCTTGGGTGGAGATGGAGATGGAGATGGAGATGGAGATGGAGATGGAGATGTGGATTCGGATGCAGTTGCGAATACGGGATGGGCCGATGGGCCGTTCGGGCCGTCGCGCCATCCAAAACACTGCTGCCGCCGCTGTGCGATGCGGGGGTGGGGCCGCTTCCACGTGACGGTTGATAGACGGTGCCGGCCGGCCGAACGGGGATCCGCGGCGGAATGTTGTTCAAGGGGCTTGTCACTTCTTCTCTTGAGATATGATCCCTCGGCCGCTGTTTCCTTGGACCACCGCCACCTTTTTCAGCTGTCCATTTCTCCGCATCCGTAACAATGTCGTCCGTTCATGGTTGTTCGGCGCTTCCATTGTACTAAAAGAAGATATTTTGGTGTTTTACAATGTTTGAAGGGGAGGCCCCGCGGTCATGCGTAGATGACTTTTGGGACAGCCCCTTCTTTGTGTTCAAGTCGCTCACACAAATTCCTGCGGATGCCTGCGTTTCAGTTCTTCGATCGCATGACCCCTTCCGCTCTGCTCGAGCCATTCGCAGTATCCTTTCAAATTGCCCTTGGCGTGGAACGGTCCGCCTTCTTTCATGACGGTCCAGAGCGGATCCGTGTCAAAGGGCATCGTCTTCATCATGTGATCGTGCCATTGCTGTAGGTAATACACCGCGTCCTTGCATACCTGCAAATGATCGTCGGCCACGTCATGCTGTTCGTGGGGGTCCTCCTTCAAATTGTACAGCATTTCGTCCGGAAACAGATGGTATCCGTCATGATAGGTGCGGATATAAATCCAGTCGCCGAACCGGACGCTGCGCTGGCAGACGTGCGCACATTGCGAAAGAACCAAAAATTCTCTTCCGCAGTCCTCTCCTCTCGTCAAAACCGGCGCGTAACTTTGCCCGTCCCAGCTCGCGCAAGGCGGCTTGCCCAGCAGTTCGGCCAGCGTGGGCAGCAAATCGAGATGGTAATGCAGCCCTCTGTCAACGTGAGGACGGGTGATCCCCGGCCAGCGGACGATCATCGGAATGTGGCAGGTGCCGTGGTCGGCCGTTCCATGTTCGCCGTAAATGCCGAGCTGGCCCTGATTTTCCCCGTGATCCGCGGTGATGATAATGACAAGATCGTCCATGACGCCCTGGCGTTCCAGCGCCGCGAACAATTGTCCGATATGCTCATCCATATAACGGATGCCGCAGTCGTAACCGTCGATCATCTTCCGCAGGCCGTCCATGTCGAGAATCTCGCCGGGATGCCGGGGATAACGCGGGTCGGTGTGATTGTTGTACATGTTGATATCGCGCGCGCTGTGCGGCCCGACTTTCCGCTTGTGCCGCTCCAGCACCTCTTCCGTGATCCATGCCGGCAGCGGATCGTTCTCGAACGGATTCCCGAAACTTTCGGGCGCGCGGTAGGGCGTATGCGGATCCCAATAATTGACGTAAAGGAACCAGTTGTCGTTCCGCGCGTTTTGTTCGATCCAGTTCAGGACGTGGGGAGTGACTTCTTCGGCGGATTCCATGCCGCATTTGCCCGAGTTGTGAATCTCGGAAAACCCCGAGTAAAACGTCCATTGCGAATGCCGTTCGGCGAACGGGCTGAACAGCACGGTTTTCAGACCGGCCGAACGCAAAAACGCGGGCAAGCTTTCCTGCGCGAGCGTATCCCGAAACCCGCGGGTGATGCCTTCGCGGCGCATGTCGGCGACGGTGCCGCCATGGCCGACGATGCCGTTATGAATCCCGAATCGGCCGGACATCAAAGCCGCGCGGGAAGGCGCGCACGGCGCGTCCGAGGTGTAGTAGTTTTCAAACCTCACCCCTTCCTTCGCGATCCGGTCGATGTTCGGCGTCGTGTTGCGGTGATAACCGTAACAGCTCATATGATCGGGGCTCAACGAATCCAGATCGAGAAACAGTATGCGCATTTTCCAATCTCCCCTTTCCAAAACGGATATTAAACACATATTCACGAAGCTGTCGATCAATTGCGGATAGCCGATCATGATGCTGCCGATGATGGGGCGGAACGGGTTGGTGATGTAGTGTACAAACGGTTGCTATAGGAATTTGACGCGCGATCCCGTTATCCTTTTACGGCTCCGTTGGTGAGCCCCTGGACGACCCGCTTCTGGAAGAAGAGGATGACCAGGACGAGCGGCACCACCGAGACGACGATGGCCGCGGAAATCGTGGACCACGGAAATTCGTATTCTCCCGGGAACATCATGATTCCGACCGGCAGCGTCCGCATGCTCGCTTCCGACATCAGCGTGAAAGCGAACAGGAACTCGTTCCAGCTGTTCACAAAGACGAGGATCGAGGCGGTGGCCATCGCCGGCGCCGCCAGCGGCAGCATGATGCGAAAGAACGCCTGCAGCCGGTTGTACCCGTCGATCAAAGCGGCTTCCTCCAGCTCTTGCGGCACCTCTTTGAACAGCGCCGACAAAATCCAGACGACCATCGGCAATGAAAAGGCGGCGTGCGTCAGCCCGAGCCCCAAAAACGTATTCAGCAGCCCGACGTCGCGCAGTCCGACGAAAATGGGCAGCACCATCGTCATCGGCGGAAACATCGAGGTCGCGATGACCAGCAGCAGGACGGCGGATTTGCCCGAAAACTTTAGCCTGGCCACCGCATAGGCGATCATGCAGGCGAACGTCAGGGAAATCACCAGGGTCAAAACCGCCACAATCAAGCTGTTCCCGTAGTACTGGTCCAGCGGCTGCTGCGTGAAAGCCGCGACGTAGTGATCCAGCGTCGGCCGCAGCGTGAACCATTTGGGCGGCATGCTGAACAGCTCGTTTTTCGGCTTCAGTGACGAGATGAACAACCAGTACAGCGGAAAAAAGGACAGCACGATCAATCCGACGACGGTTAAAAAAAACAGCGGCTTCCTCACCGAGAATGACACCGAAGTTCCTCCCACCTTAATCCGGGTCATACAAAAATTTGACGTAAATCGCGGAAATGGCGAAAATCAATACGAACATGATGATCCCCAGCGCGGATCCGTATCCCCAGTCCATGTCGATGAACGCTTTCGTGTGGATGTACATCGGCAGCGATTCGGTCGAGTTCCCCGGCCCCCCTTGGGTAAGGCCGTACATGAGATCGAAAGCCTGCAGCGCGTGCAGCGTGCGAAGCACCAGCGCCACCATGATCACGTTTCGCAGCAGCGGCAGCGTCAGCAGGAAAAAGGCCTGGACCCGGTTGGCGCCGTCGATGTTCGCCGCTTCGTAAATATCGCCGGGAATGGACTGCAATCCGCCCAAAATGATAATGGCCATGAACGACGCGGTTTTCCAGATCGCCACCGTGCATACGGCAATAAAGGCCAGCGTGGAATCCCCCAGCCAGTTGATCGGCTTGTCAATCCAGCCGAATTCCATCATCATGCCGTTGAACAAACCGTAATCGGTGTTAAACATCCACCGCCAGGTCAACGCGTTGGTGACCGTCGGGAGCGCCCAAGGGAACAAAATGGCGGCGCGAACGAGTCCCCTGAACGGGAACGTCTTGTTGGCGATCACCGCCAGAAACAGCCCGAATACGATCTCGAACAACACAGTGATGAAGGCGAACGCCAGCGTAAACCACGTGGAATTCCAAAACCGCGCATCCTGAAACGCTTGTTTGTAATTTTCCAACCCGATAAAGGGGGTGCCCAGCCAAGGCTGGGTCACCACGATTTGATGCAGGGACATCCAGAATACCCTTGCAATCGGATACAGCGTAAACAGCAGCAGAAATACCACAGGCGGAGTGATCAGCAGCAGCGCTAAGGATTTGTCGCTCCAACGCCTGGATTTTCTGACCGGTTTGTAAGCGTGCAGAGCCTGGGATGTCGGCCGCACCGCACTCTCTCCTTATTCGTTCATTTTGTCGATTTCCGTCTGCGCATCTTTCAGCGCCTGCTCGGGTTCCTTCTGACCGTTCAACACCAGATTGACTTCGGTCTGCACCGCGCGGCTGAACTGCTCATAAGCGCGCAGCGCGGGACGGCTCTTGGCCTGTTCCAGCATCGGCTGCAGTTTTTCCAGCAGCGGCTGATTGGATATGAGCTCCGGATCGCTGAACACCTGCCGTACGCTCGGGATTTTGCTCGCATTGATCGCGATGGATTTTTGCTCGCTGTCCGACAAAATCCATTTCATGACTTCGGCAGCTTCCTTCTTGTATTTCGAGTTGCTGTTGATGGCGAGCACCCATCCGCCGGTGCTCGCATGGCTTTCGAACCCTTCGGTATGCGGCAGCGGCGCGATATCGTATTTTCCGTCCACATCGGTGCCCTTCATGGCCGCGTAGTAAGAAGGCCAGTTGCGCATGAAAATGGCGTTGCCGTTGCTGAAAACGATCTGGTTGTCGTTCGGATTGGACGCCGCCACGCTGATCGGAGACACCTTGGACTCGTGAACGAGACGCTGCATCGTTTTCAGCGCTTCGATTCCTTCCGGCGTGTCGACTTTCAGCTTGCCGTCCGCATCGAATACATCGCCGCCCATCCCCCACAAAAACTCCAGCCAGTTGATGGTGGCGCCTTCAATTTTCGCGCCCTGGAAAACGTATCCGACCAAATTCGGGTTGTTTTCCTTGCTCATAATTTCCTGGGACACTTTCTCCATTTCGGACCAGGTGGTCGGAACGGACAGCTGATATTTCTCCAGCAAATCTTTCCGGTAAAAGAACACGCCGACGTCCATGTAATATTGGATGCCGTACAGTTTGCCGTCAAGATTCGCGACTTCCGTCGCGGCCGGCCAGAACCGTTTCAAATACTCGTCGTCCACGTACTCGTCGATCGGCGCGATCCATCCCGCGGACGCGAACATTTTCGGCCAGATGACATCCATGATGAACAAATCGGGCGTTTTGCTCTTGCTGTTAAACCAGGTCGAGTACCGCGTAAGCTGTTCGTTCGGAACCTGCGGCATTTCGATGTATTTGATCTGAATATCCTGGCGGGACTGATTGAACCGTTCGATCGAACGGACGACCTCCCCGGTCGGATCGAACCCCGCGGCGAACTCGATGACCACCGGCTCTTTCGCAGCGCCCGCGTCGGAATTCGACTTGCCGTCCGACGTCTGTGCTCCTCCGGTGTTTGAAGTTCCGCCCCCGGTGTTCGATGTTCCCCCTCCGCAGGCCGAAACCAAGAGCGATAGTGCCAGTGCGACAATAAGGACGACGAAAGCGCTTTTCTTCAAGTGTGCCCCTCCCTTGATGATTTTGGTCTACGCATTTATTCTGAAGAACGGGAGGATTTAAATACATGATTATTTTTGTTGATTCCTTGATATTTTTTGTTGGCTCTCCAATTGTTCGCGGTATTGGGCGGGACTCATTCCCATCGTTTTCTTGAACACGCGGCTGAAATGCTCCGGATTGAGATAACCGACTTTTTCGGCGATCTCGTACAGTTTCATGTCCGTCTTCATCCACTCGATCGCCTGCCTGATGCGGATTTTCGTCAAGTAATCGATGAAATTTTCACCGGTTTCTTTGACGAACAGTTTGCTGAGATGACTTTCGCTCACTCCGACCATCTTGCTGATCAATGTAAGGGTGATGCCGTCCCCGTAATGTTTTTCGATATACGCTTTGGCTTTCTGAAGAATGTGGTTTCCCTGGCCGCGCGACTCGTGGATTAAGGTATGCACCCGGCCGAGCAGCTCCTCCAGCTCGTCCCACAATTGTTGCAACGTGTCGCACTGCTGCAGCAGGAGAAACGGATTCGGGTACGGCTCTTCCAACTGGTCCCAACGCCGCTCGCGATGATGGAGAAGCACCCCGATTTCCCATACGAAATCCGTGAACCGGGCGCGGACTTTCTCCTCGTCGCGCCACGGCACTCCCCGATTCCGCCATTCTCCGAACTTCCGCTTCCACTCATCGGGGTTCGGGTCCGCCAACGCTTGCAAAACCGCTTTTCCCGATGCCGCAAATTCCGCCTCTTCCGCTTCCGTTGCCGTGCGGCCGAGATCATGCGCTTTCGCCGCTTCCGGAAAAAAAACTTTGCCGTAGCCGCAAAAAAACAAAAACGCCGCCAGCCGATTCGCTTCGCGATACAAATCCGCCCAAGTTCTGCCGGTATGGGGGCCTGTCGCCCCCGCGGAAACGGAGACGTTGGCAAACCTCAACAACCGTTGCCGCACGGTAGTCATCAGTTCGTTCAGGCGATTCCGGCAGTAAAGGAAGCTCCGGTTTTGCCCGAATTCCATCAACGCGGCGTACTCGCTGTCCCGCATCCTGACAATTTCCGCCGGCATGCCTTCCGCCTGCAAAGTCTGCTCCAGCGTTTGGCGGATCACGCCTCCCCGCTCCGGCGGTCCGTCACGCCGGACATCCGTGCGAATGACGACCAGCGCGCGGTTTTGTCCCGGTTGCGATACGAAGCTTTCCGATAAAGCTTCGAGCGCTTTCGGGTCGTCCTCCTCCAGCACTCGCCTCAATAAAATGTCCTTTTCACCCGTCTCCATGCCGTTCTGAAGCGGAAGACGGATCTTCCGGCTGTCGATCTTCCGGATCGCCTTCTCCAGTACCGGAACGACATGGCTTTTGTCCAGGTCGACTTTGACAATGTAATCGAACGCCCCCAACACAAAAGCTTGTCTCACCAAAGCGTAATCCTGGTATGCGCTCAGCACGATCGACACGGGCTGCGACGGTTGCGCATCCGCTGCCGGTTCGCCGTACAATTCCCGCAAAAAGTCAATCCCGCTCACGCCCGGCATTTTCATGTCCACGATCACGATGTCCAATTCCGGGTGTGATCGGACCCACTTCATGGCCTCCCGCCCGTCGGAAGCCTCGCCGACGATGTGCAGCGGCAAGCCGCTCTCGGACAGCAGGGTGCGGAGAGCGAGCCGGAACAACGGTTCATCGTCCACCAGCAGAATGCGATAAGTTTCCGCGGTTGTCGTCATGGTGATCGGTCCTCCTCCCCGGCGATTTCGTCAATTTGCGGCAAACGCACCACGACGCGGGTGCCCTCGTCTTCACGGCTGAAAATTTCCAAACCGTACGATTCGCCGTAATGCAGACGGATTCTTTGGTGGACGTTGTGAATGCCCATGCCGCTGAAGCCGTATGGTTTTGCCGGCGCAAGCAGCTCGCCGATCTCCTCCGGGTTCATGCCGACGCCGTTGTCTTCGATGACGAAGAGAAGCTGGCCATCCTGCAAAGTCCCGCTCACCCGCAGCACGCCTTGCCCGTCTTTCCGCTGCAATCCGTGCACGATCGCATTTTCCACGATCGGCTGAATCAAGAGCTTCAGCATGTATTTGTCCTCGATGCGGCTGTCGATGTCCCAGAAAACCTCGTAATTGCCGTAACGGAAACTCATGATATAAAAGTATTTGTTGAGATATTCGATCTCATCCTTCACCCGGTGCAGAGGGCCGCCCCGGTTGAAGGTCGAGGACAAGAGCCGGACGAGCGCATCCGTCATGTCCCGGATGTTCGGAACGTTGCTGATGGCCGCCATCAGCTTGATGGCGTTCAACGTGTTCAACAGGAAATGCGGGTTGATTTGCGACTGCAGCGCGCTCAATTCGGCCATCGATTTGGCGCGCTCCTGCTCCTCCTTTTCTTTCATCAGCTGATCCATTTCACGCAGCATGGTCTTGTAGCGGACACCCAGCAAAAACACTTCCATCGGCCCGGTCGGTTCGAATTCGGACAGCAGCTGGCCTTTTCTCACATTGATCATTTCTTTCACCAAATCCTTGATCGGCTTGGAAATCGTTCGCGCAAAAAACCACGAGACGATCAAAAACAGCACCATGATCGATGCGACGATCACAAAGGTGATGAGAAACACCTTTTTCAACGGGGCCGTCAAAACGGAATAGGGAATCATGTGAATCACTTTAAATCGCGTTTCCGGAGCGGTGAAAAACGTAATGAACGACTTGCTGCCGTCGACGTTCGCCGTATACTCCCCCGATTCGGACAAACTCGTCCGATACAAATACGGAGGCTGATCCGGCCAACTTTGGATGTAGAAATCCCGGTTCGCCGCAATCACCCGGCTATCCGTATCGAGGATGATGAACGCCCCCGACTCTCTCGAAGCCGAATCGAACAGATGCTGAAACAGCGTGCCGCGATAGATGAAGTACATCACTTCCACATCCGTTTGTCCCCACATGTCTTCAGGGATGGCAACGGCCGCGGTGTTCAGGTACTTGTCCTTCACATCCGGCAAATAATTAGACTGCACGCCGAACAGTTGGATTTTCCCTTCATAGGCCAACGACATGTTATACCAGATGGAGCTTCGCAGTCCTCTTTCGTCATAGGAAATCTCCGGATTGGTGCTGAAGCTGCCGCCGCCGCGGTAGAAAAAAATAACGCTGATGAGGTCGGACGTATAGTGAAAATAACTTTGCACCATATCGCGCACCAGCCGCGTTTGCACGGTATCGGGATCATCGCCCTCCGCAAGCGAGCGGGCCCGGTCGGCGGCGACAAGCAAGTCGAGATCTCTGTACATGTGTTCGGCGGTATTGATGATTTGGTTCGCTTCCCGGTCGATGCCCACCGACACTTGGCGCAGCGTCTGCAAGGTTCGCTGTGTGGACTGATCGATCAGGATCGTCTTGTAGTTTTGATACGACAACAATCCGGCAAGCAGAAGAGGCAAGCCGACAATGGTGATAAACGAGCACTGCATGACGGTCGTGATGCTCAATTTGTTCATCGCGAAAAAATGCCGGAACCGACTCAAGCCGTGATCCATCCGAGACCCCTCCAGAGCAAAGCGAGTTCAGGCCGCAACGTCGGATTCCGCGAATTTCCCGTAGGATTGCAACCTGGTAGCGCATTCAGTATACTTCGAACGTTCGCCTATACCGAGTATACGCTTGCAGAGGATTTACGCCTATACCGAATAAATGCCAAACACCGTATTTCCCCACCGTAATCAAAATGGATGTGGTCATTTTTCGGGAGTATTGTTATATTTTAGGAGTATCGATCCGATTTTCCTTTCCACACATTGATTTGGACGGGGATTCGGTTTCGGGTTGTCGATTTTGAAAAAATGGAGGGTGCACTTTGTCCAATTCTCGCATTTTGCGTCTCATCACCGGCGTGTTGGAGCTGTTTCTCGCCATCCCCGTTCTCGGCGGATTCATCATTATCAGCATGGCCTATGTGCCGCTTATGGTGATGCTCGTGCTGCACCTGGTCACGCTGATTGTTTCCAATCAGGATCGCGAGCCGCGGTACGGTTCCGTGATGGGTATCATCACGTCCGTGCTGGCCTGGATCCCGTTTCTCGGTTGGGCGCTTCACCTGATTACCGGAGCTCTTCTTCTGATTTCGGCGCTCAGGGGGTCCTCCTCGCACCATCATGGCGGGAATCATGGCGGAAATCCGTTTTCTCGGAACTAAATGTGCGCGATGGAGGCTTCTTTCATCATATCCATTTATCCACTGCGCAGAGGTGCTTGATTTCTTGGCGGGCCATGTGATAATATATCTATTGTTTCGCAGGCCCGTAGCTCAGTTGGTAGAGCAGTTGACTCTTAATCATCTGGTCGTGGGTTCGAGTCCCACCGGGCCTATCGATTTTGATGTGACAGGAAATCCCCGTCCGGCTGCCGGACGGGGATTTCGTATTTCCGCGCACATTTTCCGCCGTTGTTCCACTCGCTGTCCATTGGTGTTTCGCAATCCAAACTAGCGCCTTGCCGCATGCCCTCGGTTTAACTCGCTCTTTGCCGCACTCCTGGGTTTGTGCATCTCTGCCCGTCCATGCGCTTCGTTGCCCCGACTCGCGCCCTTTTCCGCCGCCCATTTTCCGCGCGAATGGGTAGCCGCCAAGTCCACCAACGTCCCCGTGTCATACATTGTCAATGTGTCAGATCACCATTTTGCAAAGGAGTGACACCGCGGCCATGGATTCTCTATACCCGAACATGCATGTTCCGGCGAATGTTCATGCCAACGTCAATCCGTCATATACGCTTCCCTCGTACAAACAACCATACGCCCATACCCACTGCGTTACGCCTTACGCATACTCGCCTTGCCATCACGCGCCATACCGCCACAAAATTTCGACGGAAGCAATTTTGGTGCTGTATATTTTGCTCGTCATCATTCTGCGCACGTTTCATTTTTGAAACCGGAAAAATGATTGGGAAAATAGCGGCCGAGCAAAAACCCCCGGCAAATTTGCCGGGGGTGAATCACCGCGGGTTCCGTCCGGCGATTTGGCGGGACGACGTCAAACGGTGACTTCTTCGGTGCGCTCGATTTCCAGCGGAGGGGGAATCAGCCACCCTTTTTCCTTGTTTAAGCGCAGCGCGCGCAGTCCAAGCTGGGCTTTGGCGGCATGAAATTTGGCGAAAAGGGCGGCGATATCTTCCCGGATCGCTTCTCCCATGATCGTGCTGCAGGCGACGAGCCCCATGGAAATGTCTCCCGCGGCCGTTGCGGCGATTTCCTGGTCGGAAAAACGCGCGCCCGGAGGAATCGCCTCCCATTTCTCGGAGGGGCGTTCCGGCAGCCCCGGCGGCGGCGTGATGCCGTTGTCTTTCAAAAGCTTTTCGCATTCGTTCGCTTCCTGCCGCGCCTGTTCGATGATGTCGCGCAGCAGCTGCTGAAGATCTTTGTCTCCGGCATGGTTCAGAAACGCCTGGTAATAGGAAATGGCGCTTTTCGCCTTCAACGCAAATGCCCAAATACCGGATATTTCGCCGTAATGGTAAGCGTCAAACCTTTCCCACCTTCAATGCCCCACAACATTCATGCGAAAATAAAGGCAATCTACGAAAGCAGGAGGTTGCCTTATGACTTCCCGGGAACAACGCCGTCAATTGTGGGC
>Ga0068700_100135_pt1 | contig 57102 bp, 67 predicted proteins | sample CeladaPassaD2F04_FD_62229 | JGI IMG/M metagenome (GOLD analysis project Ga0068700, IMG submission 62229) | Cellulose-adapted microbial communities from the Joint BioEnergy Institute, USA - Passage D2F04 | ecosystem: Engineered > Bioreactor > Continuous culture > Unclassified | place: USA, Joint...
GTTGCGCTCGCCGAGCGGGTGGCCGGCTCCGAAGATATGTTCGTGCAGATGATGAACGAACGGGCGCAGGAACTCGGCATGAAGAACACGCATTTCGCCAACACGAACGGTCTTCCCGCCGAAGGACATTATACGACGGCCTACGATATCGCGATCATGTCGAGAGAGCTGCTGAAGTACGAACAGATTACGAAGTTCACGGGAAAATACCAGGACTATTTGCGCCAGAATACGGAGAAACCGTTTTGGCTCGTCAACACGAACAAGCTCGTGCGGTTTTATTCCGGCGCGGACGGTCTGAAAACGGGATATACGAGCGAAGCGAAATACTGCTTGAGCGCCACCGCCAAACGCGGCAACTTTCGCGTCATCGCCGTCGTGCTCGGCGAGCCGAACGCCAAAACGCGCAACACCGAAGTGACGCGCATGTTCGACTACGCGTTTTCGCAATATGAAGTGTTCCCGATCGTGAAGGCCGGGGAATCGCTGGGCGTGCTGCCGATCGTCAAGGGGAGCGAGAAGCAGCTGGAACTGAAAGCGGACCGCACGTTCAGCGTGCTGGTGAAAAAAGGCGCCGCGTCCGGCAATCTGCGTCACGAGGTCATCTTGGACAAAGTCAAGGCGCCGCTCTCCAAAGGCCAGCCGATCGGCAAACTCGTCATCTACGCCAATGAAAAACCGCTGAAAGAGTTCGTCCTCACCTCGCCGAAGGATGTGAAGCGCGCGGGATGGTGGACGCTGTTCAGGCGGACGATGTCCCGCGCGTTGATGCTGGATTAGCGGCATGCGGATTTTCGTCGAAACGAATCCGCCGGCAATAGGCGGGAATTGTCGCAAGATGACCGGTTCCTTCTAGTTTTGTCGCCATGCAGGAAAAGCGGCGGCCGACAGCGAAAAGCAAGCAGTGGGAAACGAATGGGGAGGAGTGAAGCGGCTGATGAGCCTCAAGGTGGACATGGTCTCCGTCGGTACCACATTGGTCGTTCGGCTGAAAGGCGAGCTGGACCACCACACGTCGGAGCAGTTAAAGCAAAAACTGGAACGGGAAATTGCCGGCGGCGGCGTCGAAAATCTCGTGCTCAGCCTGAAAGAATTGACGTTTATGGACAGCTCGGGACTCGGCGTCATCCTGGGCCGGTACAAGCAAATCTCCGGTCGCGGAGGGAAGATGGTCGTCTGCGACGTCGCTCCGTCCGTGCACCGTCTGTTCGACATGTCGGGGCTGTTCAAGATTTTGCAGCTGGAACAGAACGAGAGCGACGCGCTCTTGAGTTTGGGGGTCGTATCATGAACGGGGCCAATTTCATGAAGCTGCAGTTTGCCAGCAGGTCGGAAAACGAGGCGTTTGCGCGCGTGGCGGTCGCCGCCTTCGTCGCGCAGCTGGACCCGAACATGGACGAGTTGACGGATATCAAGACCGTCGTTTCCGAAGCGGTGACCAACTCGATCATTCACGGTTACGATTCCCAACCTGACGGCGTGGTGACGATCACCGCCGTGATGGAGGGAGAGACGGTCATCATCACGGTGGAAGACCAGGGGCGCGGCATCGAAGACATCGAACAGGCGAGGCAGCCGATGTACACGTCCAGACCGGAGTTGGAACGGTCCGGCATGGGATTCACGATCATGGAAAATTTCATGGATGAAGTCGAAGTGGTGTCCACTCCCGGTCACGGCACCGCGGTGCGCATGAAAAAGCGGATCGAATCCAAAAAAGCGCTGTACAATTAGGAGCGAATGCCATGGATGTCGATTTCAGGAACGCGCCCCAACCTTATTTGGACGATGCGGAAGTGAAGCGGCTGATCGCGCTGAGCCAGTCGGGCGACATGCGCGCCCGGGACACGCTCGTCAACTGCAACATGCGGCTCGTATGGTCCGTCGTGCAGCGCTTCCTCAACCGGGGCTACGAACCGGAGGATCTGTTTCAGATCGGCTGTATCGGCCTCTTGAAATCGGTGGACAAATTCGACTTGTCCTTCGACGTGAAATTTTCCACGTACGCCGTGCCGATGATCATCGGCGAAATCCAGCGTTTTTTGCGCGACGACGGCACGGTCAAGGTCAGCCGTTCGCTAAAGGAAATGGCCAACAAAATCCGCAAGACGAAAGACGAGCTCGCCAAAACGCTCGGACGCATCCCGACCGTGAAGGAAATCGCGGAAGAGCTGCAGGTGACGCCGGAAGAAGTCGTGTTTGCTCAGGAAGCGAACAAACCGCCTTCCTCGATCCACGAAACCGTGTTCGAAAACGACGGCGATCCGATTACGCTGATGGACCAGATCGCGGACGAGTCGCAGGAAAAATGGTTCGACAAACTCGCGCTCGGCGAGGCGATCGGGACGCTGTCGGAACGCGAGCGGCTGATCGTGTATTTGCGCTATTTCAAGGACCAGACCCAGTCGGAAGTGGCGGACCGGCTCGGCATCTCGCAGGTGCAAGTTTCCCGCCTCGAAAAGAAAATCTTGAAAACGATCCGAGACCAGATCGCTCAATGAGTGTTCTGGTCTTTTTCGTGCATACTAATGGCAAAAAAGGAGTGGTCGCATGGCTTCCGCCGCTCCGGACACGCCGACGCTTTACATTCGCCTGCGAAAACGGGTGAGGATGGCGAAGGGAACGCCGATCTTGCTCGGGCGGGTGGCGCAAATCCTGATCGAACCGGAATGGGAGGAACCGCTGAAACGGATCGTGCTGCACACGCCGAATGAAACGGACGGCAATTATGTGGTGATCGACATGATGACGGTCGTCCGCAAAGTGAAGGAGCTCATTCCCCATGTGACCGTGGAACATTTCGGCGAACCGCAAACCGTCGTCGAACTGAAGGACGCTTCCGCCTCGGCCGGAAGCCGGTTCCTGCTCGTTCCGGTATGGCTGCTCCTGTTCGTCGGGTCGGGGCTCGCCATCATGAATTTTCACACCGATGTCAGCATGCAGGAAGTGCACCGCAAGCTGTTTTGGATGATCACCGGCAGGCGGGACGCGCACCCGCTGATCATGCAAATCCCGTATTCGCTCGGCGTCGGTGCGGGCATGGTCATTTTCTTCAACCGGCTGTTCCGCAAAAAGTTCAACGAGGAACCGAACCCGCTGGAGGTGGAAATGTTCATGTACGAGGAGAGCGTCCACCAATACGTCGTCAAGGACGAGTTTGACAAGCGGCAGGAGAGTGGGCGGGAATGACGGAATGGTGTCTCGCCGCGGCGGCGGCGTTCACCGGGTTGGCCGGGGGACTCGCGGTCGGCAGCGGTTTTGTCGCGTTTATCACCGTGTTGGACTTGATCCCGAGGCTGGCGCAAATCGCGCGCCTGCGGCGCACGCAGTCTTTGGAGGCGGCCGTGGTGGCGGGAGTGGTGTTCTTTACCGTGGCGGACTTTGCGGAAATGCAGTTCGGGATGTTTGCGGCCGGCGCGGGCGTCGTCGGCTTGCTGTGCGGTATGTTCGTCGGCATGCTGGCGGCGGCGCTGACGGAAGTGCTGAACGTATTTCCGATTTTGGCCAAACGGCTTCGCCTGCACGGGCACATCGCCTGGCTGCTTCTCGCGATGGTGCTCGGCAAAGTGGCGGGTTCGCTGTTTGACTGGACCGTTTTCCGCATGCTGCCGTTTTGAATCCGTTTTGATTTGCATTCATGTTCTCGCGGAAACGGGCTTTCACCCACATCACATTGACGACCAGAAAGAAGAAAGGCGGAGCGGCATGAAAACACCGAGCAAAACGACGGGAAAAGCGCGCGGCGGCGCGAAATCCGAAAACGGCAAACTCCACGTGGACCGGGAAGGCAATCTGTATAACGAGTATGAAGTGTTGACCGACGAAGAGCTGAAATGGATGAACATGGTGGCCGTTTCCCCCCGTATGGAGGACAACAAGCGCGCCCTGGAGGAACAGTTCGGGCTGAATACGAGCTTTGACGTCAAGTTTCGGGAAATGACGTTCGGCGAAAAAGCGACGGGTTTGTTGTATTTGAACGGGTTTGCCAAGGATGAGGTGCTGACGATGATCCAAATGCGCCTCTCCATGCTGGACAAAGGGGAGCTCGTTCCCCGTGCGCTGGCCAAATTGTTTGAAAAGTATATCCCGCACATTCAGGTCGAACTGGTGTCGACGATCCCGGACGCGATTTTGAAAGTGATGATGGGCGGCAGCGCGCTGTTCATCGAAGGGGAAGACCAGGCGATCGTCATGGACGTCAAGCAGTATCCCGTCCGCAGCATCGAGGAGCCGAGCCTGGAGCGGGTCGTGCGCGGCTCCCGCGACGGATTTACGGAAACGCTGCTGACCAATGTGACCCTCGTCCGCCGCAGGCTGCGCGATCCGAGGCTGAAGTTCGAAGTGACGATGGTGGGCGAACGTTCCAAGACCGAAGTGTGCATCGCCTACATTAACGACATCGCCGATCTTGACCTCGTGGAAAACGTGAAGGACAAAATCCGGAAGGTCAAGATCGACGGGATTCCGCTGGCGGACAAGCAGCTGGAAGAAATCATCATCGGCAAAAACTGGAACCCGTACCCGCAGGTGCGGTACTCCGAGCGTCCGGACGTCATCGCCAGCCATTTGCTGGAGGGCCATATCGTCGTGTTTGTCGATACGTCTCCGAGCGTGATGATTTTGCCGACGACGTTTTTCCATCTCGTGCAGCACGCGGAGGAATTCCGGCAGACGCCGTTCATGGGCACTTATTTGCGGTGGGTGCGGTTTTTCGGTATTTTCGTTTCGCTGTTTTTGCTGCCGGCCTGGCTTCTGTTCGTCATGGAACCGCAGCTGCTGCCGCGTTCGCTCGATTTTATCGGCCCGGCCGAGAAGGCGGACATTCCGCTGTTCGGGCAAATTTTGGTGGCGGAATTCGGCATCGATCTGATGCGGCTCGCGGCGGTGCACACCCCGACGCCGCTGGCGACGGCGATGGGTTTGATCGCGGCCGTGCTGATCGGCGAAATCGCGGTGAAAGTCGGTCTGTTTGTCAATGAGGTCATTTTGTACATTTCGCTCGCGGCGCTCGGCATGTTCGCGACACCCAACTACGAGCTGTCGATGGCCAACCGGGTCGTGCGCCTGCTGTTGCTCGTGGCGGTCGCGCTGTTCAAGGCGCCCGGGCTGATCGCCGGCAGCACGCTGGTCATTATCCTGCTCGCAGTGCAGCGTTCGTTTCATTCGCCGTATTTGTGGCCGTTTATCCCGTTTGACGCCAAGGCGTTTTTCACGCTGTTCATCCGCATCCCGACCGGCAGAAAATTGTACCGGCCCAGTTTGCTCAAGACCGCGGATTCCACAAGAAAACCGTCTTGACCGTTTGCATCGGGACATTGCCCCGCGGCGGCGGAACGTCCCCCGCTTCGGACGGCGGCGGCATCCGCTGCCGTACATCTTCAAATTGAAACCGACGGTCGGACCGTTTCTGACACGTAGTTGACACGGTTATTGAAACATGCCGGATGATATGTTACGTTTAAAAAAATGAAAGGAATCCACTTTTCCGCCGGATCCGCTGATCAGGATCGTCGTGGAATAGGTCGAGAGGAGAAACGAAAGTGTATTTGCATGGGACAAGCAGGATCAACGAGCGGGGGCATTTGGAAATCGGCGGATGCGACACGACGGAACTCGTTGCCCGGTTCGGCACGCCGCTGTACGTCATGGACGAAACGTATATCCGTAACCGCATGCGCGAGTATGTGCAGGCGTTTCAAAAGACGGGAATTCCGTTTCAGGTCGCTTACGCCAGCAAGGCGTTCTGCGTGATGGCGATGTGCCGCATTGCGGAGGAGGAAGGGTTGTCCCTGGACGTCGTGTCCGAGGGGGAACTTTACACCGCGCTGCAGGCCGGTTTTCCCGCGGAGCGCATCCATTTTCACGGCAACAACAAGACGCCGGCGGAAATCGAATTTGCGATCGACGCGGGGATCGGCTGTTTTGTGGTGGACAATTTCGACGAGCTTGCGCTATTGGAACATATCGCCGCGGAAAAGGCGGTGCGCGTGAAGGCTCTGCTTCGGGTAACGCCCGGCGTGGAGGCGCACACGCACGAATTCATTTCGACGGGACAGACCGATTCCAAGTTCGGTTTTGACATCGGCACCGGCGCGGCCATGCGGGCGGTGGAGGACGCCATCGGCTCGAAGCACATTCAGCTGCTCGGCCTGCACTCCCACATCGGCTCGCAAATTTTCGAGACGGAAGGATTCGCGGCGGCGATCGGAAAGCTGGCCGAGTTTTCCGGCAAAGTGAGAGAAGCGTTCGGATTCGAGTTCCGGGTCATCAACGTCGGCGGCGGATTCGGCATCCGCTACACGGAGGAAGACGCGCCTCTCAGCCCGGCCCGATATGTGGAAGCGATCGCGGAGGCGGTGCGCACGCAGTTCGGCGCGATCGGATACCCGACGCCGGAAATTTGGATCGAACCGGGACGCAGCATCGCGGGAGAAGCCGGCACCACCTTGTATACGGTGGGCACGCACAAGGACATCCCGGGCGTTCGCAAGTATATTTCCGTCGACGGCGGCATGTCCGACAACCCGAGATTTGCGCTGTACGGGGCGAAATACGAAGCGATGCTCGCCAACCGGGCGAACGATCCCGCCGAGGAAACCGTCACCGTGGCCGGCAAGGCTTGCGAAAGCGGCGACAAACTCATCGTCGACATCCGGCTGCCGAAAGCGAAGTCCGGCGACATTCTGGCGGTATCCTGCACGGGCGCGTACAACTACTCCATGGCCAGCAACTATAATCGCATCCCGCGGCCCGCGGTGGTGTTCGTCCGCGACGGACAGGCGGATATTGTCGTCGAAAGGGAGACGAGGGCCGATTTGATTGCGAAGGACGTTATTCCGGAACGGCTGCGCAAGAAGGCGGAAGTCAACCGGATCTGACCACATAAACGCGGCGGCGTTGTCGCTGCGCGATATTCGAACGGGGCGGAGGAATTCCGCTCCGTTTGTTCGTTTGTGTCGCAGCTGATGCGCTGCCGTATGCGATGTCCCGTCGAGCGTTAGGCTCTCCGCGGTGAGTGCTGCGGTCGGCCGGAATCGGGCTCGTTTCAGATCGTCGTGACGGTGGATGGGCAGCGATGGAAGCGCGGCAATTTCAAACTGTCCGATCCGCAAGGAACATTCGGGCGCCGAGTTTCGTCTAATCTTTCGCAAGATCGTCAAATGCATGCTTGTCCAAGCGACAGCTAAAGCTTCAAAAAAAAGAGTGAGCTCATTGTGTTTTTCATCTTCGAGCCGAAACAAATGAGAGAATGCGAGATCATGATTCATCGACCGGCCTATTTTTGTCGTGCGGTTATGAAAAATAGAGAAAGATTGACGCTCGTGATCGGAGAGGAAATCGGTTGAAGAAATCGTTCCGAGTATTGATGATGCTAGGTTTCATGATGGTTGTGGCTGTCAGTGTGGTGAACCATGGGAAGTGGTCAAATGGAAATAATGCCGAGCAGGGGCGCGAAAATGACCCAAACAGCGTGCCGGTGGGCCAAGCGGAAACTCCGGTAATGGATTCGTACGATGACAAGATCAAGATCGTGATCGATCCGGGACACGGCGGGGAAGACCCCGGGGCGACCGGCGCCAGCGGCTCGTATGAAAAAGATTTTACTTTGGCTGTCGCGTTGAAATTGTTCCGGTTGCTGGAGAATGAGGCGGAATTTGACGTCTATTTGACCAGGGAAGACGACCGGTTTCTGTCATCGGAAACGAGGGAGCGGACCGAGGTGGCCAATTCCATCGGTGCGGACCTTTTTATTTCGCTCCATGCCAACACGTTTACGGATCAGAGCGTATCCGGCACGGAAACGTACTATTACGATGACGAATCGAAAGTTTTGGCCGATACGATCCATCCGCATGTTGTCGAGGCGACGGGATTTCCGGACCGCGGGGTAAGACAAGAAGCGTATTTCGTTTTGAAAGACACGATGATGCCGTCCATTTTGATCGAAATCGGATATATTACGAACGAGCGGGATGAGCGGTTGATGTTGACCGAATCTTTTCAGCAGGCGGTGGCGGAGTCGATTGTGGCAGGCGTGAAGGAATATGTGGCGAACCAAATGGATTCGGTCACAGAGGAATTGCGGTTTGTGCAATGAAGCTGCCTGTGCAAAGAAGATATTTGTGCCGTGCAGCGGTCCGCACGATCGAGCCGCCATTCTTGTGAAACTGCATGAGCACATGGAAGTCGACGACTTGATGGAACTGCCGGCACCTTCGACCTACGTTGCACTTTGCAAGAAATTAGTACCTGGTTATAATATATGGTATTAAAAGTTTGTCCTGCGTGGGGAAGGAGAGCTGCTCATGCATTCCATGGCTCGCATAACGGCGATTGGAACGTATGTTCCCGAACGCGTATTGGCCAACTCGGATTTGGAAGCAATGGTGGATACGAGCGACGAATGGATCGTCCGCCGTACCGGCATCAGGGAGCGGAGGGTGGCGGGGGAAGACGAGTATACGAGCGATCTTTGCATCAAAGCGGTGGAAAATTTGACGGCGCGCTATCACAAAGACTTGACGGATGTAGACTTTATTGTCGTTTGCACGGTGACGCCGGATTATCGGTTTCCAGGCACGGCGTGCCGCATTCAGGAACGGTTCGGCATACGAAGGGCAGGGGCGGTCGATCTGAACGCGACATGCGCCGGATTCGTGTACGGTCTGCATATGGCGAATGCGTTGATCGCATCGGGAATGCACCGAAAAGTGCTCGTCGTCGCCGGAGAAACGCTGACGAAAATTACGGATTACACCGACCGCACGACTTGTATTTTGTTCGGAGACGGGGCGGGAGCGGTTTTGGTGGAAAGCGGCACGCATGAACAAGAATCCGGATTCCTCGGATTTTATCTCAATTCCAAAGGCGAAGGGGGAAAACACGTATACTGCTCGGGACTTTCCCAAAAGATGGGGGATTTGCGGCTCACCGCTACCGGAAAAATTGTTCAGAACGGCAGGGAAGTGTACAAATGGGCGGTGACCGCCGTGCCCGAAGGTATTCGCACCTTGACCGGCGACAGCGGCTGGCCGCTCGACAAGGTCGACTGGCTGATTCCGCACAGCGCCAATCTCCGCATGATCGAGTCCATCTGTGAGAAAAGCGGGTTTCCAATGGAGCGTACGCTGTACAGCGTGGAACATTTTGGAAATACCTCTTCCGCTTCCATTCCGCTTGCGCTGGATCTCGGGCTGAAAGAGGGCAGGGTCAAAACGGGGGACATTTTGCTTTTGTACGGTTTCGGAGGCGGATTGGTCGAAGCCGGAGCGCTCGTTCGTTGGGTATTGTAACGTCTTCTGCCCCCGGAGTGAAAGCATACAGAGTTGTCCGCCGAACTCCTGCAGTGTCCTGCAGTTGTGCCATTGTAGCGTTCATAGTACAATACAAGGAACACCGATTACGGACAGGAGTGGAACGCATGGTGAAACAAGCGAAAATTACGATGGAAAACGGCGCGGAAATCATCATTGATTTGTTTGAAAAAGACGCGCCGAACACGGTGGCCAATTTTGAAAAGCTGGCCAACGACGGTTTCTACGACGGACTGGTGTTTCACCGCGTGATTCCCGGTTTTGTCGCCCAAGGAGGCTGCCCTTATGGTAATGGCACGGGCGGACCGGGTTACACGATCAACTGTGAAATCAATCCGAACAAGCATGAGCGCGGATCGGTCGCGATGGCTCATGCCGGCCGAAATACGGGCGGCAGCCAGTTTTACATTTGCTATCAGCCGCAACCGCATCTCGACGGGGAACATACGGTATTCGGCAAAGTGGTCAAAGGCATGGAACATGTCGACGCGTTCCGCGGCCGTGATCGCATGAAGACCGTGACCGTCCAAGACGTGTGACCGGACCGGAGGCATACGAAGGCGAAAGCGGTCGTGGATGAAGCATGTGTGCGGCGGATCGAGCGTTGTTGCGAACGGGCGATCTGGTCAAATCGATTCGGATATAGTACAATACGTGTAAATCTGAAGTGACCTTCGGGGCGGGGTGAAATTCCCCACCGGCGGTGATCGCGCGGGCGCACTCGCGCGTCAGCCCGTGACCCGTGCCGTCCTGGCGGCGGTACGGTGGATCCGGTGAAAGTCCGGGGCCGACAGTATAGTCTGGATGGGAGAAGGTACACAATCGCGACGCAGACGGATGTCGACTTGTCGGGGGCGAATTGTCTCTCTTGCGGGATGCGGTTCCGGCTTGTTGGAGAAAGGCTGCGTATGGGCGGCGTGCGCTTGTGCGTACAATGCCGGCCTGCGCTTGCCGCTTGCCTTCATGGTAGCGTACGTGCGGCTTCCGACATGCCCGCCTTTCCGTTCGGGTCCCCATGGCTTTATTGGATGACTTTGTGTATTTTTTCACAAGTATACATTCAAGCAGGCCTTTCGAGGGACCAGACAAGCGACGGCTCAAGGGCCAAGAGGCGGTTCGCCGATCGCGGCGGCGGCCTGGAGAGGCGTTTTTTCCCCGCGGTCGTCCTTGGCTTCTGCGCGATGCGGCGTATACTCTCCCATCCCCTTTACGACGGTAAAGGGGATTTTTATTTGGCGACAACTTGGCAGATGTTGCATATGCGGTGCAATTCTTCTTGTACCGTACAAGTCCGCTTATACCGTACAAGTCCGCTTATACCGTACAAGTCCGCTTATACCGTACAAGTCCGCTTATACCGTACAAGTCCGCTTATACCGTGCAAGTCCATTTATACCGTGCAAGTCTGCTTGTGCCGTGCAAATTCGCTTGTACCGCGGGGAGAAGGGATGGAATCATACGTGATGACGGGCATTTCGGACCAAGATTATATGGAATTGGCGTTGCGCATGGCGGAACAGACGTTGGGGCAAACCGGATCGAACCCCGCGGTCGGGTGCGTCGTCGTCAACCGCGGCCGAATCGTCGGCATGGGCGCGCATTTGCGCATGGGAGAGGCGCATGCGGAAGTGCACGCGCTCGACATGGCGGGACCGGAGGCGGAGGGCGGCACGGTGTACGTGACGTTGGAGCCGTGCAGCCATCACGGACGAACGCCTCCGTGCTGCGAACGGTTGGCGCGGGAACGCGTGAAACGGGTCGTCGTCGCCTGCGAGGACCCCAACCCGAAAGTGGCCGGCAGCGGCATCCGCTATTTGCGGGAGCGGGGCATCGAAGTGGAGGTCGGCGTTCTGCGCGAGCGGGCGCGGCTTCTCAACGAAGCGTTTTTCAAGCATATCGTCACGGGCATGCCGTTTGTCACGTTGAAAAGCGCGATGACGCTGGACGGAAAATTGGCGACCCGCACCGGCGACAGCAAGTGGATCAGCGGCGAGCGATCGCGGGAGGCCGTCCATGTCATGCGCCACCGCCACGCGGCGATCATGGTCGGCGTGGAAACGGTGCTGCGCGACAATCCCCGTCTGACGACGCGGCTTCCGTCGGGCGGATTGCATCCGGTGCGCATTATCGCGGATTCCCGCCTGCGCATCCCTCCCGACGCGAACGTGCTGCAGGACGGGTTGGCCCCGGTTATCCTGCTCACGACGGAACAAGCGGCGGAACGGGCAACCGGTTTGACGCGCCCCGGCGTGGAAGTGCTGCCTTGCGGGACGGGACCGCGGGTGGATTTGAAGCTTGCCATGAAACGGCTCGGAGAACGGGGAATAGGCTCGATCTTGCTGGAGGGCGGCGCGACCTTGAACGGCGCCATGCTGGAAGCCGGTCTCGTCGACAAACTCGTGCTGTTTATCGCGCCGAAAATCGCAGGCGGCGGAACCCGCGCCCCGTCCGTGTTCGAAAATGAAGGAGCGGACAAAATGGCCGATGCGCTGCGCATTCGGGTAGTGAAGACGGAAACGGTCGGGGAGGATTTGTGCGTGATCGGATATCCCGAATACGATCGCGAGATCGAAAAGGACAACGCCGAATAAAAAAGGGGGGGGGTTCCATGTTTACGGGCATCGTGGAGGAAATCGGCGTTTTGCGCCGGGCGGAAAAGAGAGGCGAAGCGATGGTGCTGACGATCGGAGCTTCGCGCGTGCTGGAAGATGCGGCGCTGGGCGACAGCATCGCCGTGAACGGCGTGTGCCTGACGGTAACCCGCTTTGACAGCGCCAGCGTCACGATGGACGTGATGCCGGAAACGTATCGAAACACCAACTTGAAGGACCTGCGTCCCGGGGACGGCGTCAATCTGGAACGCGCGATGCGGGCGGACCGGCGGTTTGGCGGCCATATCGTGCAGGGACACGTCGACGGCGTCGGCACGATCGTCCAACGAACGCCGGAGGGCAACGCGGTGCGGTTTCGCATTCTGCCGGACGATACTTCCCTGCTGCGCTGGATGGTGCCGCGCGGCTCCATCGCCGTGGACGGCATCAGTCTGACGCTCGTAACGGTCGAGGATGACGCGTTCACCGTTTCCATTATCCCCCATACGCTGCGCGAAACGGTGCTCAAGGACAAACATCCCGGCAGCACGGTCAACCTGGAAACCGACGTGACCGGAAAATATATTTACCGTTATCTGGAAACGATATTGGCGGCTCGGCCGGAAGCCGTCCCGCGTCCGCGCGGAGCGGAAAATCCGCGCGGCGGAGGCATGACGCGGGAATGGCTGGAACAGTTCGGTTTTTAATGACTTCCGGCCGACAAGATGCCGCTACGATCGAGGAATCGGCCGAAGAGGCCAAAGTCCGACAGCCAAGGTGCGGAGGGTGAGAAACTTGAGTGAAGAAAACATTCGTCTCGACGCCATCGAAGACGCGATATACGACCTGATTCTCGGGCGCATCATCATCGTCGTCGACGATGAAGACAGGGAAAACGAAGGCGATTTTGTCGCTTTGGCGGAAAAGGCGACGCCGGAAGTGATCAATTTCATGATCCGCGAAGGCCGCGGTCTCGTCTGCGTGCCCATTACGGAAGAACGCGCGGACGAGCTGGACCTGCCGCCGATGGTGGCGCGCAACACCGATTATCACGGCACGGCGTTTACCGTATCCGTCGATCATGTGGAAACGACGACGGGGATTTCCGCCTATGAACGTTCGCGCACCGTTCGCGCCCTGATCGATCCGGATTCGCGGCCGCAATCGTTCCGCCGCCCGGGGCACGTGTTTCCGCTGATCGCCAAAAAAGGCGGCGTACTCCGAAGAGCCGGGCACACGGAGGCGGCGGTCGATCTCGCCAAAATGTGCGGCTCCTATCCCGCCGCGGTCATCTGCGAAGTGATCAAGGAAGACGGCACGATGGCGCGGCTGCCGGACTTGTACAAAATCGCAAAAAAGCATAATATGAAACTGATCTCGATCAAAGATTTGATCGCGTACCGCAACCAGAAAGAGAAGCTGGTCCGGCGCGAAGTGGAGGTCCGGCTGCCGACCGATTACGGCGTGTTCCAGGCGGTGGCGTACACCAACGACGTGGACCGGAAAGAACATGTCGCGCTGGTGAAAGGCCAGATCGACGGCGGCAAGCCCGTGCTCGTGCGCGTCCATTCCGAGTGCCTGACCGGCGATGTGTTCCATTCACACCGCTGCGATTGCGGACCGCAGCTGGCGGCGGCGCTGCGCCAGATCAGCGCGGAAGGCACCGGCGTGCTGCTGTACATGAGGCAGGAAGGCCGCGGCATCGGCCTCATTAACAAGCTGAAGGCCTACAAGCTGCAGGAACAAGGATTGGACACGGTGGACGCCAATTTGCGTCTCGGTTTTGCGCCGGATTTGCGGGATTACGGCATTGGCGCGCAAATTTTGAAAGATCTCGGCGTGCGGCGCATGCGGCTGTTGACCAACAATCCCCGCAAGATCAAAGGATTGGAAGGATACGGGCTCGAGGTGGTGGAGCGCGTTCCGCTGCAAATGGAGGAAAACGAGGACAACGCCCGGTATCTGCACACGAAAAAATCGAAATTGGGCCATCTGCTTCAGTTTGAAGACTAAAGCAGGGGTTGCGCATACCACCGATGGAGAGAACTTGAGATAAGAAAACCGGCAACGCCAATTAACGCATACGGCGATGTACCTGAAGCCGCCGTGAAAAGGACGACGCGTCCCGCTCGCAAACGGCCGGCGCGCCGTCCGTACATAAGATAAAGGAGAGCTTATATATGGTCAAAGTCTATGAAGGACATCTTGTCTCGCAGGGACTCAAATTCGGCATCGTGGTGTCGAGGTTCAACGAGTTCATATCCGGAAAGCTGCTGTCGGGCGCCCTGGACGGCCTGAAACGGCACGGCGCCGCGGAAGGGGACATCGAAGTCGCCTGGGTGCCCGGCGCGTTTGAAATTCCTCTCGCCGCCCTCAAAATGGCGGAAAGCGGCAAATACGACGCGGTCATCACGCTCGGAGCGGTCATTCGCGGATCCACGCCGCATTTTGACTACGTGTGCAACGAAGCGGCCAAAGGCGTCGCGGCGGCGGCGATGAAAACCGGCATTCCGGTCATCTTCGGCATTTTGACGACCGATACGATCGAACAGGCGGTGGAACGCGCCGGCACGAAAGCGGGCAACAAAGGATACGAGGCGGCGGTGTCCGCCATCGAAACGGCGAATTTGTACCGCCAGCTGCGCGGATGAGTGCGTACCATGCAGCTGCGCTACAAGCTCGATTCCTTTGAGGGACCGCTGGATTTGCTCCTGCACCTGATCGACAAAAACGAGATCGACATATACGATATTCCCATCGCGCGCATCACGGACCAGTATATGGAGTACATGGCGCAGGTGGACACCGTGGAACTGGAAATCGCCAGCGAGTTTCTGCTGATGGCGGCCACGCTGCTCTACATCAAAAGCAGAATGCTGCTCCCCAAACCGCCCGCGCCGGAACCGGAAGAATGGGCGGAGGAGGAAGAGATCGATCCGCGCGAAGAGCTGGTGCAGAAGCTGATCGAATATCGCAAATACAAGCTGATCGCCGAAGCGCTGCGCGATCGCGAATTGGCGCGCAGTCTGATATTTTCCCGGGAGCCGGAAGATTTGAGCGTCTATGTGCCGGAAGAACCGGTCAATCCGCTGCAGGGCATCGTGACGGCGGATTTGCTGCTCGCCTTCCGGAAAGCGATGGCCCGCGCGGTGCGAAGGAATACCGCCGCGCGCATCCGGCGCGACGAAATTTCCGTCAAGGACCGCATACGCGAAGTGCTCGGCACGCTTCGCCGAAGCGAGGGCGGGCGAACGCTGTTTTCCCGGCTCCTGGACAGCCGCCCGAGCCGGGAAGGCATAGTGGTGACCTTTCTGGCCGTGCTGGAGCTGATGAAAAACGGCATCGTCACCTGTTACCAGCATCGGCTGTTCGAGGACATTGTCATACAGTACAAAGGTGGAGACGACGATGGATTATGGGCGGATGAAATCGATTATTGAAGGGCTGCTGTTCGCCGCCGGAGACGATGGGCTGGATGCCCGGCAGATCGCCTCCGTGCTGGAGTCGAAACCGGAAGTCGTGGCCGACATTGTGGAAGATATGAAACATGATTTCCGGCGCAGTCAGCGCGGCATCCAAATTGTGGAAATCGCCGGCGCCTACCAGCTGACGACGCTCCCGGAACACGCCCCATATTTTCAGAAACTCGCCCAATCCCCGACCCGGGCTTCGCTGTCTCAAGCGGCGCTGGAGACGTTGGCCATCATCGCCTTCAAGCAGCCGATCACCCGCGTCGACATCGAAGAAATTCGCGGCGTGAAATCCGACCGCGCGATCCAGACGCTGGCGGCACGGGGGCTGATTGAGGAAGTCGGCCGCGCCGAAGCGGTCGGGCGGCCGATTTTGTACGGTACGACCAAGCAGTTTCTCGACTATTTCGGGCTCGCCGGTCTGGAAGACCTGCCCAATCCCGATCTGTTTGAAAACGGCGTAAGCCTGGAGGAAGAAACGCGGATGCTGTTTGAAAAACTCGAGGCGAGGCAAATAACCATTGACGACTGGAACGACGAACTCGTCGACGAAATTCGGACGGGGTCGGATTCGGGGGAGGATTGGAGTACGGAGGCGAGTCGCGAGGCGGATCTCGGGGCGGAAGGCTCGACGGAGGAAGGTCGCTTGGAGGACGACCGCTTGGAGGAAGATTTACAGGAGAACAGCCGGTCGGAAGACGACCGGGAGGAAGTCGCCGGGCGGGTGTGACCGAACGAGGCCGATTGGTAAACGGGAAAGCGTATGAAATCGCCGCGCATGAATGATAATAACTCCGACGACGTCGGGGTTTTTTCTTTTTGCCAAGCGGCGGTCCGATGCAGATGGAGGCGGACCGCTGCGCCAACCGGGGACGGGAGGTTTGGAGAGGCTATGATATGGGGTTGGATTGCGGGCGTTTTGGCGGCGTTGGTCCTGCTGGTTTGCAGCAGCTTCATTTACGTCAGATTGAGATACCGCCACATCGGCCGGGACGACGATTTGGTGCTGCAAATCAAGGCGCTCTTCGGCATGATTCGCTATACATACAAATCGCCGGTCATCCGGTTTCGCGGGTGGCCGCAATTTCTCGTATCCTCGTCCGGCGCTGGACAAGACAGCGGCGAGCCCAAGGAAGTCGTGTTGGATCTGCACAAGATCCGCATCTCCCTGAAACGTTCCCGAATGATCAAGGAAAACACATGGAAATGGAAACAGTGGCAGCGAAAGACGATGCGGAAACTGCGCTGCACCCGTCTGAGCTGGTATACCCGCGTGGGCGCGCGAGATGCGGCGGTGACCGCCATCACCGTCGGGGCGCTGTGGGCTTGCAAATCGATGGCTGTCGGCTGGATGGCCAACCGAATCCGGATGGACGCCGTGCCGGATCTCGATGTGACCCCTTCCTTCCGTGAGCCGACATTTCATATGGAACTCTCGATCGATGGAAAAGTGCGGGTGGCATCGGCGCTGTACGCCGCGCTCGACTTGGCATGGCGGATTGCGCGCGTGCGCGGCGGGCCGCGCGCCTGGGCGAAGCTTTTGTTTGCCAGGGCTGCCAGCAAGAGCGGTCCCGCGGCCAAACCCAACGCCACATAATCGGCAGGAATCCTTGGCATCCTAACAATGTATCCGATCGCCATCGTTCCACTACAGGCAAGGAGGCGTAATTCATGTCAGAGCATCCGATACAGGGACTCATGCAGACGGCGATGGAAAACATCCGCGACATGGTCGATGTGAACACCATCGTCGGCGATCCGGTGGAATGTCCCGACGGCAGCGTCATCGTGCCGATTTCGCGCGTCGGGTTCGGGTTTGCCGCAGGCGGCAGCGAATGGAGAGCGGGCGACGAGCAGAACCATCGGGCGGCGGACGGCGGCGCCAGCGTGGAGCTTCCATTTGGGGGCGGCAGCGGCGGCGGCGTGTCGATTTCGCCGATCGCGTTCCTCGTCGTATCGAACGGAACGGTCAACGTCGTTCCGCTGGATCATCAGGCGCATATCGCCGAGCGTCTGATCGAGCTCGTTCCGAGGCTGGTCGACCAGCTGCAGGCGATGTTCCGCGGCCGCCGGACGGAGCCGATGCCGGTGCAGCCGGCCAACGCGCCGGTTGGAGACATCAACCGCATGATGTGACGGACAGGGGTGTTCCGGGCCGCGAAGTTTGCGGCCGGACAGCCCTGTTTTTCGTTGTCTCATAACTTGGACAACATCGCATATACATGTACATAGCAAAGGGACAACTTGGATGCATTCATTCGGCAGATGAGGTGACCATGGTGCGAAGCAAGTACAGGGGAGCGGTCTGCGCGCTGCTGCTTTCGGCGTTTCTGCTGCCGATTCCGGAAACATCCCGCGCGGTTCACGCGGACGGGCATCCGCCCGACGTGACGGCGGAGGCGGCGGCGCTGATCGACGTTGAATCGGGTAGACTGCTGTACAGCAAAAACGGCGACCGGCCGATGCGCATCGCCAGCCTGACGAAAATCATGACCGCGATCGTGGCGATCGAGCAAGGACGTTTGTCCGATATGGTCAAGGTCAGCAAAAACGCATACGGAAAAGAAGGCTCGTCCATCTATTTGCGGCTCGGCGAAGAGATGTCGCTGGAACACCTGCTGTACGGATTGATGCTTCGGTCCGGCAACGATGCCGCCACCGCCATCGCGGAACATGTGGGCGGTTCCGAGGAAGGCTTCGTCCTGATGATGAACCGCAAGGCGGAAGAACTCGGATTGCAAAACACCCATTTCGCCAATCCCCACGGATTGGACGCGGACGGGCACATGTCGACCGCGAACGACCTGGCGCGTCTGACCGCCTATGCGCTGAAAAACCCCGTGTTCCGGGAAATCGTCAAAACCGAACGCAAAACCGCCCCGAATCCGAACGACCCGTGGGATTACGTCTGGCGAAACAAAAATAAAATGCTCCGGCTCTATGAAGGGGCGGACGGCGTCAAAACCGGTTTCACCAAAGCCGCGGGCAGATGTCTCGTCTCCTCGGCGACGCGGAACGGACAGCAGCTCGCCGCGGTGACGCTGCGCGCGTCCAACGACTGGAACGATCACGCGAAACTGCTCGATTTCGGATTTGCCCATTACGAACTGGAAACCTTGGTGCACAAAGGCGCCAACATTCAAGGCACCGATTTCGTGGCGGAGCGATCGTTCCGGTATCCCTTGACCGCCGAAGAAAAATCGTCCGTCCGCCTGATTCTGGACAAACTGCCGGAACATTCGCTTGATTATGCGCTGGGATTGCGAGGGAGGCTGCGTATCGAAGTCGGAGGAGATACGATCGGCCAAGTGCCGGTGGTCGAACAGGGCAGTCCCCGGCTGATGCGCGCGGATACCGCTTTCGGGCACATGTTCCCCGGCGCGCCGGAAGAAGCGCAGCCGACCGATGCGGTGTCGTCTTTTCTGCGCGTGCTGCGCACCGTATTTTGCGAAGTGCTGTCCTAGCGTTTGGCAATAACGCCTGCCGCAAGCGCCGATCGAATTCGCGAGGGGAGGAATGGCTTTGGTCAACGCCGTATGGCTGTTTTTGATCGTGTTCGGATTTGTGTTCGGTGCCGTCAACGGCAACATCGAGGAGGTGACGAAGGCGGCGTTTGAGGGCGCGCAGACCGGCGTAACCGTCTGCATCGGACTCGTGAGCGTCATCGTATTTTGGCTGGGCATGATGAGAATCGGCGAAGACGCCGGCTTGCTGCGCTTGTTGGGGAAGTGGATGTATCCGATCGTGCGGTTTCTGTTTCCGGACGTGCCGAAAAATCATCCCGCCCTCGGATACATCTTGTCCAACATGAGCGCCAACGTGCTCGGCCTCGGCAACGCGGCCACGCCGATGGGCATCAAGGCGATGCAGGAACTGCAAAAACTGAACGCGGACAAGGAATCCGCGTCCGCCGCCATGTGCACGCTGCTGGCGCTGAACACGTCCAGCATCACCCTGATTCCGACAACCCTCATCGCCATCCGCATGAATTTCGGTTCCGCCAATCCGGCGGAAATCGTCGGGACGACGCTGATCGCCACCGCGATCGCCACCACCTTCGCGATCCTGCTCGACCGGTGGTACCGCTTCCGCACGTTCGGCCCCCACGTTCCGGCGCGTTCCGGCACGATCAGCCGGAAAGGTTGAGCCGCCATGTACGAGATCGTCAACCTGTTGTCCGTTTGGGCGATCCCCGTGATGATCGCCTTCATTCCGCTGTACGCGCACTACCGCAAAGTGCCGGTGTTCGAAACGTTCGTCGAAGGGGCCAAAGACGGATTTGACACCGCCATCCGCATCATTCCGCATCTCGTCGGCATGATGGTCGCCATCAGCGTCTTTCGCGCGTCCGGCGCGCTGGATTGGACGATTTCCTGGTTTCGTCCGCTGCTCGACCGCGTCGGCGTCCCGGGCGAGGTGCTGCCGCTGGCGCTGCTTCGGCCGATCACCGGGGCGGGCTCGCTGGCGTTTACGACCGAACTGATCGACCGTTTCGGCCCGGATTCGCTCATCGGGCGCATCGCCTCCACGGTGCAGGGAAGCACGGACACGACGCTGTATGTTTTGACGGTATACTTCGGGGCGGTGGGCATCCGGAAAACACGATACGCGCTGAAAGTCGGACTGCTGTCCGATCTGGTCGGCTTCGTCGCTTCCGTCATCATCTGCCTGATGGTGTTCGCATGATCCTCACATGCACTCGTCAACCTCTTTCCTCCGCCTCTTGCTATCTCCCGATGGAACGTCCGGGAATCCGCCGCGCGCGGATTTTTTTATTGCGCAATTGGGCTTACGACGCAAATGGAGGGGCGACAACCGCTGATCCCCAAAACTCGGAGGGTAGATGGAGTCGGCGCGTTCCCGCCCGATTCCCCGGATTTGTGATTTGCCGTTCCGGCGGTTATGATGAGAGATGAGGTGAAATGGACATGGAACGGCTGCAAAAAATATTGGCTCATGCGGGAGTCGCTTCCCGCAGAAAATGCGAGGAACTGATTTTGGCCGGACGGGTGACCGTCAACGGCGAAATCGTCAGGGAACTGGGCGCCAAGGCGGACCCCGCCGCGGACGAAATTCTCGTGGACGGACGCCCGCTTCGCAAGGAATCGAAACTCGTCATTTTGTTTAACAAACCGAAAGGCGTCATATCCAGCGTTTCCGACCCGCAAGGGCGGAAGGTGGTTACCGATTATTTGCGCGATGTCAAACAAAGGGTGTATCCCGTCGGACGGCTGGATTACGATACGGAAGGACTGCTGCTGCTCACCAACGACGGGGAGCTGACCCAACTGTTGACCCATCCGAGGCATCAGGTGCCGAAAACGTACCACGTCACGGTGAAAGGGGTCGTTCACGGCGACGATCTCGACAAGCTGCGCGAAGGCATCCTGCTGGAGGACGGCATGACCGAACCTGCGGAAGTGGAATATGTCGACGTCGACCTCGACAACCGCCGCTCGGTCGTTTCCATCACGATTACCGAAGGACGCAACCGACAGGTGAGGCGGATGTTCGAAGCGCTGCATCTCCCGGTCGAGAGGCTGCGCAGGGTGCAGCTCGGCCCGCTGACGCTGGCCGGCGTGCCGCGGGGGAAATACCGCATTCTCCATCCGCAGGAAGTGGAACAGCTCCGGGAATACGCGCGGCGGTCACACAAAATTCAAAAAGCGAAAACGGACGAAGCGTAAATTATTTTCAAACATTGCTATAATGGGAAGTAAATAAGGAGAAGCCAATCGGGCGCGAATTTGCGCGCGAGAGTCTTCGATCGTTCGCAAGGAGGGCGGTCCGGTGAAAAAGTACCGCAAGCCGATGCAAATCGCGATCCTGCTTGTCTTTGTCCTCGTCGGCGGCATCACGGTGGCGAGCGCGCTGTCCAATGACGCGGAGGCTCCTCCGACCGAAGGGCAGATCGCGCCCGACTTCAGCGTCGCCGGTCTGGACGGGCAAACCTACCGGCTGTCCGATTTCCGGGGCCGACATGTGGTCCTCAATTTTTGGGGCAGTTTCTGCGATCCGTGTGTAAGAGAAATGCCGCTGCTGCAGCAGATATACGAGCATTACGCGGATGAAGGCGTCGTGGTGCTCGGCGTCAATCTGGACGAAAGTTTGGCCACCGTCCGCAGTTTTGTGCGCAGCGTCGACGTGAATTTTCCGATTTTGCTCGACCACGGCAAAATCCAGAAACGGTACGGGGTCATATATTATCCGACCACGTTCGTCATCGGTCCCGACGGGAAAATCGCGCACAAAAAAGTCGGCGAAATTACCGACATGAGGCAGGTGGCGGCGTACTTTTGACGAGGATGGAACTTAGCGCATGCGCCGGTTTCGGCACGAAACCGGCACGCTCCGGGGCGCCGCGTATGACGCGTCCGCCGCGCGGGAGGAGAGAACCATGATCGAAAACACCAAATGCGAATGCGGACACCAAAATCCGATCGGCACCGTGCTTTGCGAATCGTGCGGGAAGCCGACCTCCAACGACGCGGGCGCGGGCCTTTTGGAAATGCGTTACGACGGCGTCGCACGCCGGTCCCAGAAGGCGAATCCGAACCTCATCGACCGCGTCTGGAACTTCTTTTCGTCGGTCAAAGTGGCGGTGTGGCTGATTCTCATCACGCTGGCCGCCGCCGTCATCGGCACGGTGCTGCGGCAGGAAAACACGTTTTTCAATCCTTCCATGGTCGATTTGGAACGGTTTTACACCGAACAATACGGCACTTTCGGCAAAATTTATTACGCGCTCGGCCTGACGCGCACTTACGAAACATGGTGGTTCAAGACGCTGCTGTTCATGATCGGCACATCGCTCGTCGTCTGCAGCCTGGACCGCGTGCTGCCCTTGTATCGGGCGCTGAACAAGCAGGGCATCCGCAAGCATCCGCAGTTTCTCAAGCGGCAGCGGGTGTCGTTGGAAACCGGACTTCCCCCGGGGTACGAAGGAAACGGCGGGGCGGACCGATGGATCGAAGCGTTTGCGGCGTCGCTGCGAAAAAAAAGATACCGGGTGCGGGTCGAAGGTGCGGCGCTGTTTGCCGAAAAAAACCGGTTCAGCCGCTGGGGACCTTACGTCAACCACGTCGGACTCATCATCTTTTTGCTCGCCGCCCTGCTGCGCTCGCTGATTCCCGAATGGAACACGGAATTGGACATGCAGTGGGTGGAAGGCGAGACGAAGCGCATCGAAGGCACGCCGTATTATCTGAAAGTCAACCGTTTTACGGAAGAGTACTACGAGAAAGACGAACTGCCGGAAGCGCTGCGGGAAACCGGCCAGGGTGTCGCCAAAAGCTTCGAGACGGACGCGGTGCTGTTGGAATGCGTCAGCGATTGCGAAGGGGAACACCCCGTGCTGGAAGAACGGCTGCAGCACACGATCGCCGTCAACGATCCGCTGAAATATGACGGACTGGCGATTTATCAGTTCCATTTCGAGCCGACGGATCAAATCGTCTCCATGCGCCTGACGTTGAAGCGGGAAGGGGAAGAATCGGAAGAAAATCTCGGGACGTTTCGTCTCGACTCGTTTGACATGAAACTGTCCCAGCAGGCGGGATCTCATCTTGTCGAAATCGAGGAGTATTATCCGGAGTTTTTCATCCGCGACGACAGGCCGGCGACCAAGTCCAAAGAGCCGGTCAATCCGGGGTATGTGCTGGCGATCTCCGAAGGGGACGGCGGCGAGCGGTTTCGCTACTTGTTTGTGCCCAAATTGGGCATCTGGACGGAACTGGAGGCGGAGGGATACAAAGTGCGCGGCGAACCTTCCGGCGGATTCCGCGTCGCGATCGATTCCGAGGACGATTTGCAGCTGGCCCGTTACAAGACGTTCTTGACGGTTCGTTCGCACAAGGGGATGGAATGGATCTGGACGGGTGCGGCGATTTTCATGATCGGGGTGATCATGGGCTTCTATTGGCAGCACCGGCGCGTTTGGGCGTCCGTCGACGGCGGCGTGCTGCTCGTCGGGGCGCACACGAACAAAAACTGGTTCTCCTTGCGCAGGGAAACGGCTGATGCCCTGCGCGCGGCAGGCGTGGAAGTGCAGCCGAACGAACTGGACAACGGGGTGAAACGACATTGAGTTTGACGCAATGGAGCAACGGAGCGCTCGTGGTGGCGCTGTTTGTGTATGCGGCGGCGTTTGTGGCGTATACGCTCGCTGCCGCGGGAAAAACGAAGGAGGCCGATCGGGAAGCGCAGAAGCGGAAGCGGGTCCGCGCAGCGCACGCCTTGACCTTGACGGGGTTCGCGGCTCACCTGGTCTACTTTTTCGTGCGCTGGGCGGCGATCGGGCACATTCCGGTCGGCAACCTGTTCGAATTTTTGTCCTGTTTGGCGATGATGATCGTTGCCGCCTTCCTAATCGTCAACGCCATTTACCGTTCGGCGGTGCTCGGCATGTTCGCGATGCCGCTCGCGGTGTTCGTGCTCGCTTACGCCGCGGTGTTTCCGTGGGACGCGCAGCCGCTGATCCCCGCGCTGCAGAGCATTTGGCTGTACATCCATGTCACGTTGGCCGCGGCAGGCGAAGCGTTTTTCGCGATCGGATTCGCCGCCGCCGTCATGCAGTTGATCCGTACGGTCGATTTCTCCGGCGCGACCAAAACTTCCGTTTGGGAACGAAGGGGCGTGGAAGCGACCCTGCTGTTCGTCCTGATCGTCGCCGGTTTCGTCATCAGCGTGTTTGCGTTCCGCGCGGCGGGATACGAGGCGCAGTTTGAAGTGACGGACGTCTCCAATGGCGAGCCGGTGAACACCGTGGTACAATACATGCAGCCGGTCATCTTCGCTCCGCATGACTCGACAGTCGTGTACATGGATTCGTTTCTCGGCATCGACCGGCCGCTGTTCGAGGCGCCGGGCTGGATGAAGGGCGTCAATGCCGGTCGCAAGCTGAACACGGTGATCTGGTCGGTGCTCACCGGACTGGTGCTGTACGGTCTGATCCGGCTCTTGCTGCGCAAGCCGCTCGGTGCGGCGATCCAGCCGAGGCTTGCCGAGCTCGATCCGGACGATCTCGACGAGATCAGCTATCGTTCGATCGCCATCGGTTTTCCGGTCTTTACGCTCGGCGCGCTCATCTTCGCGATGATCTGGGCGCAAATCGCCTGGTCCCGGTTCTGGGGATGGGATCCGAAGGAAGTGTGGGCGTTGATCACCTGGCTGTACTACAGCGCGTATTTGCACCTGCGTCTTTCGCGGGGGTGGATCGGCAAACGGTCGTCCTGGTTGTCGGTCATCGGTTTTTTGATCGTGCTGTTTACGTTGATCGGCGTCAATTTGTTGGTGGCCGGCATGCATTCATATGCCGGAGTATGATAGAGGGCAGGTGAAGTGCACATGACGCAAGGACAAGTCCAAACGGCGGCGCAGCGCATTCTCGTGGTGGATGACGAGGAACGCATCCGCCGGTTGCTGCGCATGTATCTGGAAAAGGAAGGTTATGTCATCGACGAGGCGGAAAACGGGGAAACGGCGCTGGACATGGCGCTCGGCCAAGACTACGACCTGATATTGCTCGACATCATGCTTCCCGGAATGGACGGGGTGGAAGTGTGCCAGAAATTGCGGCAGCACAAGGCGACCCCGGTCATCATGCTGACCGCCAAAGGGGAAGAATCCAACCGCGTGCAGGGCTTTGAGGCCGGCGCGGACGATTACGTAGTGAAGCCGTTCAGCCCGCGCGAGGTCATTTATCGCGTCAAGGCGATTTTGCGGCGCTCGTCGGCGACCGCCTACCTGGCGAACGAAAAATCCGCAAGCAACAACATCGTATTCCCCCACCTGCTGATCGAACACGATGCGCATCGGGTGACGGCGGGCGGCCAGGAAGTCAACCTGACGCCGAAGGAATACGAGCTGCTGCATTATTTGGCCAGCTCTCCGGACAAGGTGTTTTCGCGCGAACAACTGCTGAAAGACGTTTGGCATTACGAGTTTTTCGGCGACCTGCGCACGGTCGACACCCACGTGAAGCGCCTGCGCGAAAAGCTGAACAAGGCGTCTCCGGAAGCGGCCGCCATGATCACCACCGTATGGGGCGTCGGATACAAGCTCGAGGTGCCGAGATAACGTGAAACTGTGGAAAAGCATCGTCGGCAAGCTGTGGATGACGATTATCGGACTGGTCGCGCTCGTGCTCGCCATTCTCGGCATGTTTTTGCTTCAATATATCGATGTGGCGTTTTCCAACTCGCACGATGTCAAGCTGCTGTTCATATATACCGGGATCATCGGGTTTTTGCTGACGACGTTCTTCGCCTTTTTTCTGTCGACCAAGATCACGGAACCGCTTCTGCAGCTGATCAAGGCGGTGGACCGCATTTCCAAAGGAGATCTCCTGACCAGGGTGCGCTACCGTTCCACGGACGAACTGGGACAACTGGCGAATGCGTTCAATATGATGGCGGAAAAGCTGCAGGAGACGATCACGGACCTCAGTCATGAGAAAGAACAACTCGGCAGCATTTTGCGCAGCATGAACGACGCGGTCATTACGCTGGACGCCGCCGGCCGCGTCGTGCTCGCCAATCCCCGGGGGCAAACGCTGCTTCGTGAGTGGCAGCGCATCGGCGTCGACGCGGATGCCGGACCGCCGCCGGAAGGCGATACGGACACGATGTCGCCGCCGACCGTCGTGTACGCGCCGGAACCGCTGCGAGAACTGTTCGATACGGTCGTCAGCCGCACTTCGGAAATGACGGCCAAGCTGCACGTCCGCCAGGGCGTGTATTCGGTCGTTATCACCCCGCTGTATTCCGCGGACGGCGTGCGCGGGGCGGTGGCGGTGCTGCGCGACGTGACGGAGGAACACCGGCTGGACAAACTGCGCAAGGACTTCGTCGCCAACGTCTCCCACGAACTGCGCACGCCGCTGTCGATGCTGCAAGGGTACAGCGAGGCGCTGCTGGACGATATCGCCAGCACGCCGGAGGAACGGAACGAACTCGTGCGCGTCATCCACGACGAAAGCTTGCGCATGGGGCGGCTCGTGCACAATTTGCTCGACCTGGCGCGCATGGAAGCGGGGCATCTGGAAATGCGCTTCGAGGAGGTCGATTTGCGGGAGGTCGCCGAGCGCGTCGTGCGGAAGTTCAGCGCGCTCGCCAAAGAACAGGGCGTCCAGCTGAAACCTTGCTGGGATGATGAAGATTTCCGGCTGTACTGCGCGGACGAAGACCGTCTCGAACAAGTGCTGACCAATTTGCTGGACAACGCCATCACGCATACGCCGTCGGGAAAAGCGATATCCTTGCGCATGCGCGGCGGCAAGGACGAGGTGGCGGTGGAAGTGGCCGACGAAGGCACGGGCATCAAGCCGGAGGATCTTCCGTACATTTTCGAACGCTTCTACAAGGCCGACAAAGCGCGCACCCGCGGCAGCGGCGGGGGGACGGGCATCGGTCTGGCCATCGTCAAAAACATCATCGACGCCCACCAGGGCAAAATCACCGTGAATAGCACGCCGGGCGAAGGGACGACGTTTTCGATCACCCTTCCCCGCCGGACGCAAAAAAGCGATGTCCAATCCTGACGGAGGACATCGCTTTTTTGGTCATTTTGCTGTGAAATCTTGTTTATCGTGGAACATCCGCCAAATTGATTTCCCTGACTTGGTGAATGTCCGCCAGCTGCAAAATTTCGTCTCTCACCGATTGCGGCACCGGCTTGTCCACGGCGAGCACCATGATCGCGTCCCCGCCGAATTCGCGGCGTCCGACCTGCATCGTCGCGATGTTGATGTCGTTGTTTCCGAGCAGCGTGCCGAGACGTCCGATGATGCCGGGCCGGTCCCTATGGGAAATGAGCAGCAGGTTGCCTTCCGGCGCGATATCGACCGGATAGCGGTTGATGTCCACGACGCGGGCGCCGTAACCGTTCAACAGCGTGCCGGCGACCATGCGTTCTTCCGACCCCGTGTTGACGGACACCGTGATCAAATTCGTAAACCCTTTGGTGGTTGTCGATTTTTGTCTCACAATTTGCACGTCGCGGGTTTTCGCCAGATGCAGCGAATTGACGACGTTGACTTCATCCGCGAAATGACGGGACAGGAAGCCTTTGACAATATAGCGGACGAGCTGCGAAGTGTCCACTTCCGCCAGTTCGCCGGAAAAATCGATGGCGATTTGCTTGATCGGCTGTTCGTTCATCTGGGCGACGAAGGAGCCGAGCTTTTCGCCGAGGGCGAAATACGGCTGCAGCCGCTTCAGCACGTCCGGCGCCACCGGCGGCATGTTGACCGCGTTCTTGAACGGTTCCCCGCGCAAGATGTGCAGTACTTCTTCGGAAACGTCGACGGCGACGTTTTCCTGCGCTTCGATCGTGGATGCGCCGAGATGCGGCGTCACGATGATTTTCGGATGATGCAGGAACGGGTGGTCCGCTGCGGGCGGCTCCTCCTCGAACACGTCAAAGGCGGCTCCGGCGACGATGCCGGCATCGAGCGCCTCGAGGAGCGCCTGCTCGTCGATGATGCCGCCGCGGGCGCAGTTGATGATGCGCACGCCTTTTTTCATCTTCGCAAACTGCGGGCGGGAAATCATGTGGCGCGTTTCCTTCGTGAGCGGCGTATGCACGGTAATAAAGTCCGCTGCGGCGACGACATCGTCGACCGTGCCGAGCTGCACGCCGAGTTTTTCCGCGCGCTCTTCGGTCAGAAACGGATCGTAGCCGATCACTTTCATGCCGAACGCCTTCGCCCGCTTGGCGACCTCGCTGCCGATGCGGCCCATGCCGATGACGCCGAGCATTTTGTTGCGCAGTTCGACGCCGACGAACGATTTCCGGTCCCACTCGCCGCTGACGGTTTTGGCGTAGGCTTGCGGAATCATGCGCGCGCAAGCCATGATCATGGCAAACGTATGTTCACACGTCGAAATCGTATTGCCGTCCGGCGCGTTGACAACGACAATCCCTCTCTGCGTAGCCGCTTCGAGATCGATGTTGTCGACGCCGACCCCGGCGCGTCCGATCACCTTGAGGCGGGTTCCGGCGTCCATAATCCTTTTGGTCACTTTGGTTTGGCTCCGGACGAGCAGGGCGTCGTATTCGCCGATGATGCCGACCAGCTCATCTTCGGACAGACCGGTGCGCTTGTCCACCACGATATCTCCGGCTTCATGCAGCTGCTGGATGCCCTGGTCGCTGATCGGATCCGATACGAGCACTTTAAACATGGTACCTGTTGGCCCCCTTGCAGGATGTCCTATGCGGTCAGTTCTGAGTCCGGTACCGCTCGGCGCACTCCTCGTACAGTTTTTTCGCGAACTCCGCGTCTTTCCAGCCTTCGATGACGGTTTTCTTGTTCTCGAGATCTTTGTACACCTGGAAGAAGTGGGCGATTTCCTTCAGCGTGTGCGGCGGAATGTCTTCCAGCTTCTGTACGTGGTTCCAGCGGGGATCGTTTTTCGGAACGCCGATCAGTTTCTCGTCCTGCCCCTTGTCGTCCGACATGATCAGCACGCCGACGACCCGCGTTTCAATGACGCAGCCCGGGAACGTCGGAAACGTCGTCAGCACGAGGATATCCAGCGGATCTCCATCGAGCGCGAGCGTGCCTTCCAGATATCCGTACTCCGTCGGGTAATGCATGGGAGAATACAGGACCCGGTCCAGAACGAAGCGGTTTTTCTCTTTGTCATATTCGTATTTGTTTTGGCTCCCGGAAGGAATTTCAATGAAAGCGTCCACGACCAATTGCGACATGCGACGAATCCTCCTTTTCCTCACTTACCGAATCGTGTTACGGCCAATGACCGAATACTTTCCTATTGTATAGCAAAGCCGCCGTCCTTGCAACGCAAACCAAGGAACGGCGGCGGTTCGGCGCGGCCGGACGGCCGCGGAACGGACAGACGTTTTTTCTAGTTGGACGCGAAGAAAAACGGAAGCTGCGGAAACGGACTGTTGCCGTAATATAAATGTTTGCCCGACACAAAATCGCCAAAGCGGACCGCCCGGGTGTCCACCAGCGTCGCGGCGACTTCGGATATGTCATCCAGGTTCATTTTGGCGGCGTTTCCTTGCGCGATCATTTCATCGATGCGCAGCGTCAAATCCTGCGGATAAAAATTGCCGAACTTTCCGGCGCGGGCCAGCCATCCCGCGACATACCGGTTTTTGTGGTTGACGCCGAGCGCGTTCCAGTCATCGAAACTCAGCTTTTCCCGTTTCACGGCATCGGTCTTGACGGACGGATCGACGCTTTCATGCCACAAGGAAATCGCGGTAAAAAAGTCGCGCTGCGCGTCGAGGCCGAACTGCATCGCTTCCCGGAAATAGGCGTCCGCCTCGACGGCCGCCAGCAGTTCGGACCCGTTTCGGCCGGCGGCATCGAACTTTTTCGCCGCATTCGAAAACAGCTTGAGGCTTTGCAAATATTTCGTGTGCGCGTCCGTCAGCAGTCCGGAATGCTCCGGGAACAGGGCCGCCGAATCCATCGCCTCGTACTCGCGTGCGGCCGCCCTGGCGACATTGGCCATGACGGATTTCGCATCCGCCGCCCGGCCTGCGGCCAGCGCTTCTTCCGCCTCGAACCACACTTTCTGAAATTCCCGATACGGCAAAAATACGGTATGATAAAATGAAACGAGATACTGCTGATGGTAGGCGGGAAATTCGTGGTTTTCGGCTTTTTTTTCGGACAGCAGCTTTTCGTACTTGGCCGCGCTCTGCCCTTTGCCGACTTCCACGCCGTAGAAAAACGCGCCGACGCCTCCGGCCAGCATCACGATAAACAGCAGCGTAAACAAGTAGTCCGACAATGACAAACGTTTTCCCATAGATCGCTCCTCGTCAAATTTCGTCATTTTTCTTCCAGCTTTAGTATAGTGGATAATTTCGGTAATGGGAAGCCATTTCGCAAGAGGCCGTTTTTGAAGAGGAACAGCAGGGGAGAAGGCGGAACGATGAAAAAATGGTTTCGGCGCTTTCGCGTGCGGCAGGTCAGCATCCACGAGTTGGACGACCGCATGCTGCTCGTCAATTTGTACGCAACGCAGATTTTTACGCTGGTGCTCGGGTGCGTCGTCATTTGGCTGCAGGGGCGCTCGGTCGCGCCTCTGTTCGCGCTGCCCGGAGACGAAACGTTTTTGTGGTGGGCGGCGGGTTTTGCGGGGATCGTCCTGTTCGTGGACGCCGTGCTGTCGCAGTGGGTTCCCGAGGAGTGGACCGATGACGGCGGCGTGAATGAACGGCTGTTCGGTCACAGGGCATGGTGGCATCTGATCTGGATCTGCTTCATGGTTTCGGTGTGCGAAGAATTGCTGTTCCGGGGAGGCATCCAGCAGCTCATCGGAGCGTACTGGACGAGCATTCTGTTCGCCGTCATCCATGTCCGGTATCTCAAACATTGGCTGATGACGCTTCTCGTATTTTTGATCAGCTACGGTCTCGGCTGGATCTACCAGACGACCGGCACGCTTTGGACGCCGATCGCCGCCCATTTTCTGATTGACGCGGTCATGGCGGGCATCATTCGCTACAGGAGGAAAACATGAACCGGAAATCCGATTTCGATGCATATATGAGGCGGCGCCTCGGGCTTGACACGGCAAAGAAAACGCCGCCGGCGGAACAAACGCCGCTTCCGCCGCGGCGGCTGAAACACGGGTCCGAACGCATCCGGCTGACCCGATGGTTCTACATGACGTTGATCGCGCTGTTTGTGATGCTGACGATCGGATTGATCTGGTGGGGGCAAAAGCTCACCGGCGGCATTCACAACGATGCGGCCGTGGAAGCCGGCGTTTCTTCCGTCCGGATTCTCCCCGGATCCAGAAACGCGTAACCTTCTTCTTCCAGCCGGGTGAGCAACGTGTCCAGCGCTTCCGCCGTCCACGGCAGTTCGTGCATCAAAATATTGCTGCCGGGGTGCAGCTGCTCCATCACGTTGCGGATGACGTCTTCCGGCGTCTGGTTGTCCTTGTCCCAGTCGAGCGAGCCGTTGGACCACGTCATGTACAGCATCCCTTCTTCGCGGACGACCTTGCGGACCGTATCGTTGCCGGCGCCGTGGGGCGGGCGGAAAAAGCGCGGCGCTTCGCCGGTCAGCTGCCGGACGATCTCCTGCACGTCGCGGATTTGCCGTTCGATCTCTTCCTGCGTCCGTTCGGTCAGCAAGATGTGGTCCCAAGAGTGGTTGCCGACATAGTGGCCGCTGTCGTAAATTTTTTTCAGCAGTTCGGGATTTTGTTCCACCCGGAAGCCGTTGACGAAAAAAATCGCTTTGGCGTCATGTTTGTCCAGCGCCGCCAGCAGGGGGGCGAGCGTCTCTTCGCTCTTCGGACCGTCGTCAAACGTCAGCAGCACGACCTTGCGGTCGCCTTCCGGGTCGATCGGCTTGAAGATATAGTTTTCGTTCATGTAGTGAGTCGGTTCCGCCGGTTCGCGCGTATCGTCTTCCTCTTCCGGATCGCGGGCGGACTGTCCGTCGTCTTCCGCGTCCGGATCGCTTTCGGATACTCCGTTTCCGTCCCCGGCCCGATCGTCATCCGGTGCGGGTTCATCAGACGGCTGCCCGTTTTCTTGCGGCGCTGCGTCGGATTCGTTGTCCGCGTGGCCGACGTCCTCTTGCGGATAGCTGTCCGGCCGCCTTCCTTCGGAGTCCGCCGCCTTTCCTCCGCATCCGCAGAGCAGCAGGGCGATCACGGCGGCGGCAAGCAGCGCGCGCGTCAGGTAATGATGGACCGTTTTCATCGGGATGATCTCCTTCTTGGGAAGTTGGTCATAAAGCAGGTCCTTCTATTATAGCGGATATGGTCCGCTGTTGACGACCCGGGCCGGAGGCTCACGTCCGTCGGACTGCCGCGGCGGCGCTCCGTTCGCATGCGGCGGTCGCGTTACGGCGGCGCGTTGCGGCGGCGGGGATTGGTCGGCTTGCGGCCAAGCGGCAGCATCCGGCGGCCGCCGGTTTGGCGCAGACGGCAATTCCCTCAAATTGCCTCGTGATGAAGTGCGCCGTTCAGGGAAGAATACAACTGCATTCCAAAAAGAATGGAGGGTTTTCATCCCATGCGAATGGGCGCATTTTTGATGGGCGGCATCGTCGGCGTGACGCTGGCGATGGTGATGGCCCGCGGCGGACGGGGAGCGAAAATGTGGTCGAACCTGCAGTCCGTTCCGGTGATGGGCATGGTCGGCGGCGCGGTCCAGGCGTTGGGAAAAACCGCGATGGGAGCCGTCGGAAAAAGGCTGCGGCATGGGGAACTGCCCGACCTCGATCACCTGAAGGACATGGTGACGCGAGATCCCGAGCTCAAGCGGCAAATCAACGAAATTTTGTCCGAAATCGATCACGGCGGCGACGAAATTCGCAGCCATTGACCCGTTTGAATGTGCAGCACACCTTTTCCGCGCGAGAAGCCCGCAGCGCAACCGGCGCACTGGCGGAGCTTCTTTTTTTCTCCCATCAAAAACTAGTGCAACCACACAAAAGAAATGATAACATAGAGTCATACCGTGCAGCTGCCAACACCGGACGCGGCCGGTCGACATATGGTGTAGAAACCGCGCTCATATGCTGCAGGAACTTATGCTGCTTGCGGCTGTGCGCGGTTGGAGGCGGAAGGAGGAACCTGGATGAAGATCGAGCGCCTGAGTCAGGATAAAATAAGGGTTTTCCTCACCTTTGACGATTTGATGGAACGCGGCATCCACAAAGAGGATATGTGGAATGTCATACCGAGGGTTCGTGAACTGTTCAGCGACATGATGGACCAGGCGTATGCCGAGCTCGGCTTCGACGCCAACGGTCCGCTGGCGGTGGAAGTGTTTGCGCTGCCTGCCCAGGGCATGGTCGTCATCGTCACCCGGGGAGGATCGGCGTCATCGCGGTCGGCGGACGGGGACGACGATATGGACATGCTCGATGACGATACCGAAGTGTTTGAGATGGAAGTGACGCTGGAACAGCTGGACACGATCTCTTACGCTTTCCGCGATTTCGAACACGTGCTGGACGCCTGCCGTCTCCTGCGGCGTCACCTTCCCGCGGGCGGCCGGCTGTATTCGTACAAGGAAAGCTACATTTTGCACTTTGATCCGGACGGACTGCCGCAGGATGTGGACGTGCAAGCCGTTGTGGCGATTTTGTCGGAATACGGCGAAGCCGCTTCCGTCACCGAAGCGGTGCTTGACGAGTACGGACGCGTCATAATCGCCGACGACGCCGTCGCGGTGCTCTGCTCGCGGTTTGGATGAACGCCGTTTCGGTAATCGTGGCGGCCATCGCTCCCGGTGTCGCCCTGATGGCCTATTTTTATTTGAAGGACAAATATGTGACCGAGCCGATCGGCATGGTGGCGCGCGTGTTTTTGTACGGGGTGTTTCTCGTGTTCCCCGTGATGGTGCTGCAGCGCGGCCTGCATTTGTGGATCGGCGACAGCAGGGCGGCCGCGGCGTTTCTCGTGTCCGGCGCCACCGAGGAGTTTTTCAAATGGTTTCTGCTATATTACGCCGTTTACAAGCATAGGGAGTTCGACGAACCGTACGACGGCATCGTATATAGCGCGGCGGTATCCCTCGGCTTTGCCACTTTGGAAAACGTCCTTTACGCCTGGTCGTTGTCCGCGGACGCGGCGACGATGCTGCTTCGCGCTTTGCTGCCCGTTTCGGCGCACGCGCTGTTCGCGGTGATGATGGGCTATTATTTCGGTGCGGCGCGATTTTCCCGCACGAGAGAGCGGGCGTTTCTCGCCAGCGCGCTGCTTGTGCCGATGTTTTGGCACGGTTTGTACGATTATTTGCTGCAGTTGGCCGCGCACCGGTGGATGTGGTTTGTGCTCCCGCTGATGGCGATTTTGTGGATTCGCGCCATTTGGAAGATGCAGCTGGCCAACGACCGCTCGCCGTACCGGCCGGTCCATACGCATGAAGACTGGAAACAACGGGTTTTGAAATCGTGAACGCGGTTTTTGCCGGCGCCGGCGGAAGCCGCGTTTTGTATATTCCGGCCGTCTTTCGGGCATACTGGGTCCCTGAGTTCTTTGTGAGTCCATGAATGGGAGCAATCGGGCATACGGCCCGTTTTGAACATCGAACGCATTTTTGATCCGAAGGGTGACGAAACATGCAGAACCATCGTCCGGTACAGCGCATCAAAGTGGTGATCTACTGCAAAAAATGCGGGGAAAAGTTCGTGCTGAAAGGCCGAAAGGAACAGGGGCGGCTTCATACCGGATTCCAGCAATGCGTCTGCGACAACCACGACGATTTCGAATATGTCATACAAGATCATGTATAAAGCGGCTTCCCCCAACAAAAACTATCCCTGACTTGAACAGCCTGCGCGGCCAAAGGGGGAACCAACATGTACAAGCGCGTCAGCGCCGTTCTGTTTCCGATCGTGACGGTCTTGTTGATCGGTACGGCAGTTTGGGGGTACCAGGAAAACCAGGAAAAACATTCGATTCTCATCAAGACGGAAAACCAGTACCAGCGCGCCTTCCACAATCTCTCCTTGCATTTGGACCAGCTGCATGACGAATTGGGCAAAGCGCTGGCGGTGCACGCCGACTCGCACCAGTTTCAGCGCAAAAGCCTCATCAACGCCTGGAGAATTACCAGCGAGGCGCAGACGGAAATCAGCCAGCTTCCGCTGACCCTGATGCCGTTTCACAAAACGGAAGCTTTCCTCGCCAGCATCGCCAATTTTACATACCACGCGGCGCTGCGGGACATGAACAAGCAGCCGATCACCGAACAGGAATGGCAGGCGCTGCGGAAGCTGTACGAGCGGTCCAAGGAAATTTCCGCGGAAATCCGCGGCGTGCAGGAAACCGTCGTCGCCCGCAACCTTCGCTGGATGGACGTGGAAGTGGCGCTCGCTTCCGAGCGCGAACAAAGGGACAACGCGATCATCGACGGCTTCAAAACCGTCAACCAGCGCGTGACCCAATACGATGAAGTCGATTTCGGCCCGTCGGCGCCGGAGTTGTTCCGGGCGCGCGGCTTTGATTCCGTGAAAGGGAAACAGTTGACCCCCGACGAGATCAAAGAGAAAGCGCGCAAGTTTTTCGCGGCGGACGGCCGCGTCATCAAGGTGACGGAGAACGGCCAGGGCACCGAGTTCAACTCCTATTCCGTGACGGTGGAGAGCGACGGCGATCGTACGCTGCAGGCCGATTTCACCAAACGCGGCGGCCAGCTGATCTGGTTTCGCGACAGCCGGCCCGTGCGCGCAAGGCATTTGTCGATTGACGAGGCGGCGGACCGCGCGAAACAGTTTTTGAAAAAGGTTGGATACGGCGAAATGGCGGCGATCAGCGCGGACGAATACGACAATGTCGCCAGTCTCGTTCTGGCGCGCAAGGTGGGCGACGTCACCGTATATCCGGAAAAAGCGACGGTGATGGTGGCGCTCGACAACGGCGAAATCATCGGGATGCACGCCAACGACCTTTTGCACGCGAAGCCAAACCGCGATTTGCCCCGTCCGAAGCTGACGGCGGAACAGGCGCGGGCACGTCTGAACGGCCAATTTGAAGTGCTGCAGCAGTCGCTCGTGTTGATCGAAAACGACTTGCGGAAAGAAGTGCTCTGTTACGAGTTTTTGGGCAAGGTGAACGGCAGCCGCTATCGCGTTTACATCAACGCGGAGGACGGAACCGAAGAACAGGTGGAACGCGTGAGGGAGTTCGAAGGCGAAAAGCGGAGCGGGAACAAAGTCCCGCAGAAAAACATGAGGGATACCATGAGTTGAAGTCAGCATTGACGGAGTACGGCGCCGGCGTTTCTTGCGGCGCCGTTTTTGATGCCAATCGGCCGGAGAAATGGTATAATTTACTCCAGCGACTTCATTTCGACTGGAGGTTCCCCGATGTTTCCAAAAATCGGTCAGACGCTGATAGTGCGGTATGGGGACGGGGAAGGACAGGAAATACCGGACTTTTTGACCATACCGGAAACTTACAAATCCCGATTGGCGGATATCGACGACCGCTCGCTTGCCCTGGAAAAGCCGATGGGAGAGGTGGAAGAGATGAGGCTGTCCGCCGGCGACATCGTGACGATCCAGTACACGACGGACGGCGGCGTGCAAAACTTGCTGACGACGAAAGTCACCGGCTTCCGGAATGAAGGCGTTCCGCTCGTCGTCGTCAAAAAGCCGGATCCGAAAGCGATTACTCGCATTCAGCGGCGCAACTATGTGCGGGTGCCGACGGAGTTGGAAGTCGCCGTCAAAACGGCGGATGAATCGTTCACGACGGTGACGGAAGACCTAAGCGGCGGCGGAATCGCCTTTCGATACGAAGGCGCGTTCGAACTCATGCCCGGGATGATCTTGTCCTGCTGGATTTTGATTCCCGTTCGCAAAGGCGAAAACGAAACCGTGCCCTTCGCGGCCACGGTCGTTCGCACCAGCGAAAGGGAGGGCGGCGGCCGGATCGTCATGGCGGAGTTTTCGGACATCCAGGAAGCGGACCGGCAAAAAATTATCCGCTACTGCCTCGACCGTCAGCTCGAACTGCGCAGAAAAACGAGGATGTAGCAGACCGGCGCGAAAAAGTGCCCGGCGCATAATTCGGCGGCGGTTTGGGCAAAATGGAGGCGCAAAGATTTGGAAAGGAGCCTCCGTCATGGATCCCGATCAGTTCCGTGCGTACAAGCGGTTCGCGGACAGCGTGGAAAGATGGCTGATCGCCGTCATCCGGCTCTTGATCGTCGGCCTGGTGCTGTTTCAGGCGATGCTCGCCCATCCGGCGCTGCGCGTGCGTCTGACCGTCGTGGACCGGCTGGAAGGAAAGCCGATTGCCGCTCCGTTACAAATCCGCGATCCGCAATGGTAGCATCTTTTGCATCAAGCGTCATAATATGATATAATCTGTTTTGCTGCAGGCATCGCCTGCTTTTTTGTGTACTGTGGAAGAAACCGGTTGGGAGGATGCTCCTGTTGGCGAAACAGAGAGGGATCAGGATTGCCATCGACGGACCCGCAGGAGCGGGAAAGAGTACGGTCGCCCGCCTGGTTGCGAACGAGTTGGGATACATCTATGTGGACACGGGAGCGATGTACCGGGCGGTCACGTATGCCGCGCTGCAATCCGGATGCGATCCGGAAGACGGCTCCGCCGTGGCGGAACTGGCCGAATCTCTGGACCTTCGTCTGGAGCCGGGCGAACATGGCCAGACGGTGCGCGTCGACGGGGTGGATGTGACCCAGGAGATCCGCTCCGCGGAAGTGTCGCGCCATGTGTCCAAAGTCGCCCGTATCGAGCGGGTGCGCGAGGTGCTCGTCCGCCTGCAGAAGCGGATGGCCGAGCGGGGAGGCATTGTCATGGACGGCCGGGATATCGGCAGCCATGTCATCCCCGATGCCGAGGTCAAGATTTTTTTGACCGCCGACGTGGAGGAACGCGCCCGGCGCCGCCACCGCGAAATGCTGGAATCCGGGTCGGACGTCACCCTGGAGCGGATCATCGCCGATTTGACGGCAAGGGATGAAATGGATCGCAATCGCGCGGTGTCCCCCCTGGTCGTGGCCGAAGGCGCCTGGATTCTCGATACGACGAAGATGACCGTAGACGATGTGGTGCGCGAAATCGTCAACCGGTGCCGAGGAGTTTTGGCCGGCGTCGCCGGCGGGGAGCAGGAATGATGTTTTATTCTTTCAGCAGAATCGTCGTCCGGCTGTTTCTGAAAATCGGCTTCCGTCTGGAAGCGCGCGGGGTCCATCATGTGCCCGAGACCGGACCGGTCATCCTGTGCTCCAATCATATCAGCTACCTCGATCCGCTGGTCGTGGCGGCTCCCCTGAACCGCAAAGTGTGGTTCATGGCGAAGTCGGAGTTGTTTCGCGTACCGCTGTTTCGGCATCTGATCGTCAAGTTGGGCGCCTTTCCCGTCAAACGGGGCGGCGTCAGCAAGGAGACCATCCGGACCGTCCTGCAGCTTCTGAAGCAGGGAGAGGTGGTCTGCATCTTCCCCCAAGGGACGCGCACCGACGTCATCGATGAAGGGAAGAAAGGCGCTGCCAGTTTCGCGCTGAAATCCGGCACAAAGGTCGTTCCCGTGTACATTTCGGGATACAAGCGGTTTGCGCGAAACCGGGTCGTCTACGGCCCGCCGATCGATTTGACGTTTTTGCGCGACGATCCGGACGGCGACCGATTGGAAAAAGCGACGTCGTGGATCATGCAGGGGATCAAGTCCCTGGCCGAGGAAAGCTGAACGAAGTCGTTGTCGGTAAGTGGTCCATTTCCGGCGGTCTACCTGTTTGAAAAAAGCTCCGGCACGGGGTTTCGCTCCTGAAACGTCCGCCGCAAGGGGCTTTCAAATAAAAACATAGTCAGAGGATCTTCTTCCGGATTGAAGGGGATCGAGGAGGTTACGGACATGACAGAAGAGAACAAAATCGTGGAACAGCCTGAAGCGGTGGACATGACCCAAATGACCGCCGTCAAAACGGGGGATGTCATCAAAGGCAAGGTTGTGAAAGTGGAAGACAATCAAGCGCTGGTCGACATCGGCTACAAATATGACGGAATCATTCCGATCCGCGAATTATCTTCCCTGCACATCGAAAAGGCGTCGGATGCCGTCAGTGTGGGCGACGAAGTGGAATGCAAGGTGATCAGCGTAGATGAAGAAAAAGAGAAGCTGATCCTGTCCAAACGCGCTGTCGACAGCGAACGGGCGTGGGACGTCTTGCAGGCCAAATTCGACAACGGCGAAACGATCGAGGCAACCGTGGCGGACGTCGTCAAAGGCGGCCTCGTGGTGGACGTCGGCGTTCGCGGATTTATTCCGGCGTCGATGGTGGAGCGCCATTACGTGGAAGATTTCAGCGACTACAAGGGGCGCACGCTGCGCCTGAAAATCCGCGAGCTCGACCGGCAGAACAACAAGCTGATCCTGAGCCGCAAAGACGTGCTGGAAGAAGAATACGAGGCTCGCAAGAAAGAAATCATGAGCACCCTTCAGCCGGATCAAATTATTGAAGGCACGGTGCAGCGGCTGACGCCGTTCGGCGCTTTTGTCGACATCGGCGGCATCGACGGCCTCGTGCACATTTCCGAAATGTCCTGGACGCATGTGGACCATCCTTCCGATGTCGTCAAGGAAGGCGACCAGGTCAAGGTGAAAGTGCTGAAAGTCGATCCCGAAAAGGAAAAAATCAGCCTGAGCATCAAAGCGGCGCAGCCCGGTCCGTGGGACAAAGTCGACGAGCAGTTTACTCCCGGCGAAATCGTCACCGGTACCGTGAAGCGGCTCGTCAGCTTCGGCGCCTTCGTGGAAATCGCGCCCGGAGTGGAAGGTCTCGTGCACATTTCGCAGATCGCTCACCGACACATCGGCACGCCTCATGAGGTGCTCAAAGAAGGACAGGAAGTCAAAGTCAAAATTTTGGACATCAACGCCGCGGCCAAACGCGTCTCCCTCAGCATCAAGGAGACGGAGGAACCGCCTGCGCGCACGGACAAAGTGGCCAAGGCCATCGCGGACAACGAAAACGTGTCGGTCAACCATCAGGGATTGAATCTCACGCTCGGTGAACGTCTGGGTGACAAGTTGAACTGGAAATAAGAAACACGGCGACGGCGCCTCGCGTGAGGCGCCGTTCATTTTTGCGCTCCGTCCGGACGGAACAGTGAGTAAAACCGGGCGAATCGCCGCATCCTATTCCACGATGCGGTCCATTACGCAAGCGAGCGGTGATCTCATGGTTCCCGGACATTTCTCGTATGTCGTCTACTTCATGGTGCTGGCGCTCATGTGCACCGGGTGGAAGTCCGCCGTGTGCGGCCGGTGCGGCGCCCTAACCGCCGCCGCTTTTTTTGCCGGCTGGCCGATCGGCCAACTGGTGACCGTCGAAGTCGGTTCCCATTTGTCGATCAGCGGGTCGATCGTGCCGGTGCTGTTCGTCTGCGCGGCCGCTATCCGGAAATCCGGATCGGCCTTTGCCGTCGTGCAGCTTTGCTCGACGGCGATGCTGATCGCCGCCGCGTACGTGTTGCTGCGGCAGTGGATCCCGCTGCAGTCCGCGTCGCTGGCTTACGACCGGATCTGGTATGCGTCGAGCGCGGCCGCCCTGATCGCGGTTCTGCTCGTCCCGTCCTGGTTGTCCCGGATGACGGCGGTGTCCCTCGGGCTTTTGTGCGGAGACGGGCTGTTTTTCGCGATGTCGGACAGCGCCGGAACGTATGTGGCCGGTAGTCTCGACTTTTTTGATCAATGGTGGCTCGCCGTGGCGGCCGCACGGTTGATGACGTTGGTTTCCGGCATGCTGGGACGCATCGGCCGCGCGGCGGGACCGTAGTTTTTGGCGGCGTTTTTTGTTATGATGATTAGCGTGCGGCACATGGCCCGGAACGGGATTCGTGCCGCGGAATACATAAGGAGTGAACGCGGATGGCCAAGCCGATTGTGGCGATCGTCGGGAGGCCCAACGTAGGCAAGTCGACGCTGTTCAACCGCTTGGTGGGCGATCGGGTCGCCATCGTCGAAGACAAGCCCGGGATCACGAGAGACCGCATTTACGGCACCACCGAATGGGCGGGCCGTTCCTTCAGCCTGATCGATACCGGCGGTATCGAAATCAGCCAGGACGAACTGCTCCAGTCGATTCGCGCCCAGGCGGAACTGGCGATGGAAGAAGCCGACGTGATCCTGTTTCTGGCCGATGCCAAAGACGGGCTGACTCCGTCGGATACGGAAGTGGCGGAACTGCTTTACCGATCCGGCAAACCGGTCGTCCTCGCCGTGAACAAATCGGACAACCCGCAGCGGATGGACGCGGCGTACGAATTTTACGCGCTCGGGTTCGGCGATCCGATACCGATTTCCAGCGCGCACGGGCTCGGTATCGGCGATTTGCTCGATGAACTGGTGAAGCGGCTGCCGGAGGGCGAAGAGGAAGAATATGATGAAGATACGATCAAGGTGGCGCTGATCGGCCGGCCGAACGTGGGAAAATCGTCGCTGGTCAACGCGATTCTCGGCGAGGAGCGGGTCATCGTCAGCGACATCGCGGGGACGACGCGCGACGCCGTGGACACGCCCTTTGAAAAGGACGGCCAGAAATACGTGCTGATCGATACCGCCGGCATGCGCAAGCGGGGCAAAGTGTACGAGTCGACGGAAAAATACAGTGTCATGCGCGCGATGCGGGCGATTGAACGGTGCGATGTGGCGCTGATCGTGCTGAATGCGGAAGAAGGGCTCATCGAGCAGGACAAGCACATTGCGGGTTACGCGCACGAAGCGGGCAAGGCGGCGGTGATCGTCGTCAACAAGTGGGATGCGGTGGAAAAGGACGACAAAACCATGAACCGGTTTACGCGGAAAGTGCGCGAACAGATGGCGTTCATGAACTACGCGCCGATCTTGTTCGTGTCCGCGAAAACCGGGCAGCGCCTCAACCGGCTGCTGCCGCTCGTCGATCAAGTGGCGGAACAGCATGCAATGCGCGTGCAGACGCACGTCCTGAACGATGTGATCATTGACGCCGTCGCCGCCACGCCTCCGCCGACGGACAAAGGGCGGCGCCTGAAAATCAATTACGCCACGCAGGTGTCCGTCAAGCCGCCGACCTTCGTGTTGTTTGTCAACGATCCGGAACTGATGCACTTTTCGTACGAACGGTATCTGGACAACCGCATCCGCGCCGCGTTCGGTTTCGAAGGCACTCCGATCCGGCTGATGACGCGGCGTAAAGCCGAAGAATAGGGGAGAGGCATTTGCAACTGTTTTTTTCGGTCTTAATCGGCTACTTGCTCGGATCGATCTCTTTCAGCTACTTGATCGGCAAGTTGGGCCGCAAAAAAATCGACATCCGCAAACACGGCAGCGGAAACGCGGGAGCGACCAACACACTGCGCGTGCTCGGCCTCGGTCCCGCTTTGGCCGTGCTGGCGTTGGACATCGGCAAGGGGATCGCCGCGGTCTGGATCGGAAAGGCGCTGTCGGACGGCGACTTGTGGATTCCGGCCGCCGCGGGACTCAGCTGCATCGCTGGCCACAATTGGCCGGTGTTCCTGCGTTTTCGCGGGGGCAAAGGCATTGCCGCGACCATCGGCGTGCTGGCGACGCTGAGCTTTTTTCCGGCGCTGTATGCGGGATTGATCGCGATCGCCGCCGTGGCCGCGCTGCGCTACGTATCGCTCGGTTCGCTCATTTTCACCTCGCTGACGCCGGTGTCGCTTCTGTTGACGGATTCTCCCGTGGAATACGTGATCACCAGCTTGGTCATCCTGGTGTTCGCCGTTGTCCGGCACCGCACCAATATTGCCAAACTGCTGCGGGGAGAGGAGCACAAATTGACTTTCAGGGGGAAAACGAGGGAGGGGTAACCCATGGCGGGGAAACAAACCGCCGTGCTCGTCGCCGGAAGCTGGGGAAGCGCGCTGGCCGGCGTGCTGGCCGACAACGGGCATCGCGTCCTGTTGTGGACCCGCAATGCCGAGCAGGCGGAGGAAATCAACCGGTCCGGAAACAATACGCGCTACTTGCCGGGAATCCGCCTGCCGGAGCGAATTCGCGCGACGACGTCGATGGCGGAAGCGCTATCCGAAGCGGAAGCGGTCATACTCGCCGCTCCGTCTTCCGCCATGCGGGAAATCGCCGCCATGGCGGCCAAGCATATTCGCAACGACGCGCTGCTTCTGCATGCGACCAAGGGATTTGAGGCGGACAGCCTGAAACGGATGACCGAGGTGATCGGGGAGGAAATGCCCGGTTTTCGCAGCCGCATCGTCGTGTTGTCGGGGCCGAGCCACGCCGAGGAAGTCATCCGCCGGTGTCCGACGACGGTGGTGGTCGCCAGCGAAAGCGCCGACGCGGCGGAAGCGGCGCAGGACTTGCTGATCAACTCCTATTTTCGCGTCTATACCAATCCCGACGTCGTCGGCGTCGAACTCGGCGGCGCGCTGAAAAACATCATCGCGCTCGGCGCCGGGCTGTCCGACGGTCTCGGTTTCGGCGACAACGCCAAAGCGGCGCTCTTGACCAGGGGTCTCGTGGAAATCGCCAGGCTCGGAACGGCGATGGGCGGCCATCCGCTGACGTTCGCCGGACTGTCGGGCGTCGGCGACCTCGTCGTGACCTGCACGAGCAAACATAGCCGCAATTGGCGGGCCGGTTACCTGCTCGGGCAGGGGCGCACGCTGGAAGAAGTGCTGCGGGAGACGGGGATGGTGGTGGAAGGCGTGCGGACGACGAAGGCCGCATACGCCCTCGCTTCACGCTACGGCGTGGAAATGCCGATCACCGTGCAGCTGTACGAAGTGCTGTTCGACGCCAAACCGCCGAAGCTGGCGGTGGAAATGTTGATGGGACGCGACCGCACCCACGAAATGGAGGATATCGTGCGGGAAATCCGCGGCGGCGGCATGGAATAGCCCACACGGGCATTCGCGCTTCTTCATACACTGGATTGAAGTCATCCCGTGCAAGGAGGAGTAGCATGCCAAGCCGAAACCTGCCACGCGATGTGTTGAATGCGGTCAATCGGAAAACGGGCAAATCGATTGCCCCGTCGGATATCCAAAAGCTGGCCAGCACCGTGAAGCCGTCCACCGTCCAGAGTGAGGCGCAGCTGCGGCAGCTGATCAAAAATGTGGCGAAAATGGCCAACGTGCCCGTGTCGGAGTCCACGGTGCAGGACATCGTCAGGGCTGTCCGGCAAAGCGGCTTGAACCCGCAAAACCTGGAGAAAATGATCGGCGCAATGCTGAAAAAGTGACGCGACCGCCGGCGAACGGGTCGACGTTTGACGCCCGGCAGGGAATCGAGGCGAGGCTTTGACGTCGGCAAACCCCTGCGGGCCGGCGCGAGGCGCGCAAGCGTCAACCGTTCAGGCATCTATGCCGCGTCACATCGCAGCGCAATGCGTCCATCGCCTTTTTCCCGACCGCCCATTGGGGCGGTTTTCTTTTTTACACGGGAATTGATATAATGAAACGTGTTCGATTGCCGGCCGATCAAGGCATGGCCGGCCGTCTCGGCATCTTATTTACGGGAGCAGGAGATTATGTCATCGCTGGACAAAATGTGGGTGTCATTTATCGGGATCGGCCTGATGGCCGTCGCATCGCTCTTGATTACGTTCGCCCGCCTGAAAACCAAAGGCGTCATACGCGTTGTACTGTCCCTGGTGGCCTTTGTGCTGCTGCTGCTTGGTTTGCTGTACGGCGTCATTTCGATGTTCTGAAGGTGACCGGATGCGTTGGGTGACCGTGCGTTTTTTACCGCTGCAAAAAGCGGTTCGGGTAAGGCCTGGAACGACGATCATGCAGGCCGCCCGGCAGGCGGGTGTCATCATTCGCTCCCGCTGCGGGGGCAACGCCTCCTGTCTGATGTGCAAGGTGCAGGCCGAACCCGCGGAATCGCTGTCTCCGGTGACGTCCAAGGAACGGATGAAAATGGGAGACCTGCATGAACGCAATATTCGGCTCTCCTGCCAGACGCGGTGCTGGGCGGAGGTGACCGTCACGATTCCGGAAGATCCGCTGAAAGCCGCGGTGCGCAAACGGTTGGCGATGGAAGAGGAGAGTGGCGAATGATGGAGCGCAGCCTGCGCCGCATGGCGCTGCTTTGCCTGATGCTGGCTGCGGTCGCGCTGTCCGGCTGCATGTATCCGGACGACCTGCGCGAAGGAAAGCGCGGCGCCGGTACGGACGAATTGGCCGCGGTGCAGTCCGCCGTCCGTCAATATCGCGAGGCTTACGGCGTGCTGCCGATCAAAACGACGGACAAGGACACGCCCATCTACGAAAAATATGTCATCGATTTTCAGCGTCTGTTGAACACGCCGTATTTGGACCGCATTCCGGCGAACGCCTATGAAGAAGGCGGGCCGCACATTTATGTGATCGTCGATCCGGAAACGGATGCGACCGTGCGCTGGTTCGACCTGGCGACGGCGCAGCAGGTCAACGACGTGCAGCGGGAGGTGGACCGCTATGCGGCGCTGTACGGCCGGCTTCCGGCCGGAGAGCCGTTTGCGCCCGGTTATTCGCTCATCGATTACAAACGGCTGCGCATGGCGCGCGTCCAGGTTCGCAGCGTGTACAGCGGCGGGTATTTGGGGCTGATTATGAACGAAGAAGGAAAAGTCGGCGTCAACTACGGTCCGGATATCGTTCAATTTTTGGCGAATCACGGCATCGAACCGGAACCCGGGCACGATTTGCGGGAGTATCTCGTGGAGAGGACGCCGTTTGTTCCGGTCAAGTCGTTCCCTTACGTGCTGCGGAACGGCGAAGTGTCGCTCGATTGAGTTTGGCGGGAGGAAGCGGTGTTGGGGACGAATCGCTTGCGCAACCTTACCATAGCGGCGGGCCTCCGTCATACCGTAGGTTTGAAAACGGACGGAACGGTATTGGCAGTGGGGGATAACCGATGCGGCCAATGCCATGTCGGCGATTGGCGCCGTATCGTCGCGGTGGACGCCGGGAATGTTCATATGGCGGCCAACACGGGGAATGCGCATACGATCGGATTGAAATCGGACGGTACCGTCGTCGCTGTCGGTTGGAACCAACATCACCAGTGCGACGTCGGTGACTGGCGCGATATTGTCGCCGTCGCGGCAGGCTGGTGCCGTACCGTCGGGGTGAAATCCGACGGCACGGTGGTGGCTGTCGGGCGAAATCGCGAAGGGGAATGCGACGTCGGCGGCTGGCGCGACATTGTGGCGGTCGCGGCGGGCGACTGGCATACCGTCGGGCTGAAGAAAAACGGAACGGTCACGGCAGTAGGCAACAACCGGTATCGCCAATGCGACGTAGGCGGTTGGCGCGACGTGACGGCGATTTCGGCGGGGTATCTTCATACGGTCGGACTGAAATCGGACGGCACGGTGGCTGCGGTCGGCTGGAATCGCCACGGCCAATGCGACGTCGGCCGCTGGCGCGACATTGTGGCGGTCGCGGCGGGCAGTTATCATACCGTGGGTCTAAAATTCGACGGTACGGTGTTGGCGGTGGGCGGCAATACGCACGGTCAATGCGATGTCGGCGGTTGGCGCGATATCGTGGCCGTTGCGGCAGGATGCGCCCATACGCTCGGCGTGAAAGCCGACGGCACGGTGGTCGCCGTGGGCGACAATGCGTACGGCCAATGCAACGTCGGCGAATGGAGCGGGATCCGGAGATAGACCTCCTTCATCCAAATGCTCATGACCGTTATCGTTTTTCAGCGTCTTCGTCTTTCATTTTCTTCATCGTGTTCCTATTTAACCAATAGCAATAGCCCCCATTTGAATTTCATCATGTTCTTCCTTCGCCGACTTCATTCCACCATCTCCGCCCCACACAATTCTTATCCTGCACCATCTTCAACTGCAATAACTTCAACCAAGCTGCATCTTCACCTTGCAACATCTTCAACCTGCAACAACTCCGTCCTCCCCAACCTCTTCTATCGCCAACCCCGCCCCTGACCGTTCCCGACTCTTGCCGTCGCCGAATTTTCCCGTTTCCGCTCATCGTGATCCGGACGAGTCCGTTTTATCGTTGGCCGGCTAGCCGGTGTCTCGATCGGGAATATGCGGAAATCGCCGCCCTGTTTCTATCATTTCATCGTTCAAAAGTTGTTCTGTACGCTTTTTCTTCCTGCATGTTCCCCCTCCCTCACGTAAGCCCGAACGGTGGACATCCCTGCTGCGCGGCGCAGCTGGATTTTCCGCCATGAAGACGGGACGGCGCGCCATAAAATCATGAAAGAGCGGACGCCGTCATCCGTCGATGCCGGGCCGTCTGCGAACGGAGCGCGGAAATCCGTACTCCGCGCAAGAAAGAAGTCATAATAGATTGGGCCCTACAATATATTTTTACTAGTCCATTTGAATGTACGAGTTAGGAGGGTTTGAGTTGGAAAGAGTGGATATTTTCAAAGACATCGCGGAACGAACGGGCGGCGACATCTATCTTGGCGTAGTCGGCGCCGTTCGTACTGGGAAATCCACGTTTATCAAACGTTTCATGGAAACGGTTGTTCTTCCGAACATCGTGAACGAGGCGGACCGGGTTCGCGCCAAGGATGAGCTTCCGCAAAGCGCCGCAGGACGCACGATCATGACCACCGAACCGAAATTCGTGCCGAACAACGCGGTGCAAATCCGGGTCGCGGAAGGGCTGAACGTCAATGTGCGGCTCGTGGACTGCGTCGGCTATGCGGTGGAAGGCGCCAAAGGGTACGAGGACGAAAACGGACCTCGCATGATCAACACCCCCTGGTTCGAAGAGCCGATCCCGTTCCAGGAAGCGGCGGAAATCGGCACGCGCAAAGTGATCCAGGAACATTCGACGCTCGGCGTCGTCGTGACGACGGACGGCACTGTGGCCGAACTGCCGAGATCGGCCTATGTCGAAGCGGAGGAGCGGGTGGTCAACGAACTGAAGGAAGTCGGCAAACCGTTTATCCTTCTGATCAACTCAACGAATCCTAACGGTCCCGAAGCGCAGCAGCTGCGCGCGGAATTGGCGGAAAAGTACGACATTCCCGTGCTGACCGCCAGCGCGGCGACGATGGACGAAAACGACATGCTCGCCGTCATGCGCGAAGTGCTCTACGAGTTCCCGGTGCACGAAGTGAACGTCAACCTGCCGAGCTGGGTCATGGTGCTCGACGAAAAACATTGGCTGCGCTCGAGCTTTGAAAATTCCGTCCGTGAAACCGTCCGGGACATCCGCCGTCTGCGCGACGTGGATCGGGTCGTCAGCCAGTTTACGAACTACGATTTTATTGAACGCGCCGCCTTGGCGGACATGAACATGGGGCAGGGCGTTGCGGAAATCGATCTGTACGCGCCCGATGAACTGTACGACAAAATTTTGATGGAAATCGTCGGCGTGGAAATTCGCGGCAAAGATCATCTGCTGCAGCTGATGCAGGAGTTCAGCATCGCCAAGAAGGAATACGACCGGTTCGCGGAAGCGCTGGAAATGGTCAAGACGACCGGTTACGGCATTGCCGCGCCGCCTTTGGAAGAAATGATGCTGGACGAACCGGAACTGATCCGTCAGGGGTCTCGGTTCGGCGTGCGTCTGAAGGCGACGGCGCCGTCGATTCACATGATCCGCGTCGACGTGGAATCGGAATTCGCGCCGATCATCGGCACCGAAAAGCAAAGCGAAGAACTCGTGAGATACTTAATGCAGGATTTCGAAGAAAATCCGCTCAAAATCTGGGAGTCGGACATCTTCGGCCGATCGTTGCATTCCATCGTGCGCGACGGCATCCAGGGCAAATTGGCGATGATGCCGGACAACGCCCGATACAAGCTGCAGGAAACGCTCGGCCGCATCATCAACGAAGGTTCCGGCGGGCTGATCGCGATCATTTTGTAGGAACCAACCCCAAAAACAGCGCTCGGGAGAGTGCTTTTTTTGGCGTAGAGGGACATGATTTTTCCGCGTCGATGTATATTTTGGGCCAATTGTGTAAAGACAGAATGGTAACCGGCCATTCACACCATGGGAATGGGTTGCGCGTGGGGAGGTGAGCGAATGAACAAGTCGGAATTGATTAACAAAGTGGCGGAAAAAGCGGAAATCTCCAAAAAAGACGCTTCCAAAGCGGTGGACGCGGTGTTCGACGCCATCACCGAAGCGCTGCAGCAAGGGGACAAAGTGCAGCTGGTCGGTTTCGGCAACTTTGAAGTGCGCGAACGTTCCGCCCGCAAGGGGCGAAACCCGCAAACCGGGGAAGAGATCGACATCCCCGCCAGCAAGGTGCCCGCATTCAAACCTGGAAAAATGCTGCGCGAGGTATGCTCTGAATAAATCGGCAACACAAGGTTGGTCAAGAAAACACATGAACCGGAAGCGCCGGATCATGTGTTTTCTTTTCGGTTTCCCCCTCATAGGTATGCAGCAGAGCCAAGTTCCGATATCACGAACCCATAGGGACATTATCTCAGAACCGTTACACCATGACATTATCACAGCACAATAACACACTTTCACACTTCCAGTTGACATTTCGCTGTATTTGTTATAAACTCTTCATTGTCTGTCGGGGTATAGCGCAGCCTGGTAGCGCGCACCCTTGGGGTGGGTGAGGTCGCAGGTTCAAATCCTGTTACTCCGACCATGAAGAAGGCATCGTCAGGACGGTGCCTTCTTCCTTTCCTAACGGTATACCTACTGCTCATCAATATGTCCGACATACATAGATCGAACATCCCCATACATCATGCCTGTTGAAAATCCTCCCGCGCGGCGCAAATGCCGGGGGAAGAAGGAGGAAGATCGCGATGGACGCCAGCGCCAACGACTACGTCGTGATCAAGGCCAAAGACAACGGAGTGCACGTGATCGGACTGACGCGCGGCCAGGACACCCGTTTCCACCATACGGAGAAGCTCGACAAAGGGGAAGTCATGATCGCGCAGTTTACCGACCATACTTCCGCCATCAAAGTTCGGGGCAAGGCGAAAATTTACACGAGACACGGGATTGTGGACACGGACGAATAGCCCGGCTGCCGTCCCGCCCGGTTCCGCAGGCATAGCCTGCGTTTTTTGTTTGTACAATAGGAACAGGGAGGGGATGGCGATGAAATGGGTAGTGAGAATCGCCGCGACGGCGGCGGTTTCCGCAGGACTCGCGCTCGCGCTGTCGTCGCTGCCCGAGTGGGACCGGCAGGCGGAACACGCGCTTCTGTCGTCCGACGGCACGATCGTGTTCAGCGACGCGAATCTGGTCGACGCCATCGCCGACCTGCCTCTCAAAACCAATATAAGACGCGTCGATTGGCGCAGCCCGATTCTGATGGTGGACCTGAAACTCCCGGGCGGCGTGACGGAAACCGATTTGTACGCGGATTTGTATACGATTTGCCGATTTGCTTTCGACAGCACGTCCAACATCGGGGAAGTCATGATCCGGGTGAAAGCGGCCGCTTCCTCCGGTTCCCGCAAAGAAACGCTGCTGGTGTCGCTGGAGGCGGACCGGACGTCCTGGGACGCCGCCGTCGGCGTCGCGGACACCGATTCGCCGCTCGCTTCCCGCGTGCTGCTGAACGATATCGGCCGGTTCCGGTATACCGACGCCTGGCACGAAATTCGATTTTCCGACAAGTGACAGTGCGCCCTCCAGCATGATATGGTATAATTGAAAAATTAGGAGCCCGTAAGCGGCCCGTTGTCGACTCGAAGCAGCTTGAATCAGTCCGGAGGCGTGGAATGAACGGCTATCTGGTACCTTCAATGGCAAAAAAATATTTGGAGCACGGCATCATTACCCGATACACCGAACTGCCCCGTTTTCCCCACTGCCGCGCGGAGCTGTTGTATACGTTTTTGCAAAGGGCGTCCGAAGCGGATCGGCGGAACGATTGCGAACTGCTGCCGCTGGCCACCACGTTGATGCAGGTGGCGTTGGACACCCACGATATGGTAAGCAATCCTGAAGCCGGCGTGCGCGGCAGAGGGGACCGCAAGACACAGCTGCGCGTATTGGCCGGCGACTATTTCAGCAGCCGGTTTTACCAGCTGCTGGCGCAGGCGGGACAAATCGATTGGGTCGCCCGTCTTTCCGATGCCATTTGCGAAATCAACCGCCTGAAAGTCAGCCTGTACATGAAAATGAAACAGCTGAAGCTGACGGCGGAGGAGTATTTGAAATCGTCCGTGCAGATCAAATCCGAGCTGTTCATGGCGTTCACGCACGCGTTTGAAGGGGCTTACCGCAAGTGGTGGCCGGAAGTGCTGGAGGCGTTTACGTTCTGCGAAGTGATCGCCGACGAACTCGAACGGTCGGAATCGCCGGACGGCATCGAGCACAGTTGGACGCATTGGTATTTGCTGCAGCGCGGCGATTGGCTGCCGTTCAACGGATGGGCAAGCGCCGGCGCCAATGGGGCCGAGCTGTCCGGCGCCCGTTCCGAACTGCGTCGTCTTCTGGAAGCGCGGTGCCGGCATTTGTCCGCGCTGCTGTCGTCGATCCGTTCGGACAAGCTGGCGGGGGAATTGAGCCGGATCGCCGAGCCGTTTGTACGGAAGGTGTCGGGAGCCGAAGTGCTGGAAGAGATTTGAGAGGTGTCGCCGGTGGATTCAAGTACGAAGGAACAGTTTGTCCATGCCGTGTTTGAAAGCATTGCGCCGAAGTACGACATGATGAACGATCTGCTCAGTTTTCGCAGGCACAAGGCGTGGCGCAAGTTTACGATGGCCAAGATGGACATGCGGACGGGTCAGACCGCCGTCGACATTTGCTGCGGCACCTGCGACTGGACGATCGCCATGGCGCGCGCCAGCGGATCCGGGCGGATCGTCGGCCTCGATTTCAGCCGCAACATGCTCGAACACGGACGGAAGAAAGTGCGGCAAAGCGGCCTGGACAAGCAAATTGAGCTCGTGTGGGGAAATGCGATGGACTTGCCGTTTCCCGACAATACGTTTGATTTTGCCACGATCGGATTCGGGCTGCGCAATGTGCCGGACATCCACCGGGTGCTCTCGGAAATGCGGCGCGTGGTCAAACCGGGCGGAAAAGTCGTCTGTCTCGAACTCTCCAAGCCGACCTGGGAACCGTTCAGGTCGGTGTATTATGTGTATTTCGAACATATTTTGCCTTGGCTCGGCAAACTGGTGGCCAAACGGTACGAGCAGTACAAGTGGCTGCCGGAATCGCTCGCTTCGTTTCCCGACCGCCTCGGGCTCGTGCGCATGTTCGAAGAAGCGGGGCTCGAAAACGTGCGGGCGTGGCCGTTGACCGGAGGCGTTGCGGCGCTTCACATCGGACAAAAAGGAGAGGGGCAAAGTTGATCAGGAAGGCGCGGACGTTTCTGGAAATGATCAAATTCGAGCATACGGTGTTTGCCCTTCCCTTCGCCTACATGGGCGCGATACTCGGTTCCGTCGTCATGCGCGGTCATCTGCCGTCCTGGGCGGAAATCGGATGGATCACCTTGGCGATGGTCGGCGCCCGCAGCGCGGCGATGGGATTGAACCGCCTGATCGACGCCGCGATCGACGCCAAGAATCCGCGTACGAGCAACCGGGCGATTCCGGCGGGGCTATTGTCCGCCAAAGAAGTCATCCTGTTCGTCATCATCTCGTTTCTCTTGCTGTTCTATGCGGCGTACCGCCTGAACGCGTTGGCGATGCAGCTTTTGCCGGTGGCGGTCTTTTTTCTGGTGTTTTATTCGTATACGAAGCGGTTTACGTGGCTGTGCCACGTGTTTCTCGGAATGACGATCGCCCTGGCGCCGCTCGGCGGATGGGTGGCGGTCACCGGGAGCGTCAACCTCGTGGCGCTGCTGTTTTACATGACCGTCGCCTGCTGGACGGCGGGGTTCGACATCATTTACGCCTGTCAGGACGTCGAATTCGACCGCCGGGAAGGACTTCACTCCGTGCCGAGCCGGTTCGGCATCAAGAAAGGGCTGTGGATCGCCAGGGGATTCCATCTGGTGACGGCCGCCGGCTTTACCACCCTGCTGGCGATGACCGAACTGAGCTGGTGGTATCTGGTCGGCATTGTCATTGCCGGTTTTATCCTGTATTATGAGCATCAGTTGGTCAAGCCCGACGACTTGTCCCGTCTGAATACGGCGTTCTTCACGATGAACGGCATCCTCAGCACGGTGGTGTTTGTTTTTACTTTCATCGACGTGGCGGTTCGATACTTATGAGCGCGTCCGTCAAGCATCCGCTGCCCTGGGTGGTGGGCATCACCGGAGCAAGCGGCGCCATATACGGCACAACGCTGGTCAAGGAACTGCTGCGCGCGGGGAGAGACGTGCACCTGGTCGTTTCCGAGGCGGGGTGGCGGGTGTTGGGCGATGAGTTGGGGTGGTCGGCCTCCCGGCGGGAACAAATGCTCGCCGAGCATTTTCCTTCCGGCGGAGAAGGCGTCGGCACGCTGCATTACCATCCGCTGCGGGATGTGGGCGCCTCGATCGCGAGCGGCTCTTTTCGAACGGCGGGCATGGCGATCGTGCCTTGTTCAATGGGGACGCTGTCCGGCATCGCGCGGGGGGCGTCGGACAATTTGTTGGAACGGGCGGCGGACGTCATGCTGAAGGAGCGGCGGAAACTGATCGTCGTGCCGCGGGAAACGCCGCTGAACACGATTCATTTGGAAAACATGCTCGCCCTGTCGCGCGCGGGAGCCGTCATCCTGCCCGCGATGCCGGCCTTTTATCATAAACCGGAATCGATCGACGATCTCGTCCGCTTTCTCGTCGGCAAAATTCTTGATCTCATGGATGTGGATCATCAATTGTTCCGAAGGTGGGGAGAATCTTGAACAGAGCGGCAGCAGGAAGCCCCGGAGTGCGCATCGGACGCATCGATTATACGAATGTCTGGCCGGTGTTCCATCATTTTCCGGAACGCCTCCTGGAAGAAGTGGAAATCGTCCAGGCCGTGCCGACGACGCTGAACCGGGGCATGGCCGAAGGCACGATCCATCTCGGACCGATCTCATCGTTCGGTTACGCCGAACACTACGAGCAGTACGAAATTTTGCCGGATTTGTCCGTCAGTTGTTACGGCGCCGTCCACTCGATTTTGCTGTTTCACAAAAAACCGCTGGAGGACCTTCGCCGCGGAACATTTGCGCTGCCGACGACGTCGGCGACGTCCGTCAATTTGCTGAAAATTATCATGGAAAAATTTCTGGAAGGCCGTCCGGAGTACTTTTACTGCGCGCCGAACGTGGACGACATGCTGCGGCAGGCCGACGCGGCGCTGCTTATCGGAGACGACGCCATCAAAGCCTCGTGGACGCGCCGGGATGTGCTGGTGACCGACCTCGGCCAGAAATGGGCGGAACTCACCGGCCGGTGGATGACTTTCGCCGTCTGGGCGGTGCGCAAGGACGCCATCGAACGGTGGCCCGGCGTCATCCAGTCGGTGTATCAGGCGTTTCAGCGCAGCAAGCGCATCGGCCTGAAAAATCCGCGCCCGATCGCCGAAAAAGCGGTGGCGGAAATCGGCGGTTCGCTGACCTATTGGCTGCATTACTTTACGAACTTGAACCACGATTTCGGCGAACCGCAGCAGGCCGGGCTGTCCCTGTACTACCAGTACGCGCATGAACTCGGACTGCTGCCGCGCAGCGTGCCCATCCAGCTGTGGACCAATCATACTGTGGCATAGGTGAACGAATGAAGCTCTTCGAATTGTACGCGCGAAAAAAAAAGGATATGCAGATGGTGGAACGCGAACTGGAACGGGCCATTCGTTCGGATCACCTCATGCTGAACGAAACGTCGCTGCATTTGCTGAAAGCCGGCGGGAAACGGTTGCGTCCGGTTTTCGTGCTGCTCGCCGGCGAGTTCGGCAACAACGATCTGAACGCGCTGACGCGCGTGGCGGTGTCGCTGGAGCTCATCCACATGGCGTCGCTCGTCCACGACGACGTCATCGACGACACCGACACGAGACGCGGTCAGTCGACGGTCAAATCCAAATGGGACAACCGCATCGCCATGTATACGGGCGATTATATTTTCGCCAAGGCCTTGACTGTTATCGCGGAGCTGAACGACCCCCGGCTGCACCAGATTTTGTCCAAGGCGATGGTGCAAATGTCGCTCGGGGAGATGGAGCAAATCCGCCTGTTTTTCCATACCGGACAGACGATTCGCGATTATTTGCTGCGCACGCGCAGAAAGACGGCGCTCTTGATCGCGGTGAGCTGCCAGCTCGGGGCGATGGCGGCGCAGGCGGACGACGCCGTTTGCAGAAGCCTGTACGCGTATGGTTATAATACGGGTATGGCGTTTCAAATCCGCGACGATATCCTCGACCTGTGCGGCACGGAGGAGGAATTGGGCAAACCTCCCGGCAGCGACATTCGCCAAGGCAATATCACGCTGCCGGTATTGTACAGTTTGCGGAATCCGCTCGTGCGGGAACGTCTGCTTGCGGAAATCGAAGCGATCCGCAAGGCCGACGGGGACCGGGAAATCGGCGAATTTCTCCGGCTTGTCCGGGAAGGGGGCGGGATTCGCTTGGCAGAACAGTTGTCCGACCGGTACATAACCAAAGCGATCCGCGCGCTGGATGCGCTGCCCGATTCGGCATCCAGGCGGAATCTGGCCGACATCGCGCGTTTTGTCGGCCGGAGAAACTACTAACCCTATCATCCGAGCATTGAGGGAGGTACACAACATGGAACGCACATTTGTGATGATCAAACCCGACGGCGTGCAAAGAGGGCTGATCGGCGAGGTGGTCAAACGGTTTGAGCAAAAAGGTTTCAAACTGGTGGCGGCGAAGCTGATGACCGCGACGAAAGAAATTGCGGAAACCCATTACGCGGAACATCGCGAGAAACCGTTTTTCGGGGAACTCGTTTCGTTTATTACGTCCGGCCCCGTGTTCGCCATGGTGTGGGAAGGAGACAACATCATCTCCGTGTCCCGCAGCATGATCGGCAAGACGAATCCGGCGGAAGCGGCGCCGGGCACGATTCGCGGAGATTTTGCCGTACATACGGGCATGAATTTGATTCACGGCTCCGATTCGCCGGAAAGCGCGGCGCGGGAAATTGCCGTCTGGTTCGGCGGAGAAGGCGACATCCAGACGTATGAAAAGACGATAGAGCGCTGGATATGAGCATCTACAACCGGGAGAGTGAGCCGTATTGTCGGACGCAATGCCGGATCAGGATTATGAGCTGTTCGTGCGGAAAGTGAAGGCGCATACAGGGATCGATCTCGCGCAGTACAAGGAAGCCCAGATGAAGCGCCGGCTGACGACGCTGAGATTGAAGCGCGGCTATTCGACGTTTGTTTCCTACTTTCAGGCGCTCGTGCAGGACCGGGAGCTGATGCGCGAGTTTCTCGACCGGATGACGATCAACGTGTCGGAGTTTTGGCGAAACCCGAACCGGTGGGAAATGCTGGAACAGCGGTTCATTCCGGAACTCGCCAGGGAACGCGGCTTCCGGCTGAAATGCTGGAGCGCCGCGTGCTCCACCGGGGAGGAGCCGTATACGCTGGCCATGATATTGGCGGAGCACAAATTGCTGGCGCACGCGCGCATCATCGCTTCGGATATCGACGAAGGATCGCTCGCAAAGGCGAAAGAAGGCGTATATCCCGACCGCTCGGTGAAAGATGTGCCCCCGCGGTATTTGAAAACGTATTTTGTCCAGGATTCCGCGCAGCAGTACCGCGTCGTTCCCGAACTGAAACAGGCGGTGCGCTGGGAAAAAAAGAATTTGCTGCTGGATCCGTTTGAATCCGATTTCGATTTGATCATCTGCCGCAACGTGGTCATCTATTTTACCGAGGAAGCGAAGCACGGGCTGTATCAGCGGTTTGCCGACGCGCTGCGTCCCGGCGGCCTGCTGTTTGTCGGCAGCACGGAACAAATTTTCCACCCGCAGCAGTACGGATTGCAGCCGGTGGAGACGTTTTTTTACCAAAAAACGGTCGCTCCGTCCGCCTGGTGAATAAACGCTGCCAGAAATTCCTATACTAGGGCTGTCAGCTTCCAAACCCGTCAGGCAGATGGAGGGAATCGCATGGACAAGCGGCACGTCATCGCCGCCTATCAAAGAGGACTGATCACCTTGCAGGAATGCGCGCAAATTCTCGGCGTGCAGTCGCCGCAGGTGCTCGGGATCGTCAACGAGACAAAGCGCATGGAACCGGCGCGGATTTTACGGAAGCGCCCGGTAAACCAATAACGCTGCGATACACTTTCGACACGCCGCAGGTTGTCCTGCGGCGTGAATTTTTAGTACGCCCAGCATGGGCGTCATCTCTACGGTGAAAGTCCGGAATGGGGGCTGGCGAGCGCCTACCATTAGCCAA